>Ga0080004_1126518_pt1 | contig 34219 bp, 33 predicted proteins | sample WasSprMetagenome_FD_69207 | JGI IMG/M metagenome (GOLD analysis project Ga0080004, IMG submission 69207) | Sulfidic aquatic microbial communities from Washburn Spring, Yellowstone National Park, USA - WS (SPADES assembly) (version 2) | ecosystem: Environmental > Aquatic > Thermal springs > Hot...
AAGCATCAACCCTCCTACTAAGTGATTCGAAAGCTCTGTTGAAGTCCTCCCTCAACCTCCTCAACTCATTCTCAACAGCTTCAAACCTCTTATAAGCCTCCTCCCACCTCCTACTATTCTCTTCCCACCTCCTAACATTTTCCTCCCATCTCTTGTTGTTCTCCTCCCAACGTTTTTCTTGTTCCTTAACGAATGTTAGGAAGTCCTCCCTAAGTTTCTCAATAGATTCCCAAATCCTCCTCATCTCCTCCTCATGCCTATCAAGTCTCTTAAGAATCTCACTATAGCCTAGAAGGCCTGCAATAGCTAATCTAAACTCCTCATCCTCTCTAAGTAGGTCAAGTAACTTCTTCTTAAGTTCTACTGTCTCTGAGGTTACCACACTTGAGGTTATGTTCTATACCTTATAAATTTAGTTATTAGGTGATCCGTATTTACTGTTTTTAAGTAGTATCACTATTAATTATAGGTGGTTTGATATGCGTACTTCAAGGATTTCAGGTTTCTATAGGTTAGGGGTTAGTGAGAGGTTAAGTATTGTTAAGGATTTTGCAGGTCTTACTGATGAGGAGGTTAACCTGTTACAGACTAGTAAGATGGGGTTGCTCATAGCTGATAAGATGATTGAGAATGTTATTGGGACTTTCGAATTACCTTTAGGTATTGCTACCAACTTCTTAATAAATGGTAAGGACTACTTAATACCTATGGCTATTGAGGAACCCTCAGTAGTTGCTGCAGCATCTAATGCTGCTAGGATGTGTAGGGAGGGTGGTGGTCTATTCGCAGTAAGTACTGACCCGTTAATGATTGCTCAGATACAGTTAGTAGGTGTTACATCACCACATACAGCAGTTATGAAGATACTACAGCATAAGGATGAGATCGTCAGGATCGCTAATGAAAAAGACCCACTACTAATTAGCTTAGGCGGTGGCGTTAGAGATGTTGAGGTTAGAGTTATTCAAACACCTGTAGGTCCTATGGTCATAACGCACTTAATAGTTGATGTTAGGGATGCTATGGGTGCTAACGTAGTTAACACTATGGCTGAAGCTGTAGGTCCATACATAGAGAAGATAACAGGTGGTAAGGTACTGTTGAGGATAGTGTCAAACCTAGCTGATAGGAGGTTAGTTAGGGTATGGACTAGAGTCCCTAAGGAAGCTGTAGGAGGTCCTGAAGTAGTTGACGGTATAGTATATGCTTGGGCATTCGCAGCATCAGACCCGTACAGAGCTGCAACACATAATAAGGGCATTATGAATGGTGTGATAGCTGTAGCACTAGCTACAGGTCAGGACACTAGAGCTTTAGAGGCAGGTGCTCACGCATACGCAGCACGTAGTGGTAGGTACACAACACTATCTACTTGGGAGAAGGATGAGAACGGTGATTTAGTAGGTTATTTAGAGATGCCTATGGCTGTAGGTATCGTAGGCGGTGCTACTAGGGTTAACCCACTAGCTAAGATATCACTTAAGATATTAGGGGTTAAGACAGCTAGGGAATTAGCTGAGGTTATGGGTGCTGTAGGACTAGCTCAAAACCTAGCAGCTCTAAGGGCGTTAGTAGCTGAGGGTATTCAGAGAGGTCATATGAAACTACATGCTAGGCAGATAGCCATAGCTGCTGGAGCTCATGGTGAAGAGGTAGATAAGGTAGTTGCTGAGATGCTTAAGGAGGGTATCATAAGGATTGATAAAGCTAAAGAAATACTGAGTAGGTTGAGGGGGACTACCTAAGTCTTACTACTTAACCCTCCTCCTCAAGAACTCCTTATACATATCTATAGATTTAGTTTCTTCAGCCTTAACACCACGTAACTCAGCTAGGTAGACACTAGTTAAGCCAGCTATGTATGAACCGTAGAGCATCTTAGATAGTAGGTCATCACCTAATAACTTCAGCACCTCTAACTCAACACCCCTACCTCTTAAGTACTCTATGAGGAACTCAATCACTAAGTCATCATCCCAGATAACTAAAGACTTAACAATACTTAGGGGTAGTTCCCAACCAACTATATCGTTATGAGCCCACTCAGGTACTAACTCAACCTTAGCCATCATCTTAGAATTCTCGTTAAACTCATCCTTAAACCTCATAGCTAGTGGGTAAAACCTCATATTGGATATCACCACAGGTAGTGAGTTCTTGAGGAAGTCAGCTAATCCCTTAGATATCTTAGATATAGGTTCGACATCTCTTAAAACATTAGTTAAACTCTTTAAATCACTACATATGTTAACTCCGTAAGTACTCAGTAGCTTAACTGTAGCTATTAGGAGTTGAGGGAATGCAGCCCTAGGTATTAAACCACCATCAACTACTACGTGGGGTAGTCCTTTAACCCTAGCTAAATCTAATAACTTACCGCCTGAAGTAACTACACAGACCTCAGCACCTACTTCTAAAGCCTTCAACACAGTGTTTAAAGTCTCTAAAGTATTACCTGAATAACTAATAGCACATAGTAGTGAGTTCTTAGAGGCCCATTTAGGTATTTGGAAGTCCTTAACGACTGTTACTGGGACCTCAGAACTTGAGTAGAGTACTGAGTAAATCATATCACAAACTATTCCAGAACCACCCATACCTGAGAGTATTATGTTTTGGAATGATTCCTTACGAGGACTTCCGTAAACTTCGAAGTTAGTAGCTCTTAAGGCTAGGTCATACCATCTTAAGTAGATGTCGTAGATCGTAGGTACCAACCCACGTAATTAGTTATTTTCTGAGGTAATAAATTATTCAACACGTACCTTAGTAGTACTGTACTTCTGCTTCACAATACCTAACGCTAAGGCAACACCGTAGATTATAGCTTCAGGTCTTGGAGGGCATCCAGGGACTTTAACAGTTGGTGGTTCTGGGATACCGTACTCCTCCTTCAAAACCCTATACAGTTCGTTAAGACCGCCTAAAGTCGAGTACGTATCATACCATATACCACCACCGCAAGTACAGGAGCCTATAGCTATGACTAACTTAGGTTCTGGAACAGCTAGTAATGCATCTATAACCTTCGGTAATGACTCCTTAGTTATAGGGCCTGTAAGTAGTAACGCATCTGCATGTCTTGGTGAGGCAACTAACTTAATACCGAACCTCTCAACGTCGTGGTATGGTGTTAGGACATCAAGTATCTCTATATCACACGCATTACAACTACCTGTGTTTAGGTGGAATACCCAGATACTCCTCCTGTAGACACTCATACAGTACCACCTACAGGTGTTATGAATGAGTTTACTGTTGACTTCCTACGGCAGTCAGGGCATAAAGTCATTAGTTCTGGAAGTCCCTCACCTACCTTCCCTAAGACATGGTTTAAATGTCTAGTGGTCGTGAATGGCTTACCACAGTTAGAACATTTAACCAACTTCAACTCTATTACGAATCTAACCTCATCCTTATAAGCAAGTTCGAACTCTTTAGTTATCTTTATAGCTGATACTGGGCATACCTCAGCACATCGACCGCAGAATATACACCTACCTACGAAGTACTCAACCCTTCTAATACCTTCATTTAAATCATCAACAACTCTTATAGCGTCTGGAGTACATACGTTAGCACATGCACTACACCCAATACATTTACTTGAGTCAAACTCAGGTAACCCTCTAGAACCTTCAGGTACTTCAGCATGTTCGAATGGGTACTTCCTAGTAACTACACCGACTTCTAAAGCCTTCTTAATCCATGATAACCTACTCATAACCTACCCCTCCTAGCTAGAGTCCTAAGATCTACTCTAAACTTCCTACCGGTTAATACATCAACTACTACTAACCTATCAGTACATGAGAAGCATGGGTCTATACTAGCTATGGTTAACGGTGCATCACTTAACGGACATTCATGAAGCATTACCTTCAACGCAGGTATGTTATTATATGAAGGTGCTCTAACCTTCCACCTATACACCTTACTAAACCTCCCAGTAATTACGTAGTGTACGTCCTCACCCCTAGGAGCTTCAACACCGCTGAACCCCTCCCTAAACTCCGGGACCTCCACATCCTCAGCCATTATAGGACCTGAAGGTAGTTTATCAATTAGTTGGTCTATGATTGATATGCTTTCGTAGACTTCATCAACTCTAACCAATAACCTAGACATATTATCACATTCACTATATACAGGGACTCTAAATGAGACCTCCTTATATGCTGCGTATGGGTGGTCTACACGTACATCACGTTTAAGTCCTGAACCCCTAGCTGTAGGCCCTACAACACCGTAGCTTATAGCTTCAGACTTAGGCAGTATACCACTACCTTCAAGCCTCTTAACAACCTCCTTAACACTAGTTAAGCCCTTTACGAAGTGGTCGTACTCCTCCTTAACCTTCTTAAGTATCTTAACAACCTTCTCTATAGAGTCTCTATTAACATCCCTCCTAACACCACCTACTAAGTTAATACCGTATGTCTTCCTACTACCAGTTAGTAACTCAGCTAAGTACATCACAGGTTCTCTAATCCTCCAAGCATGCATGAACCCAGTATCGAAGCCTAATACATGGCATGCAACACCTAGCCAGAGTAGGTGACTGTGGATCCTCTCAACCTCAAGTACTAGAGACCTAATGTATAAAGCCCTCTCAGGTACTTCAATACCTGCAGCATTCTCAACAGCCTGACAGTAACATACGTTATGTACGAAACCGCATATACCGCAGATCCTCTCAGCTACGAATGGTACTTGATTATACGTTAGTCTAGACTCACCTAACTTCTCAATACCTCTATGTACGTGGAAACCCCTATACTCAACATCAACTACTGTCTCACCCTTAACATGTAATTCAAAGTACTCAGGCTCGTGGAGTAGTGGGTGGTAAGGTCCGTAAGGTAGTGCTACAACCTCCTCAGACCTCTGAGGTACGTAACTACTGCCTGGGTTATCTAGTCTAGGCCTCTCACAATAGCTGAAGTCCTTCCTGAGTGGGTAGGTGTTTGAGGGCCAACCATCAGGTAGTATCAACGTACGGGGGTCTGGATGGCCTAACACCTCAATACCGAGTAAGTCCCTAACCTCACGTTCACCCCAGTTAGCACCCTTAACTATAGGTGTTATAGACTCGACTTTAGGGTTTTCAGGACTTAACCTAACCCTAACTAATACGTAGGTCTTCAACTCATCTAAGCTGAAGACATATATACTGTGGTACGTGTTATCTATACCCCTACCATCAACACCTACAACTACAGTGTATATACCTCCTAACCCCTCAGTAATACCCTTAACAACACTTACTAAGTCCTCAGGCCTAACATCAATAACTACACCATCCCTGATAACCTCATGACGTAGTATCTTACCCCCTAAGACATCATAAAGTGTTTTAACCACATCAACCATACAACCACCCTAAATGATAAAACATACCAACCATTTCATAACCCCACCACAGCTAGTAACAACGCTATTATAGGTATTGATGTGTACTTCCTGATAGAGTCTAAAGCATGTATAACCCTAAACCTACCGTGAACTGCTGAAGCAGTACCTAACGCTAAGTAAGTTAATACACTTAATGCTAAGACTAAGACGTAGTTAGTTAATTCCTTAATAGGTGTAGGCATAGTTGATGTAGCTAGAGAGACTGTAGGGCCTAGAGCAACTACTACGAAGAATGAAGCCGCTAAGTACCTCCTAACTAAGTTACTTAATACTGCAAAAGCTAGTAACGGACCGCTATACTCTATCAAGTACCCAGAAGCTATTTCAGGTTCAGCCTCAGCTATATCGTATGGAGTCCTAGCAGACTTAACGAATGCATAGTATAGTAATGCTATGTAAGCCAGTATTACCGAAGGTGTTGCTACCGGGGTGGACGCTATCTTACTCAGGCTTAGTGATGAGTGTTTTAAAGCTATGACAGCTATGGATAGACCTAAGAAGAGTTCTGAAGCTATTAGAAGTGATAACTCCCTACTACTACTAACCTCAGTGAATGGATTACCAGAAGCTAGACCACCTAATAATGCAGTAACTGATGAGGATATCAGTAAGTATGTGAAGAGTATTAAATCACCTTCAAAACCTAACGGATTACTTAACGTGTAGGGTATTACGAATAATGCAGCTACTGAAGTGAAGAAACTCAGTATAGGTGCTATAAAGAATAACTTAGAAGCTGTAGAAGGTATTAGTAACTCCTTCCTAAACAACTTAATTAAGTCGTAGTAAGTCTGAAGTACTGGAGGACCGACCCTACTCTGAATCCTAGCCCTAACAAACTTACGTTCAATACCGTCAAGTACTGGTATTAAGGCTAAAACGATTAAAACCGTAATAACTAGACTTAAGTACTGCCCAATCATCTCAGACCACCACAACCAAAGTAATTAAAGCAGTTAAGAAAGCTGTAATCACTAAAAGCATTATGTATAAGTAGGTATCCACACTATCGTAAGCCCTGACAAAACTCATAAATTTACTTGTGAGTGGGTCTATAATAAACCTATATGTATACGTTCTAAACCTGTAGCTGAAGCTGTAGGTATGTTCAAACTCGGTATAGTATGAGGTAGCGTTTAACCCTAACCTCACTGGTAGTAAGTCCCTAGTACCGAATGTCCATAGTTGAACTAACTTAGTTTTAGACTTCAGGACGTATATAGTAGTTACTAACGAGACTGCTATAGCTATTAGTAGTAATGCGAAGTAAGTCATTATATTAAATATGTCCGTCATTAACACATTAACTAAGCTTAAGTTTATTGAGGTGATGGTAGTAGTAACTCTCAATATTAGTTTAAGTGGTATGTAGGGTAGGACTCCTAATAATATGCATAAGATCGCTAAGAATAGTTGAGCAGTCATCATCGGTAGTGGTACGTCCCTCACATTACTTAACCTGGTATTAGGACTTGATAAGTAAGTCCTCGATAAGTACTTCATAAAAGTACTTAAAGTTAATGCACTGGCGAATATCGCTAATGAAGCATAGACTGCGAGTATGGAGTTATTCGATAGTAGTAGGGATATTATGATAAGCCACTTACTTACGAAGCCGTTTAACGGCGGTATACCTGATATTGATAACGATGCTATTAGACCTGATACGAATGTTGTTGGCATATGCCTAGCTAAACCACCTAAGATGTTTAAGTCCCTACTACCCACCCTATAAATCACACTACCAGCTGTTAGGAATAGTAAGCCCTTAAGAACCGCATGGTTTAATATGTGGAAAAGACCTGCAGATAATGCTATGATACTTAACGGGTTTGGATATAGTGCTAAACCACCACCTACACCTAAGAATACATAGCCTATCTGCCCAACACTAGAGTAAGCCATTAACTTCTTAGAATCTATCTGAAGTAAAGCCATTGAAGTACCGTAGACAGCTGATATAACACCCAACGATGCTAGTATCAACCCTAACACGTAGTAATCAAGTCTCAGTAAATCTACAGTAAACCTCAACATACCGTAAACAGCTGTCTTAATCATAAACCCACTCAGTAATGCTGATACATTTGAAGGTGCTTCTGGGTGTGCGTCAGGTAACCAATTATGCATAGGTACTAAAGCAGCTTTAATACCGAAACCGACAGTAAGTAATAACATCAGTAGGTACTGGGTAGTAGGGTCTAAAGTTAAACCCTTAAGAGATGTGAATGATGTAGAACCTGAGAGTAGGTAGAGTACTAGTAATGACATTATTATGAGTCCTGAACCTGAATAAGACATAAGTAAGTACTTTAACGCAGCCCTACGTGCGACTTCACTCTCCTTCTCAAAAGATATGAGGAAGAATGCTGTAATGGTCATCAACTCCCAAGAAATTATGAATAACACTAAATCATTACTTACTAAGACTAAATACATCGATAGTAGGAAGAGTGTGTATACTAATGAGTAAAACTTCAAACTCTCAACACCTAAGTAACGCTTAACATACGCTATACCGTAGATAGATGAGGCTAACCCCACAACACCTAAGACTAATATGAAAAACGCTGATAACTCATCAAGAGATAATGTGAAAGTCCTTAAGAGGTCTGAAGTCCCTAAAAGGATTGGTAGTTCTGTAGTAATCCTTACTGTAGGGTCTGAGGTTAATGTATGAAGTGCTAGTAATATCATCGTAACACATGCTAGTGAGGAGGTAATTAAAGCTGAGTCTAAAGCCTTAGATTCTTTAAGGATTAGTGAGAGGAGGAAGCCTACAATCAATAAGTATATAGGTAGTAGAATATCACTACTGACCACTAACGCTATATCCAACACTATCTACCATATCATAGTAAGTAGTGCTGAGGTATTATAAACATTCTTCATACAATAACTAATATATTCCCTAAGTATAGTTAGTAAGTGGTAAGCCTAGAATGTTGAGGAGGGTTGAAGAACCTTTAGAGATTAGAGAAGCTATTAAGAACTTAAGTAAGTTACTCAGTACTAAGGGGGGTAAGGACGTATCCAAAGGTGCTTTAGTATTTAATAAACTACCTCAATACCTATGGAATTCGTGGGGTAATGACTTGAAGAGTTTAGGGATTACTTGGCAGGAGTTCCTAAAGATCATTAGTAAGAACTCAAACTTAATTATTAGGTGGGCTGTAAATGATGAGATTAGTTGGGATGAACTGATTAAGAGGTTTGAGGAGTTGATAATGTCTAGGGGAGGTATTGAGTCTAAGAAGAGGTTTGTAACTCTTGATAAGTTTATGACTGGTTAACTACTTATGAGGTCATCAATACGTAACTTCCTCTGACCCTCTATAATGTTTGAAGTCCCTGAGTCTTTAATGACTTTAGCTAAGATATTATCTACCTTAGCTATATTAGGTAAGCAGTTAAACTTCTTAGTATATACTGTTATCTTTATGGATAACCCATCCTCACGTTCTAGAACTACATCAACACTACCTCCATCATCACACTTTAAAACTTCCTCCCCTAACACATCCTTAATACTGTAGGTCCTTAAAACATCTTCAACCCTCTTAATAACGTCCTCACCATTAGTTATTTCATCAACATCTATATGGGATTCAACCTCTAAAGCACAACCACTATCATGTATTTGAAGTTCTACATGATCTACTAAACTCCTCCTACTAGAGACTTCAGTCCCTTCGAAGTAAATTACTAAACCCCTAATGTTACGGTCCTTATCTATAACACCGCCTGAAACCTCAGAAAGTATAAAACCCTTCCTCCACAGACCTAATACCTCATCAATCACTAACATGATATTATACATACCTTGAGAAATGTTGAAAACCCTAGTAAGAGCTGATTCTACCAACTCACTACCTCTTAAATTAAAATACCTCCTCAAGAAGTTAGACTCAACACTTAATACCTCCTCAACAACACTGAAACCATTAACGTAAATCCTTAACAACTCACTAACCTTAACACCATACCTCCTAGCCACATCCTTCAACAAATCATAAACCTCATCATCAACCTCAACAACCTTCCTAACCATAACCACCACACCATAATTAATCAATAATTATAAAATTAAAATAGATATGTCTGTTTAGAAGTCTAACTACTATTGTTTAAAGCCCTGCTTAACCACTCCTCATACCTACCTATTAAGTCCTCCCTCATTTAGTAATTATAAATGTAATCTGAAGGCGCCTAACTTACTTTTTAATACCTCCTCCCTAACAACTCCCTCATAAGCATTTAGCAAAAATATTCATTAGCTCTTTACGTATTAGTATATTTATAAGGACAGTTCTCTTAATTAAGTCTTGAGGTGTTTCAAACAATTTAAGTTTACAAAGCTAATATGTAATGTATTATAATGAGGGAATAGTAGGGTAAAAATTAATTACTTCAACAACTTGCTTAGCCAGCTGAAGGAGTTTTCAGTCATATGTACTTTGAGAGTTACTTAAGTTCGTAAGCGTATTCCTTAACAACATCTTCTCTTAGTTCTATCCCTAGGCCGGGGTCTTTAGACGGTATTATGTAGCCGTCTTCAACTGTTATCGGTTTCTTCAGTATCTTACTATGTAGTTCTGTGACGTTGTATTCTTGTATTAGGAAGTTTGGACTACATACGTCGAGTTGTATTGTTGCTGCTAGTAGTACTGGTCCGAAGTACATGTGTGGTGCTATTGATGCGTAGTGTGCTTCTGCTAATGCAGTAATCTTCTTAGATTCTAGAATCCCACCACATCGACCTACATCCATCTGGATTATCCTAGCAGCACCCTTCCTAAGTAGTTCTAAGAACTCATACTTAGTAACCCTCCTCTCACCAGCTGCTATAGGTATTCTAGTATGTCTAGCTACTATAGCCATCTCATCAACATTCTCAGGAGGTACTGGTTCTTCAAACCATAACGGGTTAAACTCCTCTAACATCTTAGCAACTCTGATAGCACTATGTGTGGTGAACTGGCCGTGAGTACCGATGCATATCTCCACCTCATCACCTACAGCATCCCTAATCCTCTTAAGTAACTCTCTAACATACTTAATCTCACCTAACGTCACATCCCTAGGGCTTGGGTATAGTGGTGGGAATGGGTCTAACTTAATAGCTTTAAAACCCTTCTTCACAACCTCTAAAGCTTTTTCAACAGCTTCCTCAGGTGTTAACCTCCTCCAACCCTCACCTTCAGGTATGTATGAGTAGGCCTTCAACTTCTCATTATATATACCGCCTAGTAAGTTATAGATCGGTTGTTTTAAGTACTTACCGATTATATCCCAACAAGCTATCTCAATAGCACTGATAGCAGACATTGTGGTTAGGTCTGGATGTCTGAAGTCGTGGTCGTAACTATAGAGTCTATGCCATAGTTCTTCAACCCTGAATGGGTCTGAACCTATGACGAACTTCCTACATAGGTCCTCTAACAACTTAACGTTAGATGCTTCCCTACCGTAAGCACCTAACGAGGTTAACTCACCATAACCTTCAACACCTTCATCAGTGATTAACTTAAGGAATATCCAGTAACGACCACCTCTGTATGGGGGTATGTTCTTAACTATGAATACCTCGAAGTTAGTTATTTTCAAGGACTCACCAACTTACTAACGACTCCTCCAATATTTAACTTATGGTTTACGTTTACTGTGTAGTTAGTTTTTTAAGTGTATAATCACATTCTTTGAGGTAGTGTTTATGGGTGTTGAAGTCCGTACTATAGCTGTGTTAGGTGCTGGTAAGATAGGATCTGCGATAATTAAGGCTATTAGTGAGTGTTGGGGTGGTGTTAAGGTTATAGCTACTGGACGTAGGGATACTACCTTAGATAATGCTAGGGCTTTAGGTGCTGAAGCAACTAGGGATAATAGAGGGGCTGTCAAACTAGCTGACCTAGTAATCCTTAGTGTTAAACCTCAACACTTCCCAACAGTTTTAAGTCAGACTGGTACTGACGTATGGTTAGGTAAGATAGTTGTCTCTGTTATGGCTGGTATTAGGTTGAGGACTCTTGAAGCTGTTTTAAAGGGTGCTAAGGTTTATAGGGCTATGACTAACATAAACGCTTTGGTTAGGAAGGCATCAACAGCAGTAGCTACACTTAATAATGATGACTTAAGTAGGGGGGTTGTTGAGAGGTTATTCAGTTGTTTAGGTAGTGTTTACTGGGTACCTGAGGAGTACTTAGATATCTGGACTGCATTAGTTGGTAGTGGGCCGGCATTCATATCTGAGATAATAGATGCTCTAGTATTAGGTGCAGTAGCTTCAGGGATGCCTAGGGATATAGCTTATAAGGCGATTCTAGACGTACTTGAAGGTACTGCAATACTGCTTAAGAATAGGGATGCACACCCAGCAGAGATTAGGGATGAGGTGACAACACCTGGAGGTACTACTATTAGGGGTTTAGCTATTATGGAGTCTAAAGGGGTTAAGTCAGCGTTGATGGAGACTGTAGAAGCTGCCTATAGGAGGTCTTCAGAGATAGGTGTTGATATAGATGCATTCATAAGGAAGGAGTTAAACCTGAAGCAGGATTGATTGAAAAAGTAATTAGGCTTATGTCAGTCCTCCAACCTCTCTAGGAATTCCTTATGAGTTAATACCTCAGCAATTAACGGGAATAACTTAGTCTCAGCGTATATCTGCTCCTCCCACGAATTAGCTGCTGTACAGTCCTTCAATATTATGACCTTATAATTCAAGTCATACGCAGTACGTGCTGTCGACTCCACACATACGTTAGTTAGGAATCCAGCTATCGCTACATTCTTAATACCGTTATACCTTAAAATCACATCTAAGTTAGTACCGTGGAAACCGTCTAAACCCCTCTTACCCTCAACATACACATCAATATACGGTTTTAACTCATCAATGAATTCAGCCCCTTTAGTACCCTTCCTAAAACACCCTAACCTCTTAACATTTGCTTTAATCCCGAACTCCTGCCCTAAATCCCTATAATCTGGTTCGAAGAGGACTGGACAACCAACTATTAAAACACCCTTCTTCTTAGCCTCCCTCACAACCTCAACAGTATTCTTTATAACTCTATTCTTAGTCAATATCGGTTCTACACCAGGGTATAACGGGAATCCAGGCTTACAGAAATCATTTTGGAATTCTATGAGGACTATAGCTGTCTCCCTAGCCTTAAGCTTCGGGAGACTCATAAAGACACCATCAAGGTTATAGTGCTTCTTAAGTATTAAATCTTATTAAATTTAGAATTATCTAAATTTAGTTTATGATGATAAATAATGATGAGTTTAAATATAAAAACTTTAGAAGTTAATGGATTTCAATGAGGCTGTAGGAAAGCAGATATATAGTATAGTGTCGGCGTGCCTAATAATCCTAGAGGACTTAAATAGCTCTAAACATTCGCTCTCGACTGACGGTACTCGAAGTAGTGTTGCTTAGCATGACTTTACCTTACGACGATATTGTAATTAATTATTCGTCCATTTGATAGTCTTATCTTTACTGTGTATGTTCCTGGATTTCTCGGCTTTATGATATTTGTTTTTATTTCTTTCTTCTCACCTGGATTGACTACAGTATTGATGAGTGCATCAAAGTCTACGTAGTTTTTACCTTCTAGGAGGACCATCTGTACTTCGATCTCGGTACTGCCTGAGTTAGTTATAATGATCACTAACTCATCATTTCTAAAATATGCAGTGATTTGAATATCTTCTTCAACATCTCTACCTACACTTGACGTACTGCTTGGTTTAGTCTGTAGTAATGCTAAACATATTAGGATCCCTAAGATAAGTGAGGTTAAGCCGACTATGTAGATTGTGCGAGGCTTTCTTAACTGTATATTGATTACCTCCTAAGTAGGTATCCCCTGTATAGTACCGAACATCTCAGATATGTAGGGTGTTATGAGTCGTTCAGTGAGGAACCACGATCCAGCACTTAAAATCATTAAAACTCCAGAATACATGAGTATAGTCCCCCAGAAACCACCTCTCACACTCCCTACAGCTAATGCGTTTAAGAATGTTAGAATAATTACATTCACTACATTACCTAACTCAATGAATGATATGGGTACTTCACCGAATGTGAAGAACGGGAGGTTGACTAATGCTGCAGAGAAGAACTTAAGTAAGCTGGTCATCAGTATTAGCATGGTTACTATTAATGGTTGCATTATTACGGTCATGAGCTCGAAACTCTTAGCTGTAGATAATCTAGTCTTTCTCAACTCAAGGACTTTAACCACGAAGTTACTGAGTTTCTTACCTACCTCAGTCAAATCCCCTCCACGTCTGAACGCGTCTAGGAACACCCTATTAGACATGAATATTATGTAGGACCCTGTCTCAGAGGAGAGGAGGTCGATAACTTCCTCAACACCTATATTGAGTCTCAACCTATTTAAAGCCCTGTTAACAAGACCTCTTAAAGGACCTAACTCCATGTAGAGCACGTACGAAAAGACAGACTTTAAATCAGTAACTGATATTAAGTGTTCGCTAACGGCCTTGACGAATGTTGGGTAGTAGGACTCGATCCTACCTACATAACTCTCTAGACGATATGCAAAAATACCAGGTATCAACATACCAACGCCTAAGACTGTAAATGCTGGTGCAGGACCTGCAATTATATATACAGCTAATGAAGGTACTATAAAGAGAGGTGATAACGCTAACGCGAAGATGAACACCTTATAGGTTCTCGGAGGTTCAGCACCCTTATAGAAGAAGGGTTCTTTAGGAGTTATACTCCTAAATCCGATGAACAACGTGATTAACGAGAGGATGGATACTCCATAAGTAACATAAACAACTGAAGCATCAGTTAGAAGCACGGTGAGGATGGCTAGGGTCATGATGATGAATACAGTAGCACTCTGGAAAGATATGAAGATACCGCCCATCAACCTCATACTCTCTAGAGCCCTAGTAAACATGCCTGAGTACTCTTCCATAGCGGTAGTGACCTCAATCTCTAAGTAGTCTTTAGGCCTCTTACTAGAGAAAGCTTCAGTACACCTCATTAGGAAGTCCCTTAACGGCGGTTTAGTACTCTGTGCTACTAAGGCAGTAGCGTTTGTGAAGCCATAACCGAACCTCTCAGCAAGAAGTCTCACCCTCCTGAACACGGAGCTGAGGAAGCCATACTGCATCGTATCAGCTACCACACCAACTAAGTCTTTAGGCCCAGCCTCACCAGTAGCGATACAATACATATGTAGTGTTGCTGCAACATACGTTAGGTTAAGCCTAACACCTCTAACACCCTTCATTAAAGCCATATAGAGAAAACTTAACGTCAACAAAACCCCAACACCTACTACAGTAACTACATAATTATGAATTAAGAATGAGGAAATAGTTATTAAGGTAATCAACGATAATTCAGTAACTATAAGAAGTATTACGTACCTCCTTCTAACCATGGAGTCTCACCTTTCTTTATAGATTCATACACAGCCTCAACACCCCTCCTATTAACTTCAATCACAGTCCTGAAGACATCTACGTAACGAGGTCTCTTCTCAGCTAGGTACTTCAGTATCTCCTCCCTCATCTCAAGCTCTCTATACAGGTCTTGAAGTCTATCCCTACCCCATCCCCTATACGTAAGAACTACATTCTCAAGTAGGTAACTCATCCCCATGAAGACATGAGAATCCGTATCTGGGTCGTAGGTGAAGGTAGGTAGGAATAACACCCTATCCTCACTTGCATCATAACCTATGAACTCATTAACTGTTAAAACCCTCCTCAGTAACTTTCCCTTCCTCTCAATCCTGGCTTGGAAGATCGCTAGATTCAGGGAGTTTATATGGGTTTTAGGTACGTTAATGGGGTCTGAAGTCAGCCTCTGGAGGAGTTGTTCGATATTACCAGCATGTATTGTCGATATGACTGGATGGCCTGTCTCAATAGCTTGGAACGCTATCCTACCTTCCTCACCTCTAATCTCACCAACTATTATGTAGTCAGGCCTCTGCCTCAGAGCTGCTTTTAATAAGTCAAACATAGTGACTGGACTACCTGTATGAAGTCTTGTAACCTCCCTAACCCAGTTCTTATGGAATAAATTAACCTCAGGAGTTTCCTCAATACTTACGACCTTAGCGTCATGTCTGATAAACGCTGTTAAAGCATTCAAAGTAGTTGTCTTACCTGAGGCTGTCTCACCACATATTAAGGCTGAGACCCCGACATCAAATAACATCCATAAGTAAGCAGCCATCTTAGCCGATAACGTACCCCACCTGATTAGATGAGCTACTGAGATGGGTTCCTTTGAGAACTTCCTTATCGTGAAGTTACTTCCTCTAAGGCTTATATCCTCACCGAAGACTATATTAAATCTGCTACCATCTGGTAAGTGAATATCTATAATAGGGTTAGAATAACTCAATATCTTTCCGAACCTCTCAGCAATACTTCTTAAGACCTTATCAATATCCTCCTTAGTTATGTTGACATTTGTTTCAAGACTACCGAAGACTCTATGATAAACGAATATATTCCCAGCACCAGGAATGCTTATGTCTTCAAGGTATGGATCTGTGAGAAAGCCTTCTAAGAAGCCGTACCCCACCTTATCCCTTAGGAAGTGATAGAGTACGTACTCTTCATCAGAGTTTACCTTCACTAACCTTTTCCTCTTAGCTAAAACGTAAAGATTAACTAACTCCTCTAGAGGTGTACGACTAGAGGCCTTATCATCAATAAGACGAGCTATAGCTAATTCAACCCTACTTAAGACCTCAGGAGGAGGTTTTGGCGGTTCAATAATGACGTACTTCCCACCATCCCTCCTAGTAGTTATGTGGATGAAAATCCCCTTACCGAGGGGGTAGATAATGTTGGCTTCCTCACCCATCCTCAGTCCCAGATCAAGGCTTGTCACGTAATGCGGCTTACTTTGTAGTCCTTTAATATACTCAGCTAGGTAGGGGTGTTTCTCAGTAGCTTCCTCAAGCGTTTTAGGCGGCTCACCAGTAAGGAGGTTGAGGGCCTTCTTCACTACCTCCTCATTAACGCTTGAATGTCGTCTGAAAAGTGAGGTTAGTACTTCTAAGTACTTCATGATCATACCTTCACACCAGCGATTGGTACTACCCTCAATCCTAGATTAGGATCTACCTCAAATAAAACTGACTTTCTCTTACTACCAGCCCCCCAGATCTTCACCACCTCTAAAGACTTAACACTCATTCCGAAGACGTTAACGTTCTTAAGAACGATGTAGACATCTGATGATGCTTTCAACTCTCTAAGTAGATCCTCGGAGATGAAGTTAGGGTGGAATGTTAGGATTACGGTCTTACCTTCTGAAACGATGTTTTTAACCTTAGTTATGAATGTTAGGAACTCGCTATGGCTTGTCTTAGCAGCTAAGACACTTAAGCTATCTACGACTGCGAAGTCGTACTTACCCCTCCTCTCCCCTAGGAATAGCCTAAGTAAGTTCATGAATAACTGTAAAGTCTCATCAGACCACTCCCCACCCCTAATATGTAGTGGGTAGATTTTCAAAGCACCTCTTATGAAGTAACTATACACGTTAAGTTTTAACGCCTCCATCATTGAAAGATACTCCCTCACCTTCGCCTCAGTAGTTATGACATAGGCTTTCAAGCCCTCCCTAAGGGCTGAGTAAATAATTTGTTGAGTTAATGATGTTTTACCAGTTCCATGACCGCCTTCAACAGTTATTAGGGTTGGGTGTGGGACACCACCCCCTAAAACCTCATCCATTTCCTTAATACCTAATGGGATGATCCTTAGCTTAAGCATTCCTAGCCACCTCATACATAGCTACTTCCCCAAACCTAGTTGAAAATACGATCACTACTGGGGAGTTACTCATTATTTCGGGAGCTCCTTCAGGTATCCTAGCAGTAATCCAAGCACCCTCACCAGGGTTAATAAAGCTATGTTCGGGTAGGCTGTAAGATACGTTGGTATTTAAGACAGTAATGTTGTTTACGACGTAATTATCTATTAGGTATGTAACCCAACCCAATGATGAATTATATGAAATCACTATGCTACACCAGCTATAGCCGTAGTTAACTAGGTGTATGACACCCGGACCTAAGTTCTTAATAAGCATCACTATAGAATCGTTTGATACAGTGACATCGGAGATCTCAATCCTCGTACGGACTACGTCGTAGTTCGCATTTGAGTAAATCTCCATCAACAAGTATGTAGTGTTAAATAATAAGCTTAATATTGATGAAACAAACGTTACTAATCCTATGAAGACAATCGCTGTAGCCACTGTCGTGCTAATACCCACCCTAACCACCCCTATGGGGGTGGTGTGAATAAGTAGCTATCTCCTACCCCACCAGATACATATACCTTTACTTCATAAAGAGGTTCGGAAATAGAAGCATTACATGCCTCTAGAACTGCGGTTTCACCGACTTCCCACACACCATCACCATCACTATCCACTATGTTGAAGTACCCAGCCCCGCCGGTAGGGCTATACTTATATAATGTAGCCCTTCTGTAGGGGCCGATGTAGAGGTCTATGGAGTTAAAGGAGGAGTTATAAATCGGTAGGTATCCGACGTTTTTCACATATATTACGTAACATCCCTCACTTACAGTCGCATACATTATCTTAACCCTAATATTCATCTGCTGTCTCACAACATCTATAGAGGTCGCTACGTTATTCTGAATAATACTGCTGTAGGATATTATGTATGATGCGAAACTACCTGCTAATAACGTAGCAGCTATTAAAATTATTACCTCACTGATAGTTGTTGAGCTCATGGTCCCCCTTATTACCTCCTTTAGGGTATGCGACCTCATTCCTAGTTATGAACTTCCTCAACGCGTTAAACACTATATCCGTTATATCCTCAAGCTCTACCTTAACGCCGGAGGCCTTAGCCGCTCCGTAGATGCTTAAAGCTACGATATCCTCACTAAGGTTTAAAGCCCTAGCCCTACTTACAGCAGAAGCCATCTCACTTATGAATTGTGAAGAACCCCTCGGTAGTAGGCTGAAAAACTCACAGTAGTTAGAGAGCTTCTTAACGTCTTCCTCATCAAAACCGAGGTCAAGTAAAGTCCAAACCCACTTAATGAGGGCGAGGCTTGTGTTGAAGCTTACCTCCATGACCTTACTACTTAACTGTTGCGGTGGTGGGGGTGGTGAAGGTGGTGACTTCTCAACCTCCTCCTTACGTGTAACCTCAGTAGGCTTCTTACCCTCCTCCCCACTAGCTAGGGTAGCTAATAAGTTGAAGGGGTTCTCCACCTCACTTAAGGAAGCCCTCAACTCAACTATAGAGTTCTTTAAATCCTCAATATCCTTCCTAAGCTCATTAATTATCTTACCTACTTCAGACTTAAACTTTTCAAACTCATTCCGTAAGTCCTGACTAGACCCGCCTCCAGGACCACCACCCTGACTCATGAACTATCACCTCTAATAACTAACTATGGTTATGTAGTTAGAAGAAAAAAAGGGGTTAATTTAAACTCACCTCAGGTCGATGAACTGATCTTCTACTAAGTCTATAGGAATTTCTCTCTCAATAATTAACGACGCACCTATAGGTGTCCTCACCTCAACCTTAACTACATCATGTTTTGTAACGGAGTAATCACCGAGGTACACTATTAAGAATCCCTTCTCATTAGATTCTAAGAGGTTATCACCATTGCTATTAACTATACCTATGTAAGCAACAGGGGTCTTCCCTGAAGTCCTTGATATATTTATGATGGTATCTGTTAGGTTAGTGATATTAAAGGCGATCGTATCAGTTGGGAGGGTGCCGTTATATATGTTTGGCATGTAGGCAGATTTACTCCCTGACACCCAAACAGTAACTACTAGTGAGTTATTACCTACGTCAACCCCCTCCTTACCAACAGATACCTTAACAGGCATTACTAGAGTTGTTACTTTTTTGTCAGTTCCATTAACGTATGCCATCACATCCCCATCCAACTGTAGAGAACTCGCCGCCTCACCAATACCCCTCATGACGACTTCCTTCGACTTCTGACTTGCGAAGAATCCAGTATTCACAACTACGTATGCTAAGGCAGCAGCTATCACCACAAAAGCTATTAAGATTATAGCTGCTTCAATACCTACTATACCCTTTCTGCAGCATTTCATGAGTAACACCCCTAACCGGTCACTAACATCCATGAACCCACTATAAGTGCCTCAGGCACCATGAACTCAAGAGTTAGTGGAGCACTCCTCTCAACCCTAATCTCGATATTGATTATAGAACGTGGGTCAGCTGTATAATTATCACCTAGCATAATTACTAGGAACCCCTTCTCAGAAGAGTCTAAAGCCTCATCTCCATTATTATTCTCAACAACTAGGAGGGCGGCTGGCAGTGAAATATTACCACCTAGTGTCTGATTTAGTGTAACATTCGCAATTTGAACTAGTTGGTCGAAGCTCTTCCCTCTCGGGTCGAACTCTGCGCTTTTGTCTGTTACTACTCCATAGTATATGTTTGAAAACGCTATACTTGACCCTCCTCTCTTGATTATGCTTAATGAGACTACAGTCTCATTCCTACCTACTGGTACATACTTAACACCCATAGCTCTTAACGGGATTATCGTTGCGTTCACAGTTAAGTTCTCGTCTTTCACCCTGATGAATATGTTTCCATCAACTTGTAGTGGGCTACTTGCTTCTCTCAGGCCCTGTGATATCGTGTCCTTACTCCTCTGTGTTGCGAATAAGCCCATGTTGATGACCATGAATGCGAATGCAGCTGATATTATGACGAAGGCTATTAAGATTATAGCTGCTTCAATACCTACTATACCCTTCCTTACTTTGGAGGTGTGTTTACCCACATATATCACCTCCTAATTTACTTCATTTACAATATTGTAAATAAGATTAATAAATTTTTCGCTCCCTACAACGCTTGAGTTATATCCTATACTCTATATAGTCTAGATAATTTATAATATCGATAATGTTTTTAACTTATTAAAACTAAACGTGATTAGTTGAGAAGGTTTAGTTAGGTGAGGGGTTTTTGAGGAAGAAGAGGTATAGGGGGACCTTCCTGACGGAGGAGGAAGTCAGGATTTTAGATTTGTTGTTGAAGTATGATAATGTTAGTGAGGTTGCTAGGATGTTAGGTAAGGCACAACCAACGGTCAGTATTGCGAAGAAGAGGATAGAGGAGAAGTTGAATATGTCTTTAGAGACTGTGAAGTTAGCGTTAAGTAAGGGGTTGATTAGTAAGGATGAATTAATGAAGTTAATTAGTACTGTAGAGACTTACAGGAGGCTTGAGAGGGAGGAGAAGTAGTTATTCAGTCTTAAGTTTAGAGTTCAACACTACCTACCCTTACTGTCGTCTGAAAATGTTACGTAAAGTGCTTGGAACACTAGGTCTGCAAACGCTAGTCTCTTCGTACCTTTACCAGCTCCGTATAGGATGGAGAGTAACAGTATATTCCTGGTGAACTTATCACTAACACTACTCCCTCTCTCCAACTCTAAAAACCTTATCATCTTAACCAACTTAGACATATTCCTAGAACCTATACTTCTCGATAAGATGACCTCGACATCATCCTTAGGTAAATCCCTTAACAACACCTCATATCTACTGATGTATCTGTAGAAAATCCTCCTTAAATGAACTGAGGAGGTATCAGCAGGCATATTAACTTAAACCTCTGGCAATATTATCTACTATATAGTAAATATTATATAATTTATATATTTTACGTCTCTAGACATGTAGCAGTATTTTAACAATTTTTATACGTTCTGTTAAATATATAAAGTTACCTGAAAAGCCAAAATAAATTCAACAAATCTATGACATAATCCCCTATACTTTAATAATTAATATAGAGCTGAGTAGCTGAGTTAATATTTGGTCTTAGCTGAGACTAGGTTTTTATAGAGTTCTTCAATACCTTTCTCAATACTTACTGATGGTTTGAAGCCTAAGTACTTAACTGCTTTAGATATATCTGCATAACTATGCCTTATATCGCTAGGTCTTGATGGTTCGTAAGTAGGTCTTAACTCTAGCTTACTAATCCTTATGATTAGATTAGCTAATTCGTTAATACTTAACGGCTTACCAGAGCCTATGTTGTAGACTTCATTAACGTACTCAGTACTTATACTTAGTTGAGTAGCTCTACACACATCTAATACGTGTATGAAGTCTCTAGTCTGGGTACCGTCACCGTAAATCACTGGTGGTAAGCCCTTACAAACCATATCAATGAACTTAGTGATAACTCCTGAGTAAGGGTTTAAGGACTGTCTAGGGCCGTAAACATTGAATAACCTCAGTATCACGTACTCCAACCCATACATCCTATGGTATAGCTTAACTACCTCCTCACCAATTAATTTACTTAATCCGTAAGGTGATTTAGGATTTAACGGGTGTTCCTCACTCACAGGTAGTTTTATAGGGTCTCCGTAAACTGCTGCAGAACTTAAGTATATGAATCTACTGACGCCGTAGTTAGTAGATACTCTAACAGTGTTTAAAGTCCCTAAGACGTTACATCTGAGGTAGTCCTCAGGCTTCCTCACAGACTCCTCAACACTTACTAACGCAGCTGTATGGATAACTACTTCAGGTTTAAACCTACTCATGATTAACTCTAACGAGTTAATATCTAAGACGTCAGCAACTATTAAGTCGATATTAAAACTTCTTAAGGTCTTAACAACCTCAGGTGAAGACCTAGAGAGGTTATCTAGGCATAATACCTTATAACCTAAACTACTTAAGTGTAGGGCTAGGTGATGACCTATGAATCCAGCCCCACCAGTTATCAATACCTTCAACTAATACCCTCAACAGACTTCACTAACTCATCAACTACTTCCTTAAGTACCTTACTCACCGGGGTGTCTGGGTACTTAACCACGTAGGGTATACCTAAATCCACACACTCACTGACTCTAGGGTCTAAAGGAATAGAACCTAAATACTTAAGCCCTAACTCCTTAGCTATCTCACGACCAGCACTACCTGGGAAGACCTGGTAGACAGTACCTGTGGACGGACATACAAACTCCTTCATATTCTCCACAACACCTAATACAGGTACGTTAAGCTCTTGACAGAACCTAACAGCCTTCTTAACAACTAATTTAGATGGTTGTGAAGGTATTGTAACGACTACAGCCCCAGTCACATCCTTAATATACTGAACAACACTTAACACCTCATCACCAGTACCTGGGGGTAGGTCTATGAATAAGTAGTTAAGTGAACCCCAATTAACTTGAGATAAGAACTCACCGATTAACCTACCTTTAAGCGGGCCTCTCCAAATAATTGGTAAGTCCTCCTCAGGTAGGAAGAACTGTACTGATATGACTTTAACCCCTAGAGGCCCTACTACAGGCTCTACACCATTACTACCAACACTTAATGAAGGGTTACTAATACCTAAGAACTTAGGTATTGAAGGTCCGTGAATATCAGCATCTAAAATACCTACAGACCTACCAGTAGAAGCTGTTAGTAGAGCTAGTGAGGCTGTTATGAAGCTCTTACCAACACCACCCTTACCACTAATGACTAAAACCTTATACTTTATATTACTCATCCTCATACTAACTGACTTAACGAGCTCCTCATAAGATTTAGATGAGGGACTACCCACACTCACACCTAAGTAAGGGTTTTACTAGTAGGTAAAAGAGTTAGGTTTTAATTAAGGAACTACTCATAGCTAACTCAAGGTACTTCTTAGGCCTTAAAACCAACTCCCTAATCTCCTCCTCCAACGCACTCCTACTTAAAGACTTCCTAGCAACTCCTTCCTCCATAGCCTTCTCAGCAACTCTAACAGCTTCATACACGTAGAGTTCTACCTCATCCATAGTCGGTAATATCCTATCCTCTGAAATACCTCCCTTCTCAGCGAATTCAGCTATTGCGTATGCAGCGGCTAAGCACATACCATCAGTTATCTTCTTAGCCCTAACTGTCAACGCACCCCTAAACACTGCCGGGAATGCTAAGCTATTATTGACTTGGTTGGGGAAGTCAGACCTAGCAGTACCTACGACCCTAGCACCAGCTTCCTTAGCCTCCCAAGGCCATATCTCAGGTACTGGGTTAGCTTCAGAGAAGACTATCGGGTTATCATTCATTAACTTAATCCACTCCTTCTTAATAACCCCAGGACCAGGTGTTGAGAGACCTATCAACACGTCAACACCCTTCATAGCTTCAGGGATACCTCCAGTCCTACCCTCAGCATTAGTTATCTCAGCCATCTCCTTCTTCCACTTAACACTGAACTCACCAGACTTTAAGTCAGGTCTATCCCTATGTAGTATACCTTTAGTATCTACTAAGTAGATATTACCTGCCTTAACACCAGCAGCTATTAAGTACTTAGCAGTAGCTATACCTGCAGCACCAGCACCTATGATAGCTACCTTAACATCACTTAACTTCTTACCAACTATTTTCAAAGCGTTGACAACTGCAGCTAGGTTAACTACTGCAGTTCCCTGCTGGTCGTCATGCCATACAGGTATTTCAAGGATCTCACGTAGTTTCTCAAGTATGTAGAAACACTTAGGCTGTTCAATATCTTCTAAGTTAATACCTCCGAAACTAGGTTCTAACAGCTTAACAACTTCTATGAACTTATCAGCATCTGTAGTCCCTAGAGCTAATGGTATAGCGTCAACACCTCCTAAGTACTTAAACAGTAATGACTTACCCTCCATAACAGGTAATCCTGCTTCAGGACCTATCTTACCTAGGCCTAAAACCCTAGTACCGTCAGTAACTACAGCTACTAAATTCCACCTGAATGTATACTCTAGTGAGAGTTCCTTACCACCAGCCTTAATCCTCCTACATGGTTCAGCAACACCTGGTGTGTACCAGATTGAGAAGTCTTCAAAACTCTTTATAGGTACTTTAGGAACTACTTCTAACTTACCCCTATACCTCCTATGTAGTTCCTCAGAAATTGAGTACCAGTCCTTCCCACTACTCAAGTAAAACACCGAGTAAATGTATTAGTCAGGGTATTTAAGGTATTAGGATTAAGATATAAATAGTACTTACTCTAATTATGTATTGGGTTTTAAAATGGTCTTAAGTGATGATGTGATTAAGGAAATTATTAGGAAGTTATTAGATGCTGAGGTGAGTGTAAGACCTGTAGAATCCCTAACTACTACTTACCCAGGAATCACGTTAGCTGATGCTCGTAAAGTCAATCTAGGCATACTTAATGAGAGGTTGAGGAGGGGTGAGAGGGTAGTAGGTTTTAAAGTAGCCTTCACATCTAAAGCTATGCAGCAGGCTTGGGGTGTTGATAAGCCTGAGTGGGGTTACTTAACCAGCGGTATGTTAGTACCTGACGGTGGTGAAGTAGATAGTAAGAAGTTGATACAGCCTAGGGTAGAGCCTGAGATAGCCTTCCTACTTAAGGAGGATGTTAGAGGTCCTGGAGTATCAGTTAGTGATATACTTAGAGCTACTGAGGGTGTCCTACCAGCTATAGAGATAGTTGATAGTAGGGTCAGCGGTAAACGTAGGGTTGAGGACTTCGTAGCAGATAGTTCAGGTGCTGCTAGGGTAGTCTTCGGCGGTGTTATAAGGGATGTGAAGGAGTTAGACTTAAGGTTAGTTGGTTGTGTTGTTGAGATTAATGGTGAGGTAGTAGCTACAGCTGCAGGTGCTGCCGTAATGAACAACCCTGTAAACTCATTAGTATTCCTAGCTAATGCCTTAGCCGAAGTTGGTGAGTACTTAAGAGCTGGTCAGGTAGTGATCTCAGGTTCTTTAGTTGCTGCAATACCTGTTAAAGCTGGGGACTACGTTAAAGTAACTTTCGATAGGATTGGTTCAGTATCAGTTAAATTCATATAGTTTTTACCACTCACTTCTTAATACTTAAGTACTTATCAGTAGATGATAAGAACATAGCTGTTAGTATTAGGGAAGCCCCTAAAGCCTTTATAGAGGTTATGACCTCACTAAGTAATACGTATGAGAGTGTAGCAGCGACTACAGGTTCTAGTAGGAATACTATAGCTGTTACTGCAGGACTCACATACCTCTGACCGAAGACTTGAAGTGCGAATGCTGCATTACTACATACGAACGCTAGGTAGGTGATCATGAGTAAGACGTTAATACTTACTGATATGGTGCCGTAGAATACTACATCAGGTATTAAGAACGTTAGTGCTGGGGTCATCTCAAATAACGTGAATATTAGTGGGTCCCCACTACTATACCTATCTACTAAGATTATCTGAAGGGCCCACATGAATGAACCTGCTAGGACTAATAAGTCACCTAAGTTAAAACCAGTAGTAGGTGTTGTTAGTAGGTATAGTCCTGAAATAGATAGTATGAGGGCTAAGAATAACTTAATACTATACCTCCTCATGACCGTAGCTGAGTATATGTGTACGTAGATGACGCTTAAACCGGTAATGAATGCTGAGTTAGACGCTGTAGTGTATTTAGTACCCCACCCCTGTAGCCATAAGCCTAAGGCGTAAGCTATACCTGCTAGTAAACCACCCTTAGCAGTACTGACTGAGAACCTACCTCTGTAGTAGGTGTATAGTAGGTATGGTGTTAAGCCTAGAATAGCTATTAAACTCCTAACCCATGTGTAGGTATACTCGTTAACGTAGTACATGACAGTCTTAATGACTGGGAATGAAGTACCCCAAAGAACTGATGTAAGTATCAGAGCTACTAAACCCTTAAGCATCGAGCTACTCAATACACCACACCATTAACTACCACTACTCACTTAAGACTTAATATAGTTATATTAAACGTTTTTAACTTAATACTACATCAGTTTAAGGTGTTTGAAATAATACGTAAGGGTTACGTAGTAGATGTAGCTATAGTAGGTAGTGGCTTAGCCGGTCTATCAACTACATACTTCCTAGACACACTCATGAGTAGGAGGGTTAGAGTAGCTATAATCTCTAAATCATCTCTAGGCTATGGTACATCAACCTACTACTCAGCAGGGGCTTTCAGATGTCCTGTTAATGGGTACTCCGTAGATGATTATGTAAGGGATGTGGTTGAGGGTGGTAGGTATATTAATAAGAGGTCTTTAGTTGAGTTAATAGCTTTGAGGTCTGTCAACACTATAAGGTCTTTAGAACGATTAGGTATTAGGTTTAAAGCTTCTAGAGGTACTTTAAGAGTTGTTAGTGATGACCCGTTATTCCAGGGTAGGGAGTTAGTACTAGCTCTTAAGGATTACGTTGTTAAGAGGCCTAACACGGTAGTTTTAGAGAATACGTATATGTTAGACATAGTTAAATGTGGTGACGGTACATTCAACACTGCATGTATCACTACTAACGGTGATTACGTAGTAATCACTAGTAAGGTAGTTGTCTTAGCTACTGGAGGTGCTGCTAACGTATACGTAAGGAGTGATAACCCTCAACAACTATCATGTGATGGTCATGGAGTATGTCTTAGGTTAGGACTACCTCTAATTGATATGGAGTTCATACAGTTCTTCCCGTTAGGTATTGCAGAACCTGGGAAACCTACATTCATGATCCCATTCACTAAGGGTAGGTTAGTTAATAAGTTAGGTGAGGACATCATAGTTAAGTATGGGTTAGGGAGTCTAGGTAAGGCGATAATAGTTAACAGGGATAGGCTGTCTAGGTATATGATGTTGGAGGTCATGAAGGGGGACGGTGTTGACGGTACATTACTAATATATCCTGAGGAAAGTGATGAGGAGTTATCATCATTTGCTAATGAGTTGAGGAGGAGGTTAGGGTTAAGACCACCTATAAAGGTGTTACCAACAGCTCACTTCTCCATGGGTGGTGTTGAGGTAAGTGATGATTTAGAAACATCGATTAACGGACTCTACGTAGTTGGTGAGTTGGTAGGCGGTATCCACGGAGCTAATAGGTTAGGAGGTAATGCGTTAACCTCATGCGTAGTTACTGCTGAGGTAGTAGCTAGGAATATAACGGACTACATAGAGAATAGGTTTAGAGGGAGTATTAGATTAAGTGATGAAGGTGTTAACCAAGTAGTTAATGAATATAGACTTAGAGAAGGTAAGTACATACCCTCTGAAGTCAGGTCTAGAATCAGGAACTTAATGTGGTCTAAAGCAGGTGTTATAAGGAGTAATGACTCACTGAAGGAATGTATTGATGAGTTACTGAGTATTCATGAAGAATTAGGTAAGGTCAGGATAGGGAGTCATGAAGAAGTTATTAAGTATTCAGAAATGCTGAACACACTACTCACATCAATAACTACTACATACTCAGCACTACTAAGACGTGAGAGTAGGGGTGCACACTTCAGACTAGACTATCCAGAAGAAGACAGTAGTTGGGTTAAGAGTATAAGGATAACATATTCAAACGGTAAATTCAATTATGAAATCTGTGAAAATAGTATTTTAAACATTTAATTGACGCCCTCAACAACTTTATCAGCAAGTACTAAACCACTACCTAAAGCATTATCATCCCAACTATACGTTACGTAACCTCCAACGACTGGGTCGTAAACTGTAGCGTTATACCAAGTTATCTTATAAGCCGTCCTCTTAAGTAATCCCTCTATAACTGATTGGTTAAGGTCTAACTTACCATCACTTAAGTCTTTCTGAAGTGCTAGAGCTACTACACCGCTAACATGCGGTGTAGCGAATGAGGTACCGCTTAAGTAGTAGTACTGACTTGGTACTGCCTTAATAGCTTGTAGTGGTGGATGTGCTGTTCCGTAAGGTGTGTACGGTAGTACTATATATGCTCCTGGAGCTAACACGTCTAATTCCTGACCTTCAAGAGCTCTACTACTGAAGTTAGGTATGTATAATTGATATGTAAGGTCTTCAGGAACATCAGCTAAACGCCACCAAGTTCTATTACTGAACTGACCTACCCAACCAACAGCACCTACAGATATCACTTCAGGATATGCTGCTGGGTAAACCATACCTTCAGTACCTTCATTACCTGCAGCAGCTACTATGAAGACACCAACCTCTATAGCATAATCTATAACCTCCTTAACTAAGTCTGAAGGTGGTCCACCAACACTTAAACTAATTATTACGGGGTTTACAATACCTGGTGGGTTAAGTACATTACCACCACTTAACTTCTCTAACTCGAATAACTTAGCTATGTAGTAAATACCTGCGGCTAGGTCTGAAGTCCAACCCCAGCCCTGATTACCTATTACCTTAACCGGTATTACCTTAACTCCTGGAGAGACTCCATCAACTACGTATAGATTGTAGACCTTAAACCCAAGTATTACTGCAGTGACTGCCATTCCATGACCATCACTATCAGATTCCCAAGCATTCTTATTCACAGATGCTTTAGGTCCTAAAAACGCTGTAGCGAATTCCTTAGCTATACTGTCCTCGTTGAAGTAGTTCCTCCAATGCGGTTCTAACCCAGTATCTAGTACGGCTATGTAGACTCCAGAACCGTTTAACCCATATACCTCATGAACTGTAGGTATGTTAATCATATCTAAATTCCATGTAAGTACCCTCCCATCAAAACTACAGTTAGATGGTAATGACTCACTTAAAGGTCTTACTATACCTGCCTTACTTACAGATTTAACATTACCTAACGTCTTAACTAAATCGTTTATTAACCCCTCACTAATTAATACTACTAACCCTCTAACCTCATCAAATCTGTATACTACCTCACCACCTAACCTAGAAATTAGTTTTAGGTCATCATCACCTATATTACGGTTTAGTAAGACCTCTACTAATACTTTATCATTACTGCTTAGTAGTGGTGTAGGTGTTAAGGCTGTTATCACTAATAACGTAATTACTAGAATACCTAATGTCTTGAATGGATTCATAATGGATCACGTTAACATTACGTAGTAGGGTTAATATCCTTTATTTAAGTATATTAAGTCATTACTAAATCTATTAGACGGTAGTTTATATGGACGTATGTAGTGATAATACAGTATACATAGGTAGGAAGTTCTTCATGAGGTACGTATTAGCCGTTCTAATGAAGTTCAACGTCTTTAAGTGTAGTACTACAGTTATTAAGGCTAGAGGTAATAACATATCTAGGGCTGTCTTAGTAGCTGAGGTGTCTAAGGACTTGATAGGCAGTATCAACTACTCCTCAGTAGATATAGGTAGTGTGAGTATAGAGTCTAGCGGTATTAGGAGGAGGGTATCAACTATTAAGATAGTTTTGTCTAGAGTTGGTAAGACTACCTAACCTATCTCTTAAAATGTTGATTAACTCAGACTCACTCCTTAGGTTTAGAGCTACTAACCAAGCATCTAATTGCTTCTCAACAGGTATCACAACTATGTCGTTCTCCTCTAAGACTTTAATCTCATCACGAGATCTTAAGTAGTTCCACTTAGGCATTAAGAACTTCCTAACCCTAACCCTCTTAGTCCTTATAGCAGCTAATATCTTACCAGAACCACGCCAGTCTAAACCACCTACAGGCCCTACACCACCCTTAATATCACACTTACCAGTCATAACTACCTCAGGACTTACAGGGATTTTAGATAGTTCTGATATTGCGGCTACGCTTAAGGCTAGACCTAAGCTAGGGCCGCTTACACCAGCCCCAGGAACACCTTCTAAAGGACTTATCACTTGATACCTGAAGTCGAAGTTCCTTATATCTAAGCCTATATTCATCATCACGTAATTCCTTATGTAGTCAACAACGTTTGAAGCACTCTCAACAACGCTTAAATCCTCAACAGATGTTCCAGGACCTAAAACTACGTTCTTAGCAACCCCTGTAATACTTACCTTACCGTTACCGAAGGGGTTAACACTACACTCAACTATTAACGGTATCCCCTTCCTACCCTGAGTATCAGTACCTAAACCTACAACTACACCTGGTTCTAACCTATCCACGATTAAACTCTCCTGAATATCCATCAACTCCTTATCAATCTCCTGCTCAAGTGACTCAGCAGCCTTCTCGAAGTGGTAGAGTCTTAACTTATATTCCTCAACCCTCACATTAACTACATCTCTAATATCTGATAGGTTTAATACCTCCTTAACCCTCATTAACTCATCCTCGTAGAACTTAAGGAGTTCCTCAAACCTAACACTGTTTAAGGAGTTCTTCAAGTCGTTAATAGCTGTTATCTCCTGAACCCTCAACCTATTAGCCTCCCTAATAACCTCAGCTATCACTCTAGGTGATACAATCCTAAACCTCTTCAAAACGCTTAACACCTTCTCAGGAGTTACCTCAGGGTGTAGGTGCGGTAGGTACTGTCTTAAATGTACTTTAATAACATCTAACCTCTCCATATCATTCCTAGGTAGTGGGATCTCAATAACGTATGGTTCAAACCTATTAATTACTGCTTCATCGATAGCGTCAATCCTATTAGTAGCAGCTATAACTATAACACCTTCTAGGGGTTGGAGACCGTCTAACTCAGTAAGTATTTGAGCTGTTAATCTATCACCTACTGGGTCACCCCTCCTCTTAGCAGCTATAACATCGAATTCATCGAAGAACACAATACTTGGTGCGTGTCTCCTAGCAAGTGTGAATAAGTCTTTAATGTTTTTCTCAGGCTCACCAACCCACTTAGCATTAATTAGTAGTTGAGATGCTGGTACGTAGAAGAACGTTGCGTTAGCTTCCTTAGCTATAGCCTTAGTTAAGTAGGTCTTACCACAGCCAGGCTCACCGTAGAGTAGTATACCTTTAGGTGGGACCCAACCAAGCTTACCTGCTAACTCAGGTCTTAAGCTAAGCATTACCAACTTAAACAGTTTATCCTTAATACCGAATAAACCGCCGATGTCTGAGTAGTTAACTGCAGGTTTGATCTGTAGTATAGTGCTTAAAACCTCAACACTCTTCTCCTGCTCTACATAACCTCTTAACTCCCTAGAAATTAGTTTAAAGTCTTCTAAAGTGACGTTACTCCTGATTATCTCCTCAACCTTAGATGTTTTGAAGAACCTACTCAGTAACTTACCTCTTAGAGGTTCTATCTTCTTCAGATATACCTTAGTACAAGCATCTATTATATCGAATGGTGTGAGTTGGGTCTGCCTATAAGCACTTACTGACTTCTCTAAGACGTTCATGACTTCCTCAGCCTTCAGATGAGTCCAGCCATACCTCTTAAGTTGTGAGTCAAGTACTGCTAATAACATCTCCCTAGTTATGTTTTGGTCTAAGTCTATGATGTAAGCCCTCCTCCTAATATCCTCCCTAATACTCTCAAACTTATTAGTAGCTGCTATTATGACTATCCTCTTATTAGTATCTACGATCTTATTTATATGTTCTATGAAGAGGTCCTGGACTTTAACATCCTCCCTCTCAGCACCGTACATAGGCCTCTCAACCTTCATACCTATAGAGTGGAACTCATCTAAGAACATAACAGTAGGTGTTTCCTCAGCCCTCCTAAATATAGCTGTTAAGTTCTTAAGTGATTGACCGTATAGTGGGTGGAAAATCTCATCACATTGTATGACCATGGGCTGGACGTTAACCCCATGTTTAAGACCGTAGATAACTGCCTCCCTCAAACACACCTCAGCAAGTAATGTCTTGCCAGTCCCTGTAGTACCCTTAAGTATGAAGAACTTAGGTGGTTCCATACCCTTAAGTAAGTTTATTATTGCTTCATCCTTAATGACGTGGTAGGCTATTGCAGACATAATCATCTCGAACTCCTTATCCCTACCGACTAAGTCCTCCTTCTTCTTAGGGAATAACTTATCGAGCTCACGTAACTTCTTCTTAATCTTAGCCGGTGTTAACCTAGCATTCCTCCACTTCCTAAACTCCTTATTAGCTAGTAGTAACGGTATGTAGAGTAAGTTCCTAAGTAACGGCCTCCTCAACCACCAGTAAGTACCTTCCTCACTCTTCATCGACGACATCATACCACCCCTTCCACTTACATATCTGGTAGGCTAAGGCACTAACTAACAACGCTATAAACGGTGTTAACAACCATGAGAACTCAAACGATGTTGTCTTATAGGTAATACTCATGTATATGGATGTACCTATAGTTAGTATAGTTGATAATATAAACGATATTAATGAGCTGTAGAGTAGGTACCTAACAATAACAGCTATAGATTCTTGAACCCCCCACCTATCCTTCTTAATCCTTGAGTAATCCCTAACATCAAGTACTGCTGAAGTTATGAATAAACTAGTAGTCAGTGCTAGAACTGCTAAACTCCATATAGGGGTACTTAAGTATATAGGTACTTGAGGTAAGGTCCTCACACTACCCGTGAAGTTATTTAATAAGTTGAACATTAGCTGTATAGTGACGTTAGGTGGGCAGTTAAGAGTTTCTGTAGAGTACCTACCCCCACTAACTATAGTTATGTTAGCTGTGAAGGGGCTTACAGAGTATAGAGCTACTAAGTACTTATACGTACTATCTATTAATTGCTTAGTCACTCTAACGTAAACAACACCGCTGTAGACACCCTCCTTAGAGGTATTACCTACCCTAACGTCGAAGCTCTCAGGTGGTAGTTGAGATGTTAGTACGTAGACCTCATCACTCCCGAAGTAATTTAATACAATACCATCACCTATAGATGATAGGTAGACATCTTTTTGAATCACCATAACATTAGCTACGTTTGCAACGGCTAACACATATATTATTAGGGTTAATACCTTCAACGTTGTTGGGGATATCATTCCCTTTACTACACACCAAGTATTACTAGGTAATCCACAATTTAAACTATATTAAGTGATGACCTAAATCACTAATCTGTTTGAGGTGTAGCTACTGCTAAGCCTAGGATTACATGCGGTATTAACCACGTAATCACTAATAACACTATAATTATGATTAGGCTTAAACTCATAGTTAGGGGTAGTTCAAACCCACTAACTTCAGGTTTTGGAGTTCCGAAGACTACATACTTAATCACTCTAACACCGTAAGCTAAGGAGAAGACCGTAGTTATCGACGCCACAATCGATAGTATGTAGAACTCTGTCCCCAAGTACGTAGCACTTCTTAGAATTGATGATATTATTAAGAGTTTAGATATGAATCCTGCGAATGGTGGTAGACCAGCTAAGCTTAAGAACCCGATTATGAAGGCTATACCGCATAACTTACAAGTACGTAGGACACCACTAACTAATTTAATATTCCTGATATTCAACACGTAAATAAGTACTCCTGAAGCTAGGAAGAGTAGTGCTTTAGAGTAAGCATGTGCTAGGTAATGGTATGAGAATGCAGCATTACTTAACACGTAGTCATGTATTGATAACGCTAACGTTAAGTAACCCATATGACTAATGCTTGAGTACGCTAAGATCCTCTTAATATCATCTTCAACTAACGCTCCAATACCTCCGTAAACTATAGATGCTATACCCCATATCAAGATAATCATTAAGAACTCATTAGTAGGTATTAAAGGTTTTAAAATCCTTAAAACTCCATAACCACCTAAACCTATAATTAATGGGCTTAAGACAGCACTAAAAGGTGTTGGGGCTTCAGCATGTGTTAGTGGTAGCCATAGATGTACTCCAGCAAGACCCATCTTAATAGCGAATCCTATAAGTAACGTGTAGGGTATCCATGACGGTATATCCTGAGTTAAGCTTAGGTTGAATGAGAGCGTGTCTAGGTGTACGTAAACACCTACTAAACCAATTATTATTAGTAGAGAACCTACTAAAGACCATACTAAGTAAGTAAGTGATATGTTGATACGGTTACCGTA
>Ga0080004_1227382_pt1 | contig 34218 bp, 37 predicted proteins | sample WasSprMetagenome_FD_69207 | JGI IMG/M metagenome (GOLD analysis project Ga0080004, IMG submission 69207) | Sulfidic aquatic microbial communities from Washburn Spring, Yellowstone National Park, USA - WS (SPADES assembly) (version 2) | ecosystem: Environmental > Aquatic > Thermal springs > Hot...
ATTATGAGCCTCTTGTTTGGTGGTTGAGCTTTGTTTTGCGCCTGGTGCGTCATGTCTACCGCCTCCTTTGTTTTGTTTTTGGGGGCTTGTTAGCCCCCAAGCCCGCATCCCACAATGGTGCGATTGCAAGCGCCACCGTCCCTTGCGGGACGGTGGCGCCCATAGCGCGCTATTGTGTTAGTGTGTTAGTGTTAATATCTTGGCGAGTGCGTGCTGAATGTAGTCTATAACGAGCTTCTTCTCCTCCTCCGAGAGCGTATCTGTATTCAATGCCTGCAATCCCGCTCTTACGTCATACAGCACTTCCAGTGCTGCATGTGTGCTGTAACAATATGCTGATGATGTTGTTAGAGCATCCGATACTGTTTTCAACGCCTCTCGCAGCTGCTTCCTCCTTACTTCTGCTAATGCTTTTGCAGCATACCCTTTCAACTCCATATTACTCACCTCCCACTGTTTGTTTGTTTGTTTTGCGAGACAGCGCTCGCTGTCTCCATCTCTATTATACCACATTCTACACGAGACAGCCGAGCGCTGTCCCCGTCTCTATTATACCACACTCTACACACATCTCCACCCTCATTTTTACTTTTTTCCTGTCAATTTTCACTCATTTTTTCCCCACATGTTTAACACACACACACATATCATACACTCTCTCACACTACCCTCAAATGCCCCATCTCCATTTTTCCCAATATTTTCCATATTTTGCCCCATTTTTTCTCATCTGTGAATAACTTGTGAATAACCTGTGAATTGACTGTGAATAACTTGTGAATAACCCATTTTCCCTCATTCCTGCACTGTTTTTCCTAATTTTACCTCAATTTTCCCTTTTCCCCAAACCCCCACTTCCAATTTCAACATTTTGCCCACCTTTTTCCTCATTTTCACTCGTTTTCGCTTTTTCAAACTCAATCGTCACCCGCACTCTCGACCTGCTTCTTTTTAGCTCATTCAGCTTCATTTGCTCGTAAAATTTCCTGTCCATCCACACCATCTCGCCATTTCTGTCGTAACGCACTATCACAATCCCCAACCTGCGCATTATTTCTAATTCTTCTTCAGTATATTTTCTGTTTTCCCACTCGTTCCAATACAAATCTTGCCCAGTCAAAATACGAAAAAGATTAATTCTTCTCATATACTGCAACTTAAAATCTTCATCTTTCTTCATCCTTCTTTGTCTGTATTTGCTCCATAGCAACAAATATCTGTCATAGTTTTTTGCTATGTATTTTTTAATACGATATCTATCACGACAATATTTATTACAAAACTCACGCTTATCATCATCTAATTCTTTCCCACACCACAAGCAATATCGCTTTGTCATATCCACTTTCCTCCTTTTTTGTTCTGTCATTTTGTAGTTTGTTGTTTCATCGTTTGTTACTTCATTGTTTCGTAGTTCGCTACTTCACTGTTTCGTAGTTTGCTACTTCGTTGTTTCATCGTTTGCTACTTCGTCATTTCGTAGTTTGCTACTTCGTTGTTTCATAGCTCGTAAAATGTTACTTGTTGCTTTGTTGCTTGCTATTTTGACATTTTTGTCATTTTGTCATTCACTATTTTGTTGTTTACTATTTTGTTAGTTTGTTATAATTAGTGTATTGTGCGCTTATATAGCAAGCACACAAGTTTCGCAACTTTGTGCATTTCGCTTGCTCAAATTGCGCACACTCGACATTCTCGTTTGCTTAATTTGCGTGTGCTCATTGCTTTCGTTTGCTCAATTGTGCACATGCTTAACATTTTCGTTTGCTTAATTTGCGTGTGCTCGACATTTTCGTTTACTTAATTTGCGCACACTCGACATTTTCGTCTACTCAATTGTGCAATTTATGTTCGTGTGTTGTGCACAATTTTGTATTACTTGTTATGTGTTGTGTGCAATTTGTGCATGTTTGTTTTTCTTCACTTGTTTGTTTGTGCAATATTTACTCACTTGTGCGATTGTGCTTGTGCAATTGTGCTTGTTCGTTTATGTTTGTTATGTTTGTTGTGTTTGCTCGCAACTTGTTATCGCATTTTCTCATTTTAATAAGCAATTGTTACAATGTGCAATATTTTAACGATATGTTAATGTGCATAAACTTGTGCTTGTTCGTTTTATTTACATTCTTGTGTGCGTGTTTGTGTTCTCATTTGTGTTCGTGTTCGTGTTCATGTTTGTGTTCGTGTTCGTGTTTGTGTTTATATGCTCTCATGTGTGTTTACGCTCGTTTGTGTTCGTTCATGTGTGCTCATGCTCGCTCATGCTCGCTCACACTTGCTCATGCTCGTTCACGCTCGCTCATGTATGCACACATGTATGCTCATGCATACGTGTATGCACATGCATGCACATGCACACGTGCATGTTCACGCACACATGTTCGTTCATGCATGCACGAGCATACGTGCACGCACATGCATACTCATACATGTTCACTCATACGTGCACGTTCATGTATGCTCACGCATGCACGCACATGCATGCACATGCATGCTCATGCATGCTCATACATGTTCGCACATACATGCACATACATGCTCGCACATACATGCACATGCACATTGCACTCGCTCATGCTCACTCACGCTCACTCATGCTCACTCACGTGCGCTCACACTCGCTCGTTCTCACATTCGCTCACACTCGCTCGTTCACGCTCGTTCTCACACACGCTCGCTCGTTCACACACACTCATACTCGCTCGCTCACGCTCGCTCACGCTCGCTCACACTCACACACTCATACTCGTTCGTTCACACTCTCACACATTCACGCACACTCTCACATACACACACACTTTGAAATATTTGTGTTGTCAATTCACAATTTGTCACGTTTATTGCTTACAATCACAACATCATGCACTCAAAATATTCGTATTGTCAATTCATAATTCGTCACGTTCAATGCTTGTAATCACAATTGAAATATTTGTGCTGTCAATTCACAGTCTGTCACATTTAGTGTTTGCAGTCACAACATCATGCACTTGTATTGTCAATTCATAGCTCGTCACGTTTACTCTTTACAATCACAACTCGCACTGTCAATTCATAGTTTGTCATGTTCAGTGTTTACAATCACAACTTGCACTGTCAGTTCACAATTTGTCACGTTCACTCTTTACAATCACAACTTGTGTTGTCAATTCATAATCTGTCATGTTTAGTGTCTGCAACATTGACATTTTCAATCCTACTGCGTTGTAATTGCGAGTTGACACACCTACACACACATACTCACACATGCTCGCACATGCTCGTATGCTCACACATGCTCACACATGCTCACACACGCTCACTCGCACATGCTCGCATGCTCACTCGCACATACTCGCACATGCTCGCTTGCACATGCTCACTCGCACATGCTCGCTCAACATGCTCGCTCGCACATGCTTACACGCCTGCCTGCACACACACGCCTGCCTGCGCACACACACGCCTGCACACACGCCTGCACACACGCACGCCCGCGCACGCACGCACGCACGCATGTCCGTATACCTACATGCACGCGCCTGCCCGCGCACGCACACGCACGCCTGCACGCCTGCGCATGCCCCGATGCCCCCACCCCCACCCCCCTGCCCGTCTAAATCGCCTTCGGTAAAATTCAAAATTTTACCCTTCTTTTCAATCTCAATTGGGCATTTCGTAGGGATAATCGGGGTAGGGGAACTTAACATTTTTCACATCTTTTTTCATCTTTTCAATTTCGTTCAACTCATTTTTTGTAGGTTTTTTCAGGGTGATGGACCAGACGAGTTTACCGTGGATATTGAATATTGAGACCCAGCCGTAGAAGCGGCTATCGTAGGCGAGTGGGTGTTCGCCTCGCACCCATATTTTAGATTTATCGTGGGATATAGCGACCACTTGTTTCATGTAGTAGAGGATGTGGTTATTTTCGACGGCGCGCAAGTTTACGATATCGCCTACATGGATGGAGTTGAGGTCGTTAGGTGAGTTCCAGTGTATTTTACGGACGATGCCGAATGCGATACTACCGAGTGATTTATACATGGACAAGCCGTAGCACAGGATGAAGGAGTAGTGGTAGGTGATGAAGAAGACGAAGGAGAGGGACATTTGCAGGGATATGCAAGCCAAGATGGTTTTACGTTTAATTTTCACATACTGTTCGTGTTGCATACTTATGTCACCCTTGGGCATTTTTTGTTTTCGTTTTCCTTTCTCTTTTCATTTCCAGAAGATTATTTTAGCGCGTGTTACAATGTGTAGTGGAGGTGATTGAGGTGAAGGTAGCGACGAAGGTATTGTTTTGGGTATTTCAAAGGTCGGTGCACGATTTTGTGGAGGTGGTGAAGGAGCGTTTAAAGTGCAAGTCTTTAGGGGAGCTTGTGAAGTTTTGTCGGGGGCTTCCCAAGTTTGCTCGTGTGGGTGTAGTATTTGGTCGTGTATTTGCTGTAGCGATAAATCAAGGTGCAAATCCGCCTTTGGGGCATTCTTGTGCGTGGCATATTGATGATATTGAGGTGCATGGTATTAGGGTATCGTTTTGGTTGACATCGTTTTCCAAGGAGGCGTGGGAAGAGTTACCAGAGGAACGGAGGTTCGAAATATGAGATGGCTTTACCTGTTGTATCCGGACGAATGTGCAGTTACATCGTTTGTGGAGCTATTTCGTGAAGCGGATGCTTATTATGTGTATTATCAAGCTTTTCCTGTTTTGAAGCGTTTGGTGGAGGAGGGCAAAGTGTCCAAGGTTAGTGGTGACAAAGTGTTTACATTTTTTGTTGAGCTACTCAATGTTGGTGATGAAGAAGGGTTAAAGAGGAAGAAGGAGATGCTCAAGTTATTGGATGATGTATGTGACGAGGGTGCATGTAGGGTAGTTTTTTGTCCGAGCAAGGTTTATGAAGCATTGTTTAGGGAGGTTGGCATCAAGGTAGCGCGCATTTTTATCAAGTGGACATTTGTTCCTTGGACACTTAATTTTCGTGCTTGTGCTAATGAAGGCAAGGAGGCATTTTTCATGTGGTATGCTCAAGATGCGTTATGGCATATAAAGGGTGGTGACGTTATAGAGGGGTTATTGGGCAAAGTGCCGATTGTAATTGTGGGCAGTTCCAAGAGGGGCATAGGTTTCACATGTTTAAATGAGGTGCTTGGGTTACAGGCTCGTTCTTTTTCTTTGTTGTTTTGTTCTCGTTCTGACAGTATAAGTCGGATGCTTACGAGTGCTTTTTATTTAGGTCAAGTTCCGATTATCCTGAAGACGGATGCGGAGATATGGTGGACATTCACATTGGGGTGCACGGACGAAAGCTTTTACGGTGCAGTTCCGGTTGCGTATTCTGAAAATGAGTTTGAGAGGATGGTGTGGGATGCATTTAAGGGGTGGAGAGGGTTTATGGAGCGATGGCAAAGCAAGATGTGGTCATGGTTTTCTAAGTATGAATATTACTGGTCACCTTATGTGGCATGGGAGCGTTTTAAGGACATGGTAGGGATAGAGCTTGCGGGTGATTTGATGCCGTTACATAATGTGTTTTGGATAACGAAGGCGAATGTAGAGGAGCTTCCTTGTGGGCAATGGACGGGCAAGGAAATAGCTTTAAACCTAAAGAGGTGAGGTAGTCTTATGGGCACAAACAAAGAAAACTGGGACGAGGTAGTTGAGCTTCTCAAGGTTGTGTGTATGTTATGTGAGGCATTGAATAACCTTGTGGTGGTGTTTGAGACGCAACCGCATACGAAGAATGACAAGCTTTTGCGTCTCATAAAAGAAGCATGGGAGCTTTCCATGACAGCGCGAGCTCGTCTTTCTCAGACCTTGTGTCCTTCTCGAGGTGTATCTTATGGTGCGTTGATACAGGGTGCATTGTTTGAAAAACATCAAAGGAAGGTGAAGTAAAAAGTGGCACGAGGGCGCAAGCGCAAAGAAGAAAATGAAGTTAAGATGGCACAAGCTATGGCGGAGGAGATAGCGAAGACATACAAGGAAGTTACGGCAGACCGCATTTATTTGTTTTTTGAAAGGTTGGCTTCGGGGGCTTCTTTTGAAGAGGCTATGCAAGCTGCTAATTTGAATGCGCTTCAAATTGCTGAGCTTATGCGTTACAACAAGAAATTTCAAGAGCTATGGGACAAGTGGCGTGAGGGCATGTTGGCGATGTGTGAAGTTAAAGTAGTGGAGGGGGCACGGCGTGGTCGTGTTAGCGCTGCAATACATTTCTTGCGTGCCCACCAACCTGAGAAATGGAGTGAACGCTTGCAAATACATCAACTCACAGAACAGCGTTCTGAGGTCCGAATTTACTTTGGCTGGCAACCTTCAGATGCACCTCCACAACTTTCACAAGCTCAAGATACACATGCCCATGTGATTGATGTAGAAACGCAACCGCAACCGTTGCCTTCTTCTGAAGCAACTGCCGAAACAATAAACGATGTTAAAGGGAGCATACGAGAGCTTGTAGACAAACGGAGTGGTTAGTGGGTATGGGGCGTAAAAGTGCACTCCTTACAGCTTTGGAAGAAGCGAGCGCAGTTACATATACACCGACACAAAAGCAACGTGAGTTCCTTGAGCATCCTGCCAAGTTTCGTGCTTTCGTTGGTGGTGTAGGTAGCGGTAAGACAACGGCAGGTTGCATGGAAGTTATTCGTTGTCTTGTTCAATATCCCGGTTCGGTAGGGTTGATGGGGCGCAAGGTATGGCGTGACTTTTACCAAACTACGTTGGCAGTGTTTTATGAACTCATACCACCTGCGATTATCTTGCGTGACGATAAAGAGATTGGATACATAATGGTGCGTTCTTGTTCGGGTGAGCCTTCACACCTTTTCTTACGTAGCTTTGATGACCCCAAGAAGCTTGAAGGCATGAACTTAGGCTTTTTCTTTATTGATGAGGCAGTGGAAGTGGATGAAGAATTTTTCAAGCGCCTGATAGGGCGTTTAAGGCATCCTGTGGGACCGCGCCGTGGCTGGATTGCATCTACGCCACCACCGACATCACATTGGATTTTCAAGCGCTTTGTTGCAAGCCATAACCCTAATTATGCAGTTATTCAAGCGAGCACTTACGACAATCCTTATCTGCCTCAAGATTACATCAAGACGCTCGAGGAAAACTTTGGTGGTGAATTCAAACAGCGTTTCATTTTAGGGCACTGGGGATTTGACCGTGAGGGTGCACCAGTCTTTCCTAACTTTGACCCATCAATTCATGTTGTCAAACATGAAGAACTTGACATACCCGAAGTTCTCTATCGTGGCATTGATTTTGGCTTTAGAAATCCTGCAGCCGTATGGGGTTATATGGACGAGTGGGGACGCTTAATCATCATAGATGAATTCTTGGGCGAGATGATGACGATAGATGCGTTTTTGCACAAGCTTGCTTCAATAGACCAAACACATTACCCACATTCTCGTGTAATTGCCGATTACCATGACCCACATAGCACTTATAAAACAGACCTTGTATGGATTGATAGGGCTGAAGCTATGCGTCGGCATGGGTTTGTGCCAATTGCTGCTTCGGGAGGTAGCGTAGAATATGGCATCACTGTGATAAGCCGGTTACTCGACACACTTGTTATGCGTCATCCTTTACTCCGTATAAGTTCCAAGTGTAACCTTTTGATTGAAGCATTCATGGGAGGCTATTGTTGGGATGAAACAGGAAAACACATTGTAGACAGCGTTTACACGCATATCATGGATGCGTTAAGATATCTTGTGGTGGGCTTGTATCCCAAAATTTTCAAAACAAGTTCTTCTTCTAAGACGACTGAGCCAAGTCGCTATGCGCTAAGTTATATGGAAACTTTTAAGTTCTGAAGAAGGAGGAAATGTCCAAGATGCTTCCGCCGGAAGAAAGAGAAGAAAGTATAAGTGCAGCGATACTGGCGGGGTTGCCTCAAACCTTGATTACACAGCGTGTAATGCTTGATTTTATGCTCCCACGCGTTGAAACAGAAATACGACCAAGTTTAACACCACCTTCACCCTTTAGATTAGGTGACATTAAAGATGAGCGTGTGCAAGAAGCTTCGAAATATGTGGAGGCATTTAAGCACATTTTCAATCGTGCCAAGGATGCGCGTAAGCCTGCAGAAGAAAGATGGAAGCGTGCATTAGCAGCTTATAACAACGAGTATGACTTCGGATATAAAAGCCCGCATCAAGCTCGAGCCTTTGTGCCACGCATCACAAGAAATGTAGATGTGCTCGCTCATTATTTGCGTCGTGCTCTTGTAGAAAATCGCCAGTTCTTTCAAGTCTATGCTGTATCATCAGATATGCGTAGCCTCGCTCGTGCCCATGCCTTACAAAAACTCATCACTTATTTGCTTGACATGAATAACCTTTCTACAGCATTTAGTGTGCTTGCCAAATGTGGACTGCTATATGGCATACTTGCCGTCAAAATCTATGTCAAGGCAACATATACAACACAACTTGTTTCAGTGAATGGTGAAGTGCGAGCAATAGAACGCCCTGTGTATCAGCTTGCCATCGACCCTATATTCCCACACGAAATATGGATTGACCCTTCAGGACGCAACCGTTTTATCATTCACATCGTGCGTGTAGACAAGTCAGATTTGTTTGACCTTGCCAATTTGGGTGTGCTTAACAGAGATGCGGTAAATGAATTGATTGCGAAAGGTGAAGCACATAGAGAAAAGCCTGAAGGTGCAAGTAAGCCTGTAGAACATCCTAAGGAGCGGGCTGTGTATTGTCTTGCTGAATACTGGGGTGACTTTTGGGATGCTGATGGCAATTTGATACATCGCAATGTATGGATGATATTCGGAGGTATACCGGGACCTGACGGTGCAGTTCCTACAGATTTTGTGTTGTTGCGCGGACCGATGCCCAATCCGTTTTGGCATCAGCGTCCCCCTATTGTAACTGCTACTTTGTCACCTCATCCTACAAAAGAACCTTACCCGAGAGCAATTGTAGACAGCCTTGTTGATTTACAACGAGAATACACACGCTTGTTCAATGCACTTGTAGATGGTGCTATTTTTGATGCCATACAAGTTTTCGAAGTTGACGAAACACTTGTTGAAAACCCACGAGATATCGAGGAGCTATGGAGTGGTAAAATCATACGCCGTCGTCCGCATCCTTCTGGTGGGCAAGTCATTACACCCATCCAACTTGGAAAGATGCCTACTGCTGCTTCCTTTGTTGTCCAATTGATAGAGCGGTATATGCATGAAGGTTTTGGAGTGACTGAGACTGTAATGGGATATTTGGCAGCGCGGGGGCGTCCGACAGCAACTGAAGTTGTCACTGCTCGTTCACATGCTTTCTCTTACATAGAAGAGCTTGCAAGGTTGCTTGAGACACAATTTCTTGAGCCGATGCTTGAACGGCTCATGCAACTCGCCTTGCAGGTGCTCCCTGATATTGCTGACGAAGAAATGTTGAATGCGCTCGGAGATGCTTCTGAGGCGTTGCGTGAACTTATCTCCATGCCACCTCAGGAAAGAGAAGCACTTGCTCGTGGTGGCTACAAATTCCGTGTTCATGGTTTGAGCATGGTTATGACAAAAGCACAAGAGCTCGCTAAGATAAATCAATTCCTTGAGCTTGCTTCACAAGTGCCTGCTATCGCACAACGCTTGAATTGGGATGCCCTCCTTTCTAAAGTGCTTGAGGCATTTGGTTGGTCACCTGATGAAATATTGGTGCGTCATCCTTTGGTGCAACACATGGAAACTCCAGCTCAACAACAAATCACACCGTCACCAGAAACACAAGCAGTTGCACAGATGCTCCAGCAAGCTTTGGCACAAGGCTTGATTTCGCCAATACCGACCGAGGGCACAGAAACAGGCGAAGGCATAGAAACATTGTTTGGTGGAGGCGTAGAAGAAGAAGCCAAAGAAGAAGGTTCAATGAGCGACCTTGAGGGCATCTCGCCCGCTTGATGTGATATACTTAAAGAGGGGTGATATATCATGCTTCGTATCGTTAAACTTCTCTTTAGCAGAGCCATAAAGAAACTCGGCGAATACTTTGTTTCACTTGCCTTAAGAATGGCACATCTGCAAGCTCGTTTGTTTGAACAGCAACTTCCTCTTTATATTCCATTGTGCAAGTTTGCAGGCACAGTATTTGCAATTGTAGTTGTGGTTGACAACTCCAGCCAAGTTCCTGCAAATGCAATAAAAGTTCACACTATTTGGTTTGTTGTGCCTTCGGCAGTCCAGAATGCGCTTGTGACATTCAAATGGGCTTTGTATCTCGTTGCGATACCTGTATCGAAGTGGGATGGAATACCTGACGATAAGAAATTGGACATCAAACTTTAAGGGGGAATGCACATGAGCAATGAAGGTATCTTGAAAGGAAAAGGACGATACCTTCCTTCGTCTAAATCTAAAAAGATTATTGACCAGCTTGAAGAATGGAATGAAGTGTCCAAGGATTATGGAACGAAAATAAAAAAGCCGTCAGAGCCAAAAGATGCACCCGTTCGTGAAGTTGAACATCAATTGGAAAGACAAGATGGTAAGCTCAAGTAAAGGAGGGATAGCATAATGGCGCGCAAGAAGAAAACAACAAGACGCAGAAGGGCAGGTAGAACCGCACTGGCAAGGTTGCTTCGGGAAACAGGGAGGGCAACAAGGCGTCGAAGGCGTGCCACTTCGAGAGTAACGAGGGGACGCCGAGGCACACAGAGACGCCGTGTCCCTCGTGCTGTCACTGGTAGAATAAGACCTACAAAGACACCCGCAGGCACGCTTGCTGAATTGGCTGCTACTGCTCCCGTTACAACAACACGCACTCCCCCATTAACTGATTTACTCGGTATATAGAAAAAGGTGAGGCACCGTGAAATGGCAACCTCTGACAGTCGTATCTCGTAAAGAATTTATACAGTTACTCAGGCAATATGTCAAAAAACCACTCAAAAGGTTTGTAGATAAGGTCATTTTGCATCATACAGACAAGCCTCGTTACAAAGATTGGGAGCGCAAACCAGATGCTTCGTATTGGCTTAAAGCGATTGACAGGGCACATAGAATGAGTGGTTACTTGAACGCTACAATGATAGGCTATCATGTTGTCATATTTCCTGACGGTTCAATAGGGCTTGGGCGTCCTTTGGAAAAAATAGGAGCGCATTGTAGAGGGATGAACCAAACGAGCATTGGAGTTGCGTTGTTTGGGTGCTTCAATAAAGGTGAAGATAAAATGTCGCCTCAGCAATATATTTCGCTAAAATATGTTGTTGCTTCATTGCTTGTTGTGATAGGACAAGATGAAAATAGCCTTTACTTCCATCGTAATTTTAGTTCTACAGATTGCCCGGGCACAAGCATGGACTTAGCTATAACTCGTGAAATAATCAAAGCTGTCATACCTGAGGCTAAAGAAATGTTACGGGAGGAAAAATGAAGTGGCTTTTCATTTCGGGAGCACCTTGGGGTGCAACTGCAGGAGGGCAACGCTACGAGCAACTGGTAAAGGCGTTGCAGTTGCTCGGTGAAGATGCTTTTTTCTTTTGCCCCTATTCACAATATCCACCTTCTCCCTTTGCCCCTAAAGAACTCTCTTACGATGTCCTTGTTATCGGGTTTCCGCATCCCTTGTGCCTTTCCCTTCCCTTTTCTGCATCTCTTACAATTTACGATGTGTGCGATTTCTGGGAAGGTGACATGGGGATTAACGCCGATGTTTCTTTGGTGCATCGCACATTATGTAAAAAAGTCGATGCACTTGTAGCCACTTCATCAACTTTGGCTTTTTATCTGCATGCCAATTATCCTACAAAACCCCTTGCAGTCATACCCAATGCGCTACGCATTGATTTCCCTGTTGTTAAAGCACAACGAGGCATAGAGCCTGTTGTTGCATTTTGGGGAAGCTGGTATACAGGGCAGAACTGGTGGGATTTCCAAGCTATTGCATATGCAGCCGAAAAGCTGTCTCATCTTAAGTTTCTTATTTTTGGAGCGAGTGACCGCCCTTTCCCTGCGCAGTTACCTTTAAATGTTCATGTTGAAACAACATGGTGGGGTGTATCTATACAGCATATTGTTTCGCAAATCCAACCACCCTTCGTAGGTATAGTGCCATACTGCAAAGCCAACAAAGTGTGCCTTTGTGCCGACCCCATCAAAAATTACGAATACTTGAAGCTCAATGGAGTTGTAGTTGCTACAAATTGTTGCCCTATGTTTACTCCAGTTTCGCATGTCATACTTTTATTTGGTGAGACAAAAGAGTTGCTTCCGACGGCAATTGAAAAAGCTGTAGAACTTGCATGCACAGCAGGTAAACCACCTGTTGTGCCCACTTTCGTCGACAGAGCACAACAATACATCAACTTTGTAAGACAACTGAGGTGAGAAAACATGATACGCATGATTGAAGGCTTCGATACAAAACAAATTCTGACAGGCGAAGGTAAATGGACAGGTGCATGGGTTAACCCTGATTTCCCTTCGCTTGCTCCACAGTTTTATTCGGGACGTTTTACAGGTAGCTCTATCGGTGGAACAAGACAATGCCCTTACTTGCAAGTGCTACCTACAGAAGTGCCCTCTAAATGGATAATTGGGGCTGCTGTCTTTGCCTATGATAGTGCATTTCCGTTGCCTATCATCGGCATACGAAGTTCCAACACCAACAATTTCGATGTTGTTGTATGCACACAACATGGTATGCTTTTTGTTGTCTTAAATGCTACCTACCAAGCAACTTCGTCAGGAACAAACGATGATGTAGGGGGCATCCTCAACCCACAAAGTGATTGGCATTACCGTGACCTTGACCCAATACTTTTGCCCTCCCGCTGGGTTTATGTCGAACTGGAAGTGGACATGAGAACCGATGACACTGGTTCTTTCAAAGTTTACTTAGACGAAGAAAAATGGATTGAAAGGAATGGAATAAGAACAGTATATGGATATGGCGACATTGTGCAAATCGGGAGCAACTTTGTGTGGTGCACTGATAACACTTATGCTCCAATCCACATAGATGATGTTTATATTTGCGATGGCGTAGGAACTGCTTACAACAAACCTTTGGGCGATGTATATGTAGCAACTTCTTTGCCTATTGCTGACGGCACAGACCAAGGTTGGGCAAGCAATACTGGTGGTGCTGCATATTTGGCGGTAGATGACCCTGAAGCTCATGATGGTGATGCCACTTACATCTATAGCGACATAGATGGCGCAGCTCAATCTTTCAAAATGTCGCCTGTAGAAATACCGCAACCGCTTGCAGTTCAAGTCACTGCAGTTGCTTCAAAGCTCCGTCTTGCAGCGGGTTGGATTGGCTTGTATATGCGACAAGAACTTAAGGATGTTAAAACTTCAATGTTCAAAGTCACTCGAGGATATAAAGCATATAGCACAATTTGGACAAAAACTCCCTACGGCACCCAATTTTCATCTCATGACTTGAATGAAATCGAATTCGGTGTATATGCAAAGGTAGAAACAATGGTTGAGAACCAGTGAGGATGACCTGAAATGCCTCTCAAAGGTTTACAAGATTTAGATGTTGTTTTCTTTGACACGATGCCGTTAGGCAATTTGGATGGGTTTCAAAGGTGGCTTATTGCCGAACCTAAGTTCGGTAACACTCCCCCTCGTCTATGTTTTCGTTTTCCTGAACTTTGTAAACAAATCTACCTTGGGATGTATCTTGTAAGCAATAACTTTACCAAAATCCAAGGCTATGAAAATTCTTTCCCTATACTTGTTTCCTTTTGCCGTTTTCCCCACATTCCTTCATTGACCATCTCACCCGTCAACGACTTATCATGGCTTGTTCTAAGAGGTGGAACGTTGCTCCCTATACCTGAAGACGGTAAGCTACCTTATCCACCCATTCTCAAAAACGGAGACATTGTTTCTATTTTGTCACTCGATAAAATTGACCCCGCACAAGTTAATTTCTTTGCAATTTCATACTACCGAGGCACTCTTACAGTGCAAGTCAATGACGAATTCGATTTAACACCCACTCCCTTGACAGGAAATGCCGAATATGTTGACGAAATTTATGTTGATTTAACTCCAACCTTTGGGATGACTTTACTTGCTATCTTTGTGGCAGCCCGCTACAAAAGTAACCCGAGGGGAGCTTTTTCCTTGAAGGCATTCCCTCGCATGTGGCATGAATTACCCCAACAAGAAGGTGAATGGAAGCAGTGGCAAGCAGACGGTGATAAAGTTGGTTCAGTAGTTGCTCGAGATAGGGAATACATTTTTGTTCAAGAGCCATTACCACCTTATGTGGAGGGTGCAACCGAAACTTACCTTTTCCCTCCACTCAAAAACATAATCACGATAGCAGTCCAAGAAACAGTGATTGCCAACCGCAACGACACAAAACCACGCAAGTTCAAACTCTTACGCTCTCGAGGTAACCCGCTCGCCAAAGACTACATTGAAGAAGAAAGCAGTTTATTCCCTGTATCTCCTACCGAGGTTGGATTTACAGAATTGTGGGTTGATGTGCTCGGTGGAAGCGGGAGTTTAACCGAAGCTCAAATAATAGAGAGGTTGAACCAGACAGAATATGGTGTAAGATATGGAGCATTTTATGTGCCTTATACGCCTTATGCGCCCTATGCGCCTTATGCGCCTTATGCACCTTATGCACCCTATGCACCTTATGCACCTTATGCAGGGTGATTTTAAATGCCGACGGAACAACAATTTAGGGTAACTCAATTCATTCGTGAAACCCTATACAAACCAATCAACATAAAACGCGTTTACATGCTCGATGCCTTGTTTTACAAGCTCTCGCCAATTGCTGCGTTCATACAACATACAAACAAGTTCACACCCAAGTATTTTGAAGAAGAAACAATACATGTAACGCAATTCATATGTGAAGTGCTTGCACCCTCCAAGGAGCTTTTGAGGGAGTAAAGCCATGCCCAAGATAAGCCAATTCGTTCGTGAGATACTTTTCAAAGTGCCACCAAGAATATATGTGCCCGAAGATATTGCAGTTGTATTTCGTCCCGCTGGTGTAGAAGCCTCTTTCATTTGGCACGATACTTTTAAACCTCCTCCTAAAAAGCCTTTCTATGACGAGTATCATGTCACGCAAATTGAAGCCGAAGCTGTAGGACGAAAAGAAGAAGGAGAGTTGCAAGCCAATGCTGTGTATGCAGAGAAATTAAGACCAGCTCTTGGAGGTAAAGTAACTCAAGTTTTAAACGAAAGTGTCGGGGATATATCCAAAAGATTGCAAGCCAATGTTGTTTACGTTGAGCGAATACCCTCACCCAATGTGAAAGCAACCCAGTTTCTAAATGAAAGTGTGGGCGATTTGAAAAAGAGATTGCAATCCAATGTTGTGTATGTAGAAAAACTGTTATTTCAAACAAAGGAAGGAAATTTAGAAATATTGCCCGTAGAAGAAGTTCCTCCTGCTCCTTATGTTCCTCCTCCTGTTCCCTATGTTCCCTATGTTCCCTATGTTCCTCCTCTTCCTCCTGTTCCTTCCCCTTTGTTCTTTCCTGCTGAACAAGTATGGTTTTATCTTTGTGCTTCCAACAAAACACTTGTGGTTTATGCATGGGCTGTAGGTGTAATAGATGGACAAATGCGGTTGTATCCTTTCCAATGGGGTTTTTATCCACAAAATGTGTATGCTGATGAAATTTGGAACTCACCTTACACAAATTTTTTTAGAGGCGCTGATAATATCTACGACGATGCGCTTCCTTGGGGCGATGTTGTAATTCCCGGAGATACATACCTTGACCCTACGACTTGGGAAGGTGTAACTTATGATACTTATGCCGTCCATTTCCTTTTGGATAATATCATAGCAGCTGACCCTTCTGATATAGTGGATGAATGGAAAAGGCGAATTAACAGTGCACCCAACAAAGAAGCACTTTTCCATATCAATTTGTGGAACAATATGCATTACCGCAATTTTGCTCGTGCTCTTCTTGATATGAAGCCACATGCAATGATGGGTTCCGGACGCTGGACACCTACTTTCGTTCGTGTCAGGTTTTGGACATTTGAAGCTTTTGGTTGGTTGGGACACCTGTGGATACGACCTTCGGAAAGCGGTGAGACTTCTATTGCAGTATCATGGCACTTGCTCTATAGTAGTGCATTCCCTTTACTGGGAGCACAACCAGCGCTTACAGTGGCGTGGCACACTGAAATATTGGGAAGTGTTCCTAAGCCTGTAATAGGGGCAACAATATACCATGAGTATGCTGATAGATACAAGGTGAGTGGCAAAATTTTTGTGGGTTACGGTGAAGGTGAAGTGGAAGGAACAGAGGTATTCGGGTTTTCGTGTGACGCTTACAATGCCAATTACCTTACACCACCTTATGGGTATTATGACGGCAATGCACTTTTGGCTGTAGTTGGGGATTATAGAGGCTATGTTTAGGGGTGATTAGTGATGCCGTTTATTGACGAAGTTCCTCAAGAGCTTCCTTTACAAAAGGGTGCAGACAACTTTTATATTGCAAGGTTGTATGACGGAGCTACTGGTGCTCCACTTTCTTTGTCGGTTGTGAAAGAAATAAAATGCGTGCTACGAGATAAAAGAAATCCCAACGAAGCGCAAATTACAATACCTGCCCGAGTGACAGGGTTGAACAACAAAGAAGGAGAAGTGTTAGTTTGTGTGCCTGCCGATAAAACTGAAAATCTAAAAGCAGGCACTATACTTTATGCAGATTTGCGGGTTATACTTGTAACTGGACATGAATTCAATAAGCCTGTAGGTGGACAAGCGTTTAGGGTTATAGAAGTCATCACAACTGAATAGGGGTGTTAAGGTTATGAAACGAGATAACCTTGCAGTAACAGTGCTTGCCATCGCTGCAATTTCATTGCTTGAAGTGTTTGCAATTTGGAAAGGAATTGACGGACGAGCATTAGCAGTGGCGATGGCTGCAATTGCATTGCTTGCTCCTTCACCTTTGTTCCAAATCAAGTTCGGACAATACCAAATTGAAAAGAAGTCGGAGGAAAAGTAACGATGCCTTTCTATCCCAAGAAAGATATTGAATATGACTTTGTTCCCCATGACACAGCCAAGCGAGATGAAAAAACAGGTGTTGTTGTTTCGGTTGGTTTTACACAATGGATAAGGGATGGCATCGCTGCGTATCGGCGTGGTTTTCCTGTCACAACGAAAGCCATCAAGTTAAGTGAAATTCCTTCTAAGCCCGGTGTGACAATACAAAACCTCGCTGTGGAAAATCTCTCGGGCACTTCGCTTGATTTCAAGAGGTTCATCGCTTCTGAGAAAATTGTGCTTCCCAAGAAGGTTGTAGCTTCACCAAGTGATGTAGAGAAAGGCGAAATATGGGTTGCTCAAGAAACATTGAAGTTCAAAGAAAATACAACCTCGGAAACAATCCATACCGTTGAAGTGCAAACAAATAAGGGGAAAGCCAACGGCTATGCACCTTTGGACGCAAATGCCAAAGTGGCTTTACAATATCTCCCTGATACGGTTGAAATGAAAACAAATAAAGGGAAAGCTAATGGCTATGCACCTTTGGATGCAAATGCCAAAGTGGCTTTACAATATCTCCCTGATACAGTTGAAGTGCAAACAAATAAAGGAAAAGCCAACGGCTATGCGCCTTTGGACGCAAACGGCAAATTGCCTGCCGATTACCTTCCTTCAGCATTTTCTGGCTTTATCTCGGTTAATTACACTATACCCGCAAATACTAATTTCCCTGCAGGACAAACTACAGTGCTCCAAACCTATGATGTAGGCGACAATGCCCATATACTGCCACTATATTTCGTGATACCTCGAACGCTTGATACCAGTGGCATTTTGCGTGTAGGCATAAGGTTTGTTTTCCATGATGACACTTATTTCACAATTGAAAACTCCGACACTACAAATGACAAAGTTGAAACTCTTGAAACATTATCGGGGAGTGGTATGTTCTTGCCAAGTGTTATTCATGGTAAGTCCATAAGGAAAATGCAGGTAGTGGTGAGCAACGGTTCTTCAAATGACCTATCGGGAGGCAATAGCACTGTGACATTAAGAGCATTCGTTGTGTTACGAAGCAGAGGTGTATTGTAGTATGTCGGGGCGCAGAATTAGAAAGGGAGAAATTTACAAGTATGCAACAGGAGAATATGTCCGAGAAAAACTTGGTGATAAACCTCCGGACACAAAAGGGTTTAGGGTTGTTCCAGTTCCGGGCAAGCCCGGGCGTAAAGTGCTCGTTGCAATTAGAAGCAAGAAAGGACCGCGAGGGGGACGCACAAAAGCTATTGCACTTTTACGCCATAAAAGAACTGCCAAAGGAGCAAGGTTGGCAAAGCGTGCAAAGGTTAAACGCCAAAGAAGAAGTAAATAAAAAGAGGTGAGTTGATGTCTCGTCGTTATTTTAAATGGCATTGGCGTTGTTACCCTACAAGTATCGTTATTGAGCCTTCAAAGCCAATAAGGCTTGCTGTCATTTCGGATGTGCATGCTCCTTACCAAGATGAAACTGCGATTTCACTTGCTATCAAAGTTCTTACCTTCGCTTCACCTTGCATCATTATCATTGCTGGTGACTTCATGGACTTCTTTGCAATTTCTCGTTTTAGCAAAGACCCACGAAGACGACTAATGTTAGCTGATGAACTTAAAGTAGCGAGAGAGCTCCTTCATAGGTTGCATAACAGCATCGATACACAGTTGTGGATTTACCTTGAAGGTAACCATGAAGAAAGATTGCGCTTATACTTGTGGAACAAGGCTGCCGAACTTTCTACACTTGATGTTGTTTCAATTCAAAGTCTCCTTCAATTTGAGAAATGGAAGGATTTGGTTTTTGTAACATACCAAGATGAACCTAAGCCCATGCTTAGTGATGTTGTGCCTTGTGTTCGTGTAGGCAACCTCCTCGTCATACATGGTGACAGGTTAAGGCTTACAGGTAATGCAATCAATGTAGCACTAAATGTGTTTAGGCGATTACTTCGTAATGTCCTTGTAGGACATTTTCATCGTGCCGATTTTTATGTTCAAACGGACTACGACGGGAAAATGCGCGGTTGTTGGCTTAATCCATGTTTGAGTTTGCCTCGTCCACATTGGGATGCAGGGCGAATTTGGTCGCAAGGGCTAAGCATTGTTGAAGTGAATGTTGATGGTTTTTTCAAGGTTGATGTTGTGCCTTTTATAAGGGCTAATGGGAAAGTGATTGCGTTTTGGGGCAACCATGAATTTTGGGTCAAGGCAGGCGATGCGCATGAAAGTGCCGATTGAAGATGTTACAAGAGAAGATGTTGAACGGTTTGTTCAAATACTTGAAAAGCTTGAACCTTACCTACTCCTGTATGGGCGTGCTAATGTGCGTGAGCTTGAAACAGCTCTTTACATTATCAAAACTTTCGTTAACAGACTGCGCTATAATACAGAGTGGTTGCGCAAAAGGGAGCTTGATATCCCTTAGTTGTGTGCGTCAAAATATAACATAGGGAGGGAATAGGCAATGGCAATGGAAGATTGGAAAGAGCGTTATGACGAGGCGCAAAGAGAGATACAAAGGTTGCGTGAGCAACTGGAGAACCTTCAGAACATGTTGCAAAGTGAAGTTGTAAAAGAAGGTTCTGAGGGTTCTTCAGAAGGCACAGATATAACGGGAACGGAGTTTGCGAACTTCGACTGGTGGAGTTCGTGGGGGGCAAGCGGTGAAAGTGGAAGTGAGGAAAGTGGTGTAATAGAGGATTGGTGGCAACATACCAAACAATCATCGCAATCATTACAATCATCACAATCATCCGAAGAGGAAAGAGCAACAAAGAAAAAGAAAAGTCGCTCTGAGCTTGAAACGCTCAGAGAAGAATTGGAGCGATTGCGCATGTATCTATACATGCAACAGCTAAATCAAACAGTCGAAAGCACAATCCAAGATTTCTTGAAAAACAATCCAAGCTTGCGCACTTTTGAGGACTGGCTTCGTAGCAAGGCAGCCGTGAAAGTGCAAGCATGGGCATCACAGCACCCCAAGGATGCAGTCAGGCTCGACAAAGTTGCAGAGGCACTTAGGGTAATTTTGAACGATTGTGCTAAAGAAATACAAGTGGCTCTGCAACAAGGCGGGCTGAACACTGCATCCTCACAGGTAGGAACTGCTTCTTCAACTCTTGTTGCAGTTCCTGCCACGCCTTCAACTGGTGTTGTTACTGCATCAACACCAGCTGAAGCGAATGTGGGGGCGCTAATATATCAATCTGATAACCTTGAGCTACGGGATGTGCCTGACGAAGTGCTCGATGAATGGCGTCGCAAGGCTGCCCAAGAATATATACGAGATAGGGTGGCATTTGACCAGAAGCGCAAGCTTGGACAACAATACCTACAACAAATCCAACAACTCCTTAAGAAAGAACAGGGGTGATAACACATGGCGAACAGGATGGTTCTATATCGAGCCACTTTGGGTGGCTACTTTACATTCCCAACGCTGTCTGATGAGCTGAGGCGTGCAACTTACCCTCTGTATGAGTTTCGTCAGTTTGCACGCCCAGAACAAACAGACAGCAAGACTGGTGAAATCCATTACTTCACCCGCGTGGGGCGTGTCACCACTCTTGTTAGCCCGATAGGCGAGCAAGAAGAAGGCACGCCTATACCTGTGCCACCAATTTCACGCGGGCAAGTCCGCATACAAGACTACCTTGCTTATGTTGAGTTCACGGAGAAGCTTGAGCGCTTTGCTTTGTTTGATGTCCAACAAGTGATAATCGACACACTCAAGCAACACATGGCATACAATATTGATGTGCTTGTTGCTAATGCGCTCAAGCAAACTCCAATCAAGGCTGTTCCCACTTCTAAAAGCGCTGTCCAAATTGTCAAGCCCGGTGAGACAGTGCCTCAGGCTGGCGCAAAGGCTTTGACCAGTGCCCACATCAAAGATATCGTTGACTACATGAGGCTTGAACTCCAGGTGCCACCTTACGACGGCACAAACTATGTATGCATTGCGCATGGTAGCGCCGTGCGAACACTGTATGACGAAGTGACTGACGCGTTCCTGAAGTATACATCACCTGAGTATTTCTTCAGGAGCGAAGTAGCACAGTGGTATAGTTGCCGTATTGTCCAAACCAACAATGATGCAGCACTATCAGCAGCAGCTGGCACTGGCACAACAAAAACACCTGAGGCGCTCTTCCTTGCCTATGACCCGCTGATTGAAGTTGTGAGCGTGCCCGAAGAAATCCGTATCGAAACGGTTGCGAATACATTCGGGCGCGTCAAAAGAATTGGTTGGTTCTTTAGCGGTGCATGGGCACTCACTTGGGATACCGTTGGGCGTGGCGAATGCCGCGTAATCCATGTGACCAGCGGTTAATCCCAATTAACACAACCTTGAAAATAGGGGTGATGTCCAAATGTTGGGCGATAGGAACTTAGCGGTGCGAACCCTTGTCATACCCAATGCTTCGCTTGCAACCACTGGGGACATACTTACAGTGCCTCCAATTGCAGTTGCTGAAAACAAACTAATTGAAGCTCCCACCTATGCTGTTGTCGGCATAGGTATTGTTGCCACTGCTGCCATTTCCGATGCCGTGCTTACTGTGCAGGAGATAAAAGCAGATGGCACAGTGGGAGCTTCAGCGTCGGTCACTGTCAATGTTACTTCTGCCAATGTGGGCACACCAATCGCGTTGCCACTGCCTTCCATTGTGCAGTGTGACAAAGGCAGTGGCTTTAGGGTGCGTGTGACAACTGCAGGGGGCACTGGTGCTGCAGCTCATGTGGCAGTCCATTATGTTACATCAGAAGAGGACTTGCCACTTGAGGTAATGACTGTAACACCACAAACCCTGTAATTGATTTGATGTAACTTGAAACTGATACAGAAAAAAGCGGGCGCGCCCGCCATCCTTGTATCCTTTTGAAAAAAGGATGTGCGGGCGTTTGCCTTATATAGAGAATGCTTAAGGGGGGATGTGAAAGATGCCATTTTGCCCTGATGAACCATATTCCGTGCACATGTCACCGTTACATCCACCGATTTATGAGCAAAAGGGACATTTCTTTTGGGCAGATGGCATGGAAATTCCCCTCGAAAAAGTCAAAAAAATACTTGACTACAATCCTGACTTTTGTCGTCGTTATAATGTCAAGCTTAATGAAAAGAAACATAGGTGGTTGCCCCACCCTCGCGAATTAAGATAAAGGAGGGATAACAAAATGGCATCAAGAAGAGGGTCAAGTAGAAAATGGATACAAGAAGCCATTAAAAGGCCCGGGGAATTTACAGAAAAAGCGAGGCGTCGTGGTATGACAGTGGCACAGTTTGCAGAACATGTTATACGCAATCCCGAACGATATGATACAAGAACTGTTAGGCAAGCTCATCTTGCTAAGACTTTGAGAAAACTTGCAAGACGAAGGAAGAAGGGAAGCAAACGGCGTAAGAGATAAAAAGGTGAAATGTTATGAGATGGGGTGAGCTTTGGGAAGCTGCAATGGCATGTTTGAATATACATGAAGTGCCTAAGGGCACAGGGGCAACTTTGTTCAAGAGCATGATGCGTGATTTGCAAAGACGCACCTACCTTGGCAGTTTAATTGTTACACAAGTTGTATCTGTGCCTGAACATGGTTGGGGTTTTGAAGCTCCAAGTGATTATTATGACGATGAAGGTGTATTGATAATTTCCAAAATGACATCGCGTTTGACAGTCCCCTTGACACCTTGTAGAACTGCAGATGAATACCTTGCATGGCTTGGCAATGCATACTTGGAATACTTGAACGAAAGTATTTCACCTACACTTCCCAACATATACTATGTAGGTAAACCATCGGTGATTTTTCGCGACGCTTCAACTGTTTTTCCCACACCAGATAACACATATGTCCTATTTTATCCTCGTTGTGACAATACACAATATGAAGCTGTTTTCACTTACATGAAACAAATTGTGCCCGATGAAATTGCCGACGATTACACAAATGAAATAATGCAAAAGTATCCTGAGTGGGTGCTTTATGAGTTTGTGTGGCGGTTGGCAGTTGCCAACCGAGAGCCTGAAAAAGTTGACACTTATAGGGAACTTGCACTTGAAAAATACTATGAAGTGAAAGCCAATGAAAGTAAAGAAGTATTAACACCACATCCAACCTTGCATCTTAAGGGAGCAATTGAACGGATGCATGTAGTTACAAAGAGACCACCAGTATAAAGGGGTGAAGGGAAATGCCTGCGACTTCATTTCAGTTGCAGCCGTTTGAACAACAATTGTTCCGCAACGGTTGGGTTGCATCTGATTATCCAATCGTGGACAATGCGGTGTCACGACTTTACAACTTCCGTGTAGAAGTGCGTGGTTTGGAACTTGTCGAAGGATGGGATTTGAAGCATCAAGTTGCGATTACTGCTAATAGTTTGTCTGTCATGCGCAGTTGTTCTTTTGTAAGTCCTGAAGGAAAACGATTTGCCATTTTCTTCTTACCTCAGGATATTGTTCTTGTCTATGGAGATACTTCGCTCGATGGCATTTATGCCGCTAATATATCACCCTTGACAGGCATGCAGGGATGGTCGTGGTCAGATGTTGCGGTTATAGGAAGCGATGTATACATCAATGGAGAATATGGGCTTTACAAATGGAACATGAACTTTGCAACAGCACCAGAGCGAGTGCAACTTGTTACTCCTCCTTCTCCCGATAGTCCTCCAATCCCAATTGGCAAAGCAATCGGCACTTTGGGTTACAGAGTTGTATTAGGACATATTGTAGAAAGAGACCAGTCAGGACAAATTACGGCTACATACCCAAACAGGATTGTATGGTCAGGATTGAACGAACCTAATCATTTTGACCCACTCGCCTACTTTGACCTTTACGAAAAAGACGAAATTTGGCGCATACTTCCTTTGGGCGATAACTTGATAATTTATACCTCACATAGTGCTTATGCTTTGTCACAAACTGGTGATGTCGTTGCCCCATTTTCTCTTACACATCTCATGGAAAACCTTGAACTTATTAATCCCAACTGCATTGCCAATGTATCAATGCATGAGTTTAGAGGGCATGTGCTTGTAACACAAACTGGAGTATGGGTAATGGTAGGGCAAGAGAGCCAGCTTATAAGTGCGAACTTGCGCCCGATATGGCGTTCGTTTGTTGCTCAATCGGAGGGCAACCTTGCTGTTTTCACTGACCCAATCAATGAAGAAGTGTTGATTGCTGACTTGAAAAACCACAAAGCAATTGTCTTTCAAACTCGTTTCAGGACATGGTATGAACGAGATTTCAATCTTGAAGGGTGGGGCACGGCAGGGCTTACAGCTACATCTATGACCAATGTAGGAGTTAGAAGGGCTGTAGTTGAAAATGGAACAGTGTTGCAAATATTCAAGATTGAAGGAGTAACACGAGATGATAAACCTGCGGAAGCATCCATTCAAACTTTCGTGTATGAAATAACATTGCCTACACAGGAAGCAGTTTTGCACGGTGGCACAGTATACTGGACAACTGAAGCTGCAGCGGGTGGCAACTTGATTTACAAAATTATTGGTGGAAAGCATGTCAACGATGTTATTATGAACTTGCCTGTTGTTGAAAGCCGAGAATACCAAATCACGATAGGGTTACCTGTGCCTTACATTGAGGTCAAGCGTATGACGCAACGGGCATTCAGGTGGGAAATGAAGTTCACGGGGCTTACAAAACCTCTTACAGTGCATGGGCATGTTGCATACTTTAGACCACCTGTTTCAAGGTAAAAGAGGTGATTAAAGAATGGCATTAGGCGCTCTCGTGGCTGGCGCCGTCTTGGGAGGGTTGTTCGGAAGAAGAAGAAGAAGAAAACAAACACCACAACAAGTGTTCCCTCAACTTGTATCACCGTTTTTGTCGCCCGAAGAAATACAAAAGTCACCCATACTTAGCCAATTCATGCAGTATTTTCAACAAGCTCCGCAGTTAGCTGCTGCTTATGCATCACCTGAAGAAATGACGCCTGTGATACGTTACCTTCAAAGAACATTGGCTCAACCTTTGGATATTACACAAGCTGTAGGGACTGTGCAAGCTTTAATGCGCCCTTTGTTTGAAGAGCAACTTGGCAGGCAACTTGAAATAACAAGGGCACAGTTGGCTCGCACTTTAGGAACACCTGTTGGTGGAGCATTAGCTGAAGCACTTCGTAGGCAAATACAAGAAAGTGAACGACAATTCATGTCAACGATGGCACAATACGGCTTTGAACAACTTGGCAGAATGCAACAGATGCAACAATGGGCTGCCCAAATGCTCCCGACGATGATTACTCAGAGGGTTGGATTGGCAACATTACCTATAACCTTACAAGCTTCGATTGCAAATATGCTACGAGGCACTTTTGTCGCGCCACAATTTGTGCAACCTACATATGCACCCTCCACACTTGAACAATTGGCGGGTGTATTGTTACCTGCTGCCATTTTAGGTGGTGGAAGAATATTTGGGTAAAGAGGTGAAATGAAATGCCTAATGGCACTGCTGATTTGTGGCTTACTTTGGGGCAACAGCTAATGCAACTTCCCTTTATAGAAACACCATATCCTTTGTCACCAATAGCTTCTTTGCTTGGGAGTATAATAGGAGCGCAAGCAATTCGACGGGGCATACAAGAGCGCACTTTGGAGAATATTTATGAGATGATGATGCGAGACCCTATAACCGCATATTTGACTTTAGGTTCACCGGAAATTAGGCGTCGTTTAAGTAGGTTGGGAATTAGACCTGAGGCAATTCTTTCGCCTGAGATGGCAGAGCATGTGCGTAATGCGATGGCGTTTCTTGAAGCGTTTACAAGACAAACCTTAGGCTTGCCTTCAAAAACACCTGCAACTTCTGGTGCTACCGTCCAAGCTGAAGAGGAATTGCGTGCACCAACAACAACTACTCCAACAGAAACTGAAACAAGACAAGAAACTGCACCACCAATTGTAACACATCCACAACCTCTTGCTTACTTAGCTCCTTTCCTTTTGCCCTATGGATTTAACATACCTGTAACAACGCCACCATTTGCTGGAGGTAGAGGGTTAACATTGGGTGATTTACTTATGCGTGCCATTTTAGGTTAAGGAGGGAACTTTGAATGCCCGAACAAGGGGTATTTGAAAAAATACTTCATCCTTGGATATTAGGGCAACTGCTATATCGTCCCCAAGTTCATAGAGCTCAAGCTACACCTGTTCCAAAACAGCAAACTCGACTGCCTGTTTCAAGACAGCAAGTCCAAGTGCCTACTCCGACGCGACCAACTCAACTTGCTCGTCCACCTACTTCGACTTTACCCTCTGCGACTTTACCCTCTGTAACTTTACCGACTTTACCGCATGCACAAATGATTGGTGCTATGATTGCTCGAGAAACTCAACCTACTGTTTCTTTTGCACCCGAAATTACTCAACCTGTTGTGGTTACTCCTACGCCTCCTATTCGTTTTCCTCAATATACACCAACTGAACCAGAACAACTACCTTCCTTGCCTGAACCTGTGTTGCCTTCGTTGCCTCCATACCCACCTTTCCCTTCTGTTCCAGAACCACCGCCACCTACACCAGAAGAAAAACGATTAAGAGAAGTTATATACTCACCTGTAGGCATTAAAGGACTTGTTTCACTTGCAATACTTGCACCGCAGCGAGCATATGAGATACTCAGTCTCATTGAGCGAGTGGCACCACGCGCCTTGTATCCACATGAAAGGCAATTTGAAGAAGAATGGCGTGAAAGAAAAAGACAAGAAGCCGAAGCTGAATACCGACGAATGTTGCAACAGCGTGAAGAGTTGGCTCGCTTGAAAGAAGAACAGGCAAGGTTGGAAAACCAAAGAAGACAAGAAGAATATCAACGGAGTTTACGGATATTGGATACACAATATGAAACTTTGAAAGATGCAATTACTAATGCTACTTCTATTTCGGATGTTTTGAATTTGATAAAAAGAGCTGAAGGAATGCCAATGCCCTATAGAACTCATTTGACAACCTTGGGGAAGACAAGGTTAAGCCAACTCATATTGGCAATGCCTAATAAGCAAGAGGCAAGGCGTGTCATTGAAGGGTTAAGGAATGCAGGGTGGCTTCCTGCCATAGATGCTCGTCTTTTGGAGCAACAGCTTGATATGCCGACTGAAGATGCACAAAATGAGCTTGCAGCACAAATATTAGAGCTTGAAGCGGGCACATTGCTACAACATGCCCGTAGACTTGCTCCCGATAATCCTGTTTTTGCAGGAGCTGAACTACGGTTAAGAGAAATGATAGAACAAATAAGAGACAAAAGATATTCTATAACACCTGAACAAGCAATGTCATTGGCTCGTAGCTTTAACACAATGATACAAACGCACATTAAAGATATTACGCAAGCAATGGCAAGAAGACTACAAGATTTACGGACAACATTTAGAGATGTCTTGAGAACATTGTTAAGACCTGACATAAGAACTACTGATATATCACGGACGGTAGGACAAATACAAAATGCTCTAAAAACTTTCCATCCAGAAGTAGCTCAAGCTTTCATAGACTATGCAGGAAAAGCACAAGAAATTGCGGTGCGAGATAGTTGGGAGCGTCCTTTAGTTGTGCTCGATGCACTTGAAAAAGCACTTGATAGCTTTCTAAGTTCATACGAGAATATACCTGAATTTACATCCGATATTGCTTCAATGAAACTGGCAATTCAAGAATTAAGAAATTCACTCGTAACAGAGATGGATGATAAAATTAATAGGCTTGAAAGTTTGTCTGATGCTTTTGAGCGCCGTATAGAAGAAATTGCGAAACAAGGTGCACCAATTACTTATTCACAGGAATATCAGGCATGGCGCAAAGAATTTGAAGCTTTGAGGCTTGCGACACAAACACGGTTAGCTGGGGAACGAATTGGGATATCTCGTGCAGGTTTAGCACTTCGTCAATATTTGGGTGAAGCGAACTTGGCACTTAGAACTCGTGAAGTTACAGAAAGAATTGCACGGGGCGAACTTCGTGACAAAATTTCAGGTTTAAATGCACTACGACAACTGCGTGATGCCCTAAATACTACACCACCTACTACCCCCGAAGGCATTGCTTTGAAAGAAGAGCTTGACGCTCTTCTTGCCCAAGTGGGAGAAAGCCTTTTGGATGACCTACAAAATCTTATCCAACAAGGAAAACAAGCCTCACCTCAACAGAGGGCGCAGATTAATCAACAAATTAACAAGACAGCACAGCAAATTCAAAAGAATATTCAACAATACCAAGTCAGTCGTTTTTCTCAACTACTACAAAAAGTAGGGAATTGGTTTAGGAAAGCATGCAGTAAAGCCAAAAGTTATTTGGGGATGGAATAAAGGGGGGAGGTGATTGAGGTGACAATGATAAAGTCGCCACAACAACGAGGACGCCCTCCTAAGGAACGAGAGGAAATTATACGCTACCTTGTTACGAGGGCTTTGCAAGAGGGATTTACACCTCATGAAGTAATGGCATTGTTAAGTATTGCCAACATTGAAAGTTCATTTAACCCACGTGTTGTCGGGGATGGAGGCAAGTCTTTTGGTTTGTTTCAATTTAATGTTCAAAGGCTTCCTACGATTGGGCTTGACCCTCATAACCGTGAGCATATCCAAAAGCTTATGGACTGGAAATACAATATAGAACAAGCGCTTCGTCTGTTTAAGCAATTTAGAGCAAAGTTGCCCCATCAATGGTTACAAAATCCTGAAAAACATTTTCCTGATATCTTTTGGAGTTATGCAGCTTATTGGAATAGACCTGCATATGTTGATGATATTATCAAGGGAAACAAAGCTGTCATACCCAAGATATATCCCGCTGTAGACAGGCAAAAGGTGCTTCCTTCAAAGCTTGCCGAAGCTATCAAAATTGCCCAACAAATGCTCCCTGCTGTTGCACATCAATCACAACAAGAAGCCTTCAAACGCTTACACGAAATTGAACAAATCTTGAAATTAACAACACCTACGGGCAGACCTATCATTTCAATACCTCCACGACATATTCCAGAAGCACCTGCAATTTTAGAAAATGCAGCGCGTTTATTGCCTCAAGCTGTTGAGCTTTGGCGTAACGCTGAAGCAATGCGCGCAAGCTTGGCAAAAGCTACAAAGAAGCGCTTACCTGAACCTTCATATCGTGTTCCTGAAGGCATTAAAGCCGAAACGAAATATGAAAAGTTTGCAGCGCATTTCCTTGTATCACATCCCGAAGTTGCTAAAGCCTTTGGGGTGCTTACTCCTGCGCAACAGCAATATCTTGTTAAGCAACTGGGTGCAAAGATAGAACGATGGACACAAGAAGGATTACCCGAAGATGAAGAAAAAAGAAAACAAGTGTTGCAACAACGCTACATGGAGCTTATTCCGTTGCTTACTCAGATTGCCCGCCGCATGCCTCGACCTACTCCTGCTTTAAGTGAAAGAATTGGAACAGCTGGTAGGATAGTTGCCCGTTTGCCCTTGGAAGTAATCACTGATGCTGCAATATTCTTTGCTTCGCCTGTTTCGGCTGCCATACGAAAAATCGGGCAACAAACAGGACGAGATAACTATGCATTGGCGCGTGACCGCTATTTGTCCTCTCATGCAATGACCTCTTGGGAAAAAGAAAAGGTGCGCTTGATAATAGACAAACTTGTGTCACCTTCATTTGCGCAAACAGGATGGTTCTTGTTGGGACTGATGCAAATGATACCGCAAATGGCAAGTGTTGCGGGCGCATTTTTTGCGCGCCATGTTTTGCGTCGTCCTGAGTTGGCAAAACGCATTGAGATAAAACTTGCTCCTTATACTTCGCTTCTTTCAAGGATTGCACGGGAGGCAGCAACTGGAACTGGAGCTCAAGAACGAGAGTTTAGAGAAAAACATTTCCACGATGCAATTGCTTTTCTTCTTATGACAGCTCCAAATGAAATCAAGCATGTAGCAGGTAAACTACAAATTACACCTTATGGTTGGTATTTGTATGCACAGCAATTGCTTGCTACTCATATTCACAACTACATAGACACACTTGCAAAAATAACGGGTGATACAAAGATTGAACGAGTGGTAGGACATTACATAGCCGAGAGGGCAACAGCACAAGTGCCGATGGCAGCAATTGTTTTGGGTGGGGGTGTTTTAAGAGGTTTAGGTAAAGTGTTAGGAGGTGCTACAGCGAGGGCGCTTACAAGGGTTGGTTTAAGTGAAGTTACAGCAGCTCGTATTGGTGCATCGGTTGAAAGTGTGGTTCAACATGCGATGTTCCCTGAGCAAATTTTGACTGCACCTGCGTTGGCTCGTGTTGAGCCTGCACTTGCAAGGCTTGTAGGGAAAGGATTGACAAGGGCATCACAAACCTTTTCCAAGATAAGCACTTGGGGACGCACACGGTTAGCACCTACAGAAGGCATTGTTGCTGAAGCTTCTAAAGCTGCAGTTAGAACAACTCCTGCAACGGAACGCCTTGCTAATGTTATTGCACATGGCTTGACACAGCTTGCGCACGGTGCAATGACTGGCGCTTTGTATCTTTCACCACCTAACTTAGGAGAGGGGCATGACATACTTGCGGGCGTTTTAGCAGGTATGGGTCTTTCGGCTTTAACAGGCTTCAATACAATGCGTGCCTTCGTCAAAGGAAGAATAACACAGCATGATTTGTTCTCGCGTCATTTCCCTCAAGAAGTGATTGAAAGCGCATATGTAACCATGCGTTCTATTGTCGAAAGGTTGCATCCCCGAGACTATGCAACTCTTTTGAGAGATGTAGCCAATTTAGCTCACACAGATACTCGTTTCCAAAGCGTCGTTGAAACAGCCCAAGAACTTGCAAAAAATTGGAGGCAAGTTGAGCGAACTCCTGAAACCTCCATACAATTGCGCAATGAACTATTGAGAGAATTACAAAATAGAGGCTTACTCACTCCCGATGAGGTTGAACTGTATTTTAAGCTTGATACAAGACCAGCACATGAGGTAGCCAATAATCCTCTTGATGAGGAGGCACTTAGAGCTGTAGGAGAATTTAAACATATGCTACAATTGTTGACATTCGCAGACGACCTTGCTCGTATGGGCTTGTCGGGCGCCAATCCTGCTGAAATACGAAGGATTGTTCAACGACTTCGAGAGCTTACGCAGGCTTCGTGGGCATCAGTAGGTGCATTTCGTAATGCTATGGATGAAGTTGCTTCACGAATATCAGCGTTGCTCATGGATGTAGGTAAACATGTCCCATTGCAAAAAGTTATTCCTCAAGTGCCCGAAGAAGCAGTTGAATTTGAATACCCTGTTACAGTTCCTGTAAACAAGCGTGTAAGCGTTGAAACGGTTGGCGTGCATTCTTCACATCAACCTTTGCTTGATGCACTCAATGTCCTAATGCCTTTTGTATATTCTCCGGTGCAATTTGATATTGCCGTAAGAAATGCTAAAAGAACGATTGAAGGGGGGATTAGAGGGGCTGGAACAATATTACTTACTTCGAACCCTGAAGCAGTTCAAAAGGCACTTGATATCGCTCAAAGAGAAGGTATGAACACATATGTTTTGGAAATGGATTATTCAAGATGGGGCAAATTGCAACCTGTTTATGCTGTGTTTGCTTACGGTGATGAAGGTATATTGAACAAAGCATTATATTGGTTTGATGTGATGGCACTTGGTTATCCTTTGGAACGAGATGCACTCGAAAGAGAAGTTAAAGATTTGGGGAAACTTGTGAAAAGAAGTATTGGTGAAAATGCATCGCCCGAAACCACATACATGATACTTAGGGGACTGGATGAAACTACAAAACAACGATACGAAATACCTGTATTTGAACCTGAAGAGATTTTGGAGGGGTTACCTGAACGTGTTGTTCGTGGAATTACCGATGAAATTAGAGCACGTGTGGACGAGGTAACAAGGAGGGGCTTTTCACCAGTTTATGCAACTGCAGCTTTGTCTTATGTTGTGACAGGCAACTTGCCTCGTTACTTGCACTACCATGACTTGGCAGCAAGGCTATCTCCTGAAGTAAAACAACGCTATCCACAGGTTTACAACGATGCCAAAGAATTTGCAATTTCATACATTAAAGGACTTATGCGGCTTTATAATTCAAATCCTCGGCGCTTGTTTGTCTTTGATTTCAAATACAACGAAAGACAAAGACAACCCTTTGAAGTGCGAGATACTGGTGAACTTACACTTGATGACCGACCAATAATACAAATCAGCATAAATGAAGAAGGATTGCGAGATATAATTACAACTGCATCGCTTGATGCACATACACGTGAAATATATTTTCCTACAGCCATCTGGAAACTGATAGAAAATAAATTGGGCTTAGAATTGGACTATCACGAAACTTTGTTTATGGAGCATCACCTTACCCATGATCCTCTTGCTATTGCAATACCATTAGAGCAATGGATGCCTGAGGAAACAGCTCAAACACTTAGACAGCAAATTCGGCAAGCCCGAGAGGAAGGAAGAATTTCACAAAAAACAGCGAGACTTCTTGAACGAGTATTTGAAATACGGGGTGCAATTACCGAAAAATTATCAGGTGCAGCGGGGTATGCATGGAAAGGGCAACTTAGTATCACTCCAACAGAAACATTAGGAACAACATTCCGTAGGGACGTTCTTGCTCACGAAATAGGACACAACCTCAGTTGGGACGCTTTTAGGGGAGAATTTCGAGATATAGATGCAGTTTTGTTGGAAGAATTGGGGGCGACACGAACAATCATCAACGGTAGGAGGATGCCTACGGATGAACGCATTCGATTTTTTGTTGAAGCTGGCATTGCTGCAAATTATATCCATGAAAACTTCGGGTATGATCTTGCCCATAACCCTTATCGTTCACGCATGGATTTCGCTCCTCTTATGATTGCTCCGGTTTTGCTTCTTGATACCTCACAAAGATTGAAAGAATTTGAAGCTTATCGATACACGGCACTTGCAACTGCCCTTACTCGCTCTTCTTATGAGTATGATTTACTGGTGGGTGAAATTAGAAAAATACTTTCACAAAATTGGATGCAATTTAAAGATACACCTTGGGGTGAATTTTGGGCAAAAGAAATTACAGAATTTGACAAGGTTTTGCAAGATGCGCATAGAATTGAGTTAGAGGCACTAAGTCGTGGTGAACAAGGGAAATTGCTTGGAATTGAGTATCTCGTGAAGTATCTTTACAACAAATTGTATGGCAGGAGAGGGGCATGGACAGGACGAGAATTTGACAGGATACGAAATGAAGTAGACGATGTTGTTCGTGAGACATTGAGAATGATTAAGGCGAGGCTTGGCAATAAATATGAAGCTCTTGCTCAAAAGCCTTGGAAAACATTTAGAGAGATACTTATTACCCATGAAACAGCCCAAGAAATTTTCTCAGAAGCAACTACTGATGTTGTTTTGGAAGGTTCGATATACTCTGAAGCTTCTCATAGAGCATTCTCGCGTTTAATGGGCCACCTCTATGAAACCATATTATACCTGTATCCTGAAATTCCTGAGGAATGGCGGCGTGGCACTCAGGCAGTTGGGATAGAAGGAACACTCTATTTTTTGCCCCCACTCGAACATTACGAACGATTACACAAATTGTGGAAGGCACAGTTGGAATTGCTTGAAAACCCGTATGCTCGTAGTTTGTTCAATGCCCTAATAGATGCAGCGCTTGATGGAATAACTAAACTTGAGAGTGCGGGGCTTTTCTTTGGCAAATTTCCTACACCTCTTATAGAACCTGTTCAAACTGAACCTTTGTATCCTTGGGTTCATGTGGCACTACACCAACTTCATGTTGCCTCTGATATAAGCGCTCGGACGAGGGGATTGCGCTGGACTGCTGCGACCCTTACACCTCTTAACATCGCAATATTCCACGAGCTTCCTAAAATTGGAGCGACTACTACACAACTTACGAATTGGGAAAATGCATTGCGTGCTATCAATGCATTGGTTTTAGGAGCTGCTCAAGCAATAAAAACACGAATAGCACATGAACCATATACTGCTTTTCTTGAAACTTATGACGCTGTAAGTGAACTGGTAAGCACTGCATTGAAACCTGCTGTTGTTGACTTGTTGGTAAACATATTACCACAGGAGATGCGTAGGCACGCACGACAGACATTGTTAGTTTCACCTGTAATTACCGAGGGCATTAGAACAACATTGATGGCACATCTTATGGACGAGAGAGCCTCT
>Ga0080004_1169868_pt1 | contig 34206 bp, 29 predicted proteins | sample WasSprMetagenome_FD_69207 | JGI IMG/M metagenome (GOLD analysis project Ga0080004, IMG submission 69207) | Sulfidic aquatic microbial communities from Washburn Spring, Yellowstone National Park, USA - WS (SPADES assembly) (version 2) | ecosystem: Environmental > Aquatic > Thermal springs > Hot...
CTTCCTTCTTAGAGGATGCAATATACTCATCCACGGTTTTCTGCCACTTTTCCGGGCTGGTTTCCCAGGCTTCACTCATCGGAAGCCTCATTGACTGCCTCACAATTTCCCTGACAATCAAGTATTGTATTGGAGACTGTGTGAAAATAAAAAACGCTAATGCTGTGAAAAATCCGAACCTATAGCCTATTACGAACGTTGAAGGCAATACAACCACCAAGTTAAACGCTAAAAGGCCAAGCAGAACTGGATACTGAATAACCTCAACAAAATCTCTGTAAAAGCGCCGAGTTTCTACACGTTTTACAACTTTAAATTTTCTACTACCTCTATTCCTCTCCCTTCTAACAGCAACAGCCGATATTAACGTCATGTGAGCTACGGCGGCGAAAAACGCCAGATACTGCCCATAAGCTCCAACAAACCGATCCCAAACGTCAAAAAAGCTCATAGTTGAAGCTGCTTCCGCGGTTGTTAAGGCTTTTTTGGCTTTTCTTAGGGCTCCTTCATACCAGTTGTTTACATAGTATTCGTTTTTGGCTTCGTTTAGCAGGTTTATTGCTTTTTCTAAGCCTTTTGTTCTGCTGGCCTTTTGGGCTTGGGATATTGCTGTTTCGTCGCTGTAAATGGTTTTGAGGGCCTCATTCTTCATAACATAGGAGCGTATTGCCACGTAAGTTGCCAAACAGGCTACCCAAAAGTCTCTGTCAGTTTTACTTCTTTCAGGATCATTTAGATATGTTTGTCCCCCGCCGAAGTGCATGTAAAATCCAAAGTTTTGGGTTTCGTTGTTCTCCACAAACTTTATAGCGTCGGCCACGAGGATCCAATTACCTGAGCCGTAGAGGTTTGGTTGAACCACGTGGCCTTTGAACTGTGTTGCGTTAAGTGGGTAGCCTAACTCAACCAAGTAGGCTCCATCATAGAACCATTCCCGAAAAGTCCATGTTGCAAAAGAGTTAATCTCAACAAGTTCGTGTTGTTCTCCCTCTGGGGGCCAGCATGTTGCGTTTTCTATGCCTATATGGCTCATAAGCCTTTTGAAGCCTTCCTCCTCCCATGCCACTTGGCGCCCCTCACCCTGCACCCAATAGTAGCGTAATGGGTATCCAGCCACGTGAATCCATGTCACGTTTCTGTAATGCATGGCGTCTGCCATCATGTCAACCCAACCATCCGCATCGTAGCCCGACGGCACAGGCAAGATTTCTCCATGCGCGTTCAGAACCATCACATCATGAGCATACTCAACCAAGAGCCTATACGCCATCCAATCATTAATAAAATGCACAGTAACATTTACAGGGATGCTACCAAAAAGGGAAGAAAATTCAAATTGCTCAATCCGATATGTGACATTCTTAAATCTAGAAGCAAGGTAGGATACACCCTCCAAAACCCCCGAAACGTTCCCAACACCAGAAGCAGGCACACCATCTAAACAAACAACGTAAACATTAATATTATACCCTGATTCAGCCTCGTTTTCCTCCGCGTAAACAATAGAGGCTGCCTGTAGGACGAGAATAAACAATAACGTTGTTGAGATGAGTTTCTTCATTTAACTTCCTCCTTGAGGGATGGCCTCTAACGTTAAATTGTAGAAGCCGTGACCTGCAAGCCAATGAACTCTTATGAGCCAGTAGCCACTATAGTTTATTTGGTATGTGATGGTGTGAGTATCATTGTGGGATGAATATGCTGCCAGTTTGCATTCAGGATTGTAGAACTCTAAGTCACAATTGGCTATTGGTCCCGGCGATACCGATAACCACTTATAAAGCATTACGTTAACAATGCTTCCTTCTTTTAGGTAGACCTTATAATAGTCGTCTACATCATTTGGTCCAATGTAAAACCTGTAGGTTTTTCCCGCAACTATTTCCTCTGCTTTTTCGAAGCAGTTGTTGTCGTCTGGCCCAATTTTAAGTAGGCACGGCTGCACCAGCCTGTTGTAGGCTGTCCCGTTAAAGTATACGAGCTCAAATCTTACTTCCAGCTGATGTGTGTAGTTCTGGGGGCTTCTCAAAACCCAGTCGACAAAGCAGCTGAAAGAAACGCTTTTAGGATTGTTTAAGCCTGCCAATTCCACGAAGGCTTTAAGCCCAGGCTTTATCAGCCAGTCTTCATGGCGAATAATGGAGAGGTTCTCGACATGGGCATACTGTTTTGGCCAAGCAACATCTTCAAAAAAGTTGACAAAAGAATTCTCGTAATCCTCCCAGAACGTGATGTTCGCGGAGTGTATGAAGCCTTTGCCAATACACGCTGTAACATTAACCTGCATGTTCATAACATCGCTCCCGCCATAGCCCCATGAATTACCATGATAATCATCTATGAATACTGTGTAGTTTGCTGAAACGTCTCCATCGTAGACATGTCTAAGCAAATCTCCAATATGGATAATTGCAGCAGGCCTTTCAATACTCCACGAAGCCGCATCCAAAGTTTTATTTTCAGAGATTGTTAACTTTTCTTTTACAATTCCCCCAATCATGAAGGTTGCAAGCAATCCAATCAGAACAATCACAGAGAAAAGCAATGCTGCTTTCCAACCCTTTAACAAATTGACCACTAAAATTTAATTTTGCCGAGTAAAATAAGAATTTTGTGGAAAACATTCTAACAAAAGACATACTTACCAAATCCAGCTGCGCACAAAATAAAGAGGAAAAACTCGAAATGGGTAGAAGAAAAGGCATATAAAAAAGGGGGGGTTATGGGAAGTGCTGCCCATAATGAACAGCGAGCGTCACAAGATCTGTTAGGCTAATCAGATTCCAAGGTTCAGCTAGGTCCGCGTACTTATTCCAGTTTGGTTCTCCTGGATGTGAACCGTAAGCCTTAGCTAACAGCACAAGATCCGATAGTCCAACCCGTCCGTCTGCATCTATGTCGCCAAACAGCAGCTGCGTGATTTTGGCGTAACCGTTAAGCACTATGTGTGGAACCATGACCGAAGTGATAACGACCCATTTTGATTCGTCTGCCCATGCGGCAAGCTCGCTTTCTTCCAATGTTATGTTGCATTCGCCCTCTCCGATTCCTTTGAACTGTATGGTGAATAGAGTGCCGTTGCCATATGTGGTGGTTCTCGGTGGAAGTTGAGTAACGTATATCTGGACATAGCCTTCAATGTTGTTTATCTCCCAATATGGGTAGGTGGAACCGAAGCTCTTCAGGAATGGACCCTCAGTCACATTAACAGCCTGCACAACTGACGGGTTAAACCTCACTATTACGCTGAAACCTCCCACATCCCAGAATACATCAGCGTTTTCAATGGTCAAATTCACGTCAAAGCTGCCTCTAACAAACCATTCTTTATACGCTGGAATAGCTTTAACGACCGGAATCTTCGGCAAATATGACGCTACTGTGCAAATTATGGCTTTTGTGTTGTCAAACGTGTCAAAAAATCCTTCTCCTGGAACGGTGCTTGCAATAGCCCTTATGATGTAACCGCCTGCGCTTACGCCTCTTGTATCCCGCGCGCGCGAATGTTAACAGTTGAGTGCTACCAGGCGCTATATCGACAATGTTTTGTGAAGGCAAAACCGCAACTTGGGCGCCATTATAGTTTGAAACAATAGTGTTTACAGCGAAGCTTTCAAAAGTGTTCCCCTTATTCTTAACCGTCACTTTAATTTCAACAACACTACCAGCCAGCACTATTCGCCCAGTATCCGCAGGCAACACTATGCTGGCGTTAACTGCAATGTCAACCACGGCAACGTTGTGACGTGGAGGCGGCACAAAAACTGATTGAAGCCATGGAACATAGAGCACATAATCGCTTACAGGGTCGCCTCGACCATGGTTTGGACCGTAAGGCTTGCCCATGTAGTTCCAAGTTGTATTGTGATATGGACCGGAAGCATCGCCCCACCAGTTATATCGCGCGTCAAAGACGTAATATGTTGGGTTTGTAGTCCAGTTTTCAGGGGCAGACACCACTCCCCAAGTATTCTTATAGAAGTTGTTGTAGTGCGCGTAAGAAAACTCGTTTGCAACAAGCTCTATTGACTCGTAATTATTGTAGATTTCATTGTAAGTTATCGTAACAGTAGATGGACGCAATGCAAGATTATAGTAGTCTGCCCATTCTCTCCAACCGTCAACAAGTATGGCAGCTGAAGACCACAACGGGTTTGGATTTGTGTTAATTGCAGTTGTATATTTTATTTCCAGTTATCTCCGCCACAGAAGGACCTGAATAGTCTTCATGCGCGCGCGCTCATCACGTTATGATCGCAAATAAAGGAGTGCAATATACAGAAAATGGGAAGAGGCAGAAGCATAAAAATTGTGGGTGTCTGGCTAGTGTTGGCTATAGTAGTAGCTGAGTGTCACTAGGTCTGTTAGGCTAATTAGACCTAAAGGTTCAGCCAAATCGGCTTTTTCATTCCAGTTTGGACTGGTGGGGGTTGATCCATATGCTTGCGCTAATATGGAGAGATCCTTCAAATCAACAACGCCATCGCCGTTCAGGTCCCCTGGCAAACTCGATTTCGCTAAGAAAGCCTGAGAAAGTAGACCAAACATTACAATTAACGGTATAGCCGGAAAGATCCTCCTCAACTTTTCTCCCTCAATTTTTACAGTTTTAATCAACATGCATATAAACGTTTTTTTAAACAGGCGATGCATAAATCACGGAAATTTGAAGAGGTATAGCGCGCGCGAACGACCAATTTGCAACGAAGAATGAAAGCCCGTAAATTAACATTTATTTTTAAGGTGTGCTTCGTCCATAATAAAGGGCTAGCGTAACTAAGTCCGTTAGGGTTTTGATGCCCTTGGGCTGAGCCAAGTCTGCATATTCGTTCCAGTTAGGATCCGCCGGCATTGAATAATAAGCCATGCTCATGGCAACTAAATCTTTTAAGCCGACTTCTCCATCTCCATTAACATCGCCTATTACGGTTACTAGAATCCTGCCGCCTAAATATTCATTGTTATATAAATCCACCTCGCCTGGAACAGCGTCGACAACAGCCCTCATAGTGTAGTTTGCTCCCTGAAACGTGGCGCGCGCCACTTAGAAGCTAAAATATCTCCACCAATAATCCCATCATTTTTATTGGGCATCCTTCATAACCATCGCTTCACTCAACGGAAAAACAAATACATCAAAAAGAATTAAAATAACAAGACAGACGCTAAACCTTCTTTAAAATCCCTTTCAAACCTCTCCTCTCATCTTTGAAGATGGATATGATTCGCCTACATTATATCTTCTTTGTGTAATTCTTAGCCAGAATGACAAGGTCTGGTAGATCAACTTTTAAGTTTCCATTGATGTCTGCGTTAGCATTCCATCTTGCAGTCCCAAGGGACGAACCATATGCTTTTGCCAAAAATACAAGGTCTTGAAGGTTAACGCTTCCATCACCATTAATGTCCCCCGGAATTGTTAGAGTTACAGTTCTGCTCATCAGATTATCAGATATGTCCTTCTCGCCCTGAACAGGCCAAGCGTAAGCGCTTATAGTATAGTTCCCATAGGCAAAGCCCGTGGTGTTCCATGTGAAAGTTAAGGCGGCTGATGTTCCGCTTGTAAGTGAAATTTCTCTTGTCCATATGGCTGTTTTGTTAGCATAAACCGTAACATTAAAAACTTCATTGTAGGTTCCGTAATCTTTAACTTTAACTGTTATGTTCATGGGATATCCCTCACCAACAACAGTTTTTGATGGAAAAACTCCAACAACAGCCACATCATGCCCTGGGGTAAGTATTGTTACGGGCTCAGCGGCCACAAAACTGTTGTCCGCCGTATTCACTTCGCCTGGCACCACGCTTGCTGAGGCTGAAATAGTATAGTCCCCCTTACCCATGCCACAAGTATTCCACGAAAAGTGGAATATGGCTGAGACAGTAGCGTCTAACGAGACGGTCTGGACGCCTACGACTGCTGAGTTTGCGTAAACCGTTACGTTGAAGATTTCAGTGTAGCCCCCTTTATTCTGAACGGTCACGTTAATGTATACGATGTCGCCTGGAACCACAGTTAGCGGCGAAACGTTAACGGCTGTTACAGCCACATCATGCGCAGCCTTAAAGTAGCCATATCCGCTTACAACCTGACATAATATAGACTGCTCAAAAGAGTTTAGAAGCACAACATCCCACAGGGTAAGAGGCGACTGGCCCACACCCTTAACGTTAAAGGTTATTGTCGCCAAAGTTCCGCTCCCGCTCACTCCTGGAACATTCCCAAGTAATGTGCAGTCTGCAACCATGCGCCCAGCACTGGCGTTAACATCCCAGTAAAAATATGTGCTTCCACCAAGCCTTAGGAACGGCCCCTCAGCAACATTAACAACTTCAATTAAGCCTGCAGTCCAATTCAACCTAAACTGCCAACCATAAAGGTCATAAACGTTTGAAACGGTCACGTTAACCATGAAGTTTTGGCCGACAAAAGCCGTGACTGTTGATGGCGAAACACTAACAGTCGTCGATGACGCTTCAGAAGTAGATTGCCAACCAAAGTTCCCATAAATAAACGTTAAAAACAATATTATAGTTAGCAATAGCGCCACGCAGAAAGAACGCGTGTATAGAATATGGGCACGCATTCTCCTACTGAGGAATATTAGCCAATCGTTACTAATTTACTTTTTCGTCTACTTTCCCATCGTTATCGTAGGAAGCATTCCTAATCGTAAAGGTTAGAAATACCATGGTTAGGAGGCTCCTAAAATCTATAAAAGGCTTTTAAAAGAACTTACCAAGAATTCAAAATGGCATTTAGGCTTTTTCAGGCTTGCAGAAGTCTTGTGTAGCTTTTAAAACCCAAACCTTCCTCTTTGCAGCTTCCTCAACAAGTTCAGGCATGGGTAGGCAGACGTATATCACGGGTATAAGCCTCTTCCTAAGCTTCTCAGGATACTTCGCCTTCAGAAGCTCTATCTTATTTAAAAGCGCATCTAAAATGCCCCTTCCAGCCCTAACCGTTGCCTCGCCGACAACGCAAACATCATCTGAAACACCATAAATGTTAAGCTCAAGCTCAGGCATGAAGAGGGGGGCCAAGTCCATTTCAATGCCGAAATCTTTTTTAAGCCTATATTTAATAATCGATCTGGCTTCATCCTCAACATCGAGTGTAAGTTTCTGGAGTGTTCCCTCAACCCTGCTGAGCCTCACGTCGAAAGCCATAAACATCTTATTAAAATCTTCCCTGAGTCTGTTGAAGTCTTCTCTCAACCTAATCTGCTCTTCCCTAAGCTTATTAAAGTCCTCCCTAAGCCTAACCTGCTCTCTTCTGAGTTCATTAAAATCTTCCCTAAGCCTAACCTGTTCTTCCCTAAGCTTGTTGAAGTCCTCCCTAAGCCTAACCTGTTCCTCCTTAATTGCAACAATCTCCTTCCAAATGTTCCTCTGCTCCTCCCTAATCGCAACAATCTCCCTCAAAATGTTCTTCTGTTCCTCCCTAAGGCTGATCTGCTCCTCCCTAAGCCTAACCTGTTCCTCGGCGATTGCATCCAACCTCTTTAAAATCTCTGATAACCCCAGGTAACCTGCTACAGCATAGCGAAACTCCAAGTCCCTGTCAAGAAGCTCAAGAAACTCCCGCTTCAAATCATCCATCTTTATCATAAAAAATGGGTATGGAAAAACATATAAGCGTTCCTGAGTTTAGGAACGCTTTGACTAAAGCTGACAAGCAAAAATTATCTATAAAAGCAAAGTTATAATGAAGCTGTTACAATTACACATGTACGCCCGAATGAGAATTCTATTACACTTTCTCTTGCGAATCCATTAATTTTGCGTAGGAAAGTCGCGCGCGCTCTTGAAAATCCACTTTATGGGCTTCAGAGAAGCTCGAATGAATTTGGATGTTGATTTGGAAGCCAAGCTCATTGCAAGATGCCTACAAGCCCGATCATGGGGTCACGTTGCAAGAGCCTTCAAAACCCAACCAGCCAGCCTAAAAGCCGAGGTGGGTCCAGCGTTGCCAAAATCTTGGATTTTTACGGCATTTAAGCATGGGATAAGACATAAAATCAAAACAATTTTAAGGATGCTGCTCCGATAATTTAAGATCATGGAAGGTTTCGCTAAAACTCTAGAACTAAAGGTTTTCACTTTGCCAACATGCTCAAGCTGCCCAGCAGCCAAGCAAATAGCCTTAGAAGTTGCCAGAAAGCTTGGCCTAGCCTATCGTGAGGTGGATATGAACACGCAAGAGGGTTTAAAGGAGGGGCTTGCCCACCAAATTATGAGTGCTCCAAGTATAGCCCTAGAAGACGAGGTTATAGTTGTTGGGCGCCTTATATCTAGGGAAAGGCTTGAGGAGGAAGTTCAGAAAAGGCTTGAGAAGTGGCGTGCTAGAGCTTCAGCAGAAAAGCGTTGAATTTTGAGAAGTGGAAATCTTGGCAGAAGTTAAAAAGGCCATAACAGTCTTCAACTATGCGGAGAAGATCAAAACAAACCTTATTATGGCTTCTAGCCTACTGGAATTTTTAAGCGAGTTTAAGGAAGACGCGGAAGAAGCTGGCGCTGAAAAGCTTTTAACGGCATACTTCAACGCCTTAATCGTCGAAGTTAATATTGCAGCTAACGCATCCCAAGTTGAAGGGTTTAGAGACATAGCTTCAAAACTTCAAAAGGCTGTTGAACAGTTAAAGCAGCACAACCACACTGTTGTTCAGAGGCTTATTTCAAAAGCCATATCAATGGCGACAACCCATGGAAGCTGGGCTGCACAAACCCTTAAGGAGAAAAACCTAATTTAGGCTTGGATGCGACTTTCTGCTTTTATTCTTTCGAAGTGGAATAGGTATTCTTGGGCGTAGCCCGCGTAAACGCCAAAGTATTCTCGCCCAAAAAGGCTCAGCCTTTCATACTCTGCCATTGTCAAAGATTTTTTAAGCGAAATTTTTCTGACGAAATCCCTTTCAAAATGGTTTGCATAATGCCTCAAAATTACACGTTTTATCCATACATCCACGGGGAAGGCTTCCAACTTTTCAAGGGAGAAGAGGGTCACACAATCAGCCACTTTTAAGCCCACACCCGACAGAGTCAAAAGTTTTTCCCTAGCCTTCTTATAACTTTCCTTCTTTAATCCTTCAATATTGAATTCGCCGCCGGCAACCTTTCTGGCAGTTTCCCAAACATATTTGGCTCTATAGCCCAAACCACACTCAACCAGCTCTTTTAGGCTTGCCCTAGCCAACCCTTCAGCTGATGGGAAAGCGTAAAAGGCATAGCCGTTTAAGACTGTTTTTTCCCCGAATCTCATGGAAAGGTTGGAAAGCATTCTTTTTATGGCTAGTATGTTCTTATATGTGGCACATATGTAGGAAATGAGGCACTCCCAAGGCTCTTGGCGTAAAATCCTTAATCCTCTAAGGGCTTTAATAGCCTCTTGAACGTGTTTGTCCTTCGAGATTTTGGAAAGAATTGACGGTAAATCATCGGATAAACCAAAATACTCTTCAACGAGGTTTTGGCTTGCGTTTTCAAATTCAAGCACATTGCCAACCTGCCTAATCTTTAATGGCTTGCCCTTAACTATGCCATACCACCATTCGCCTATCTTCTCCCATCGGAAGGCTTGACCACAGCAAAGGGTCAAATCCAAATCGAAAGGCTGGGCGGGCTCCAAAACAATTTTCATAAACACTTCACATCTATGTATTCTTCACTTCTTTTCTGTGAACATGTCAGCCGTTGGCGTTTCCGGTGGCAACCCCTTCCTTTCGCGAATTTGCCTAATAACTTCTTTGGCTATGTTCTCTGGAACTTTCTCCCAATGGTCAAAGGTGCACTGCCAGAAGGCGTGCCCAGATGTGGCTGAACGCATTTCAGCTGACAAGCCGAAGGTCTCTGCAACTGGAATATAACCTGTAATCATAGTTAAGATGCCTCTTTGATCCGAAGCCACTATTTTACCCCTTCTCTTAGTTATTATGCTCAAACATTCTCCAACCCATCGGGATGGAACAGAAACTCCAATTTTGTAAACGGGTTCTAAAAGGACCGGCTTGGCTGTTAGAAATGAGCCGAGTATGGCGCGGCGTATAGCTGGCATTATCTGGGCTGGTCCCCGATGCACTGGGTCATCATGAAGCTGAGCCTCTACAAGCTTAACTTTTACCCCGCGGAGGGGCTCCTCACATAATGGTCCAGCCCTACACGCCCACCTGAAACCAGCAATTATCGTTTCCCTCACTTCGCCTAATTGTTGGATGCCTTTAGTCACGTCTACAAGCATGTTTCTATGCTCATCTATAGCCCAAATGTTTCTAGCCTCTTCGGCTTTCCATTCAGCCTCCTCAAAAAGTGTTTTTCCAATCTTTTTTAGCCCCATTTCCCCGGAGATTTCGCCCCCCTCTATCATTTTTATAACATTCTCTTCCAACGGCTCAACTTGAACCAAGAACCTATTAAGTCCGTTAGGGCTTTTAGCCAAGGCTAATGCGCCTTTACCGGCAATGCTTTCCCTGTAAACCACTATCGGTTTTGACGTTATAATTTCCAATCCTTCACCATAATCTTGTAAAAATTTTATGGCGATTTCCAAGTGGAGTTCGCCCATGCCGCTCAATAGGTATTCGCCTGTCTCCTTGTTAATGGTGGCTTTAAGGTTTGGGTCTTCAATAGAAAGCCTATTCATGGCTTCCATTAAAAGCGGCAAGTCCTTAGGATGTTTCGGCTCAACAGCTATGGTTATGACTGGCTCTGAAACGTATCTTATTCGCTCGAATGGGACCATGGCGTTCTTATGGGCTACGTCAACAAGGGTTTCTCCAGCCCTAGCCAAGTCCAAGCCTAAAAGTGCCGCAATGTTTCCAGCCGAGATTTTGTCTACAACTTCTCTGAAGGCTCCCATATACATGGAAACCTGCTGAACACGATAGTCTCTCCGCACGCCGACGAGATAAACTTGGTCGCCTTGTTTAATGGTGCCTGAAAAGAGTCTTCCAGTTGCTACTAGCCCGGCGTGGGGATCTATTTGAGCCATTGTTATGCACATAACTGTTGGCCCGTTATCGTCGCAGTTCAGCATAGCCTGTCCAACTTCAGAGTTTAGGTCGCCCTTCCATATTCTGGGCAGCCTATACCTTTGAGCTTCAACAGGGTCTGGAATATTTTTAACAACCATGTCTAAAATGGCGTTGTGAAGCGGAATCAACCTTGCAAGTTTTTGATGTTCACCTTTAGCATATGCCTCCATTATGTCGCTGAATTTGACACCTTTTTCCTGAGCTATTTTTAAAGTGAAGCCCCAACGGTGAAGGGCCGAACCAAAAGCCACAGTCTCCTTTTGAGGGTCAACCTTCCACTTGTCCCTAAACTCAGATTCGCCGTAAATCTCGATTAGGCTGTTAAAGTCTCTGATAATCCGCAAAACTTTGTCTTGGATCTCGCTTGGAGTAAGCTTAAGCTCCCTTACCAGTCGGTCAACCTTATTAATGAATAGGACAGGCTTAACTCTTTCTTCTAGAGCTTGCCTTGTAACGGTCTCTGTTTGAACCATAACCTCCTCAACAGCGTCTACGACCACAACTGTGCCATCAATGGCCCTCAAGGCCCTCGTAACCTTGCCTGTGAAGTCCACATGCCCCGGAGTATCAACTAGGTTTATAACGTAGGGATGACTGCTAATCTCATGCAAAAGCGAAATGTTCGCTGTCTTAATCGTTATCCCACGTTTCTGCTCCTCCTCCAAGTAGTCCAGTGCTCGGGCTTCTCCTGCAATTTTCGGCGAAAGCAGTCCAGCCTCAGCCAGAAGGGAATCTGTCATAGTTGTTTTTCCATGGTCTATGTGGGCTATTATGCCAATATTGCGGATTCTCTCTTTTCTATGCATAAGCCTTAATATTTCGGCGGTCTGCCTAAATTTTGGCAAGTTGAGAATCACCGAGCTTGTCGTTAATGTATAAGGTCAAGAGACAAGGTTTCCCGTGACCTTAAAAGTCTTGTGTTCTTCGTGCAAAAAGTTAATATGACCCGTTTTTCACATCCATGTAGCCTAACTTAAGCCGTGAAGCTTAAATGTCTGCAAGAAAACTAAAAACACAACTTTCCATCTTCAAGTCTTCTGTTAGTGTGAGGTATGTTTAGCCATGGGTCGTTATAGGCAGATTGAAGATATAGTTAAACTGATGAACCAAACTGAAAGGATAAGGAACACGAGCATAATAGCCCATGTGGACCATGGAAAAACAACCCTTTCAGACAGCCTTCTGGCTGCTGCCGGCATAATAAGTGAGCAGGTTGCCGGGCAGAAGCTTTTTCTAGACTCATGGGAGCTTGAGCAGAAGAGGCAGATGACCGTTTTCGCTTCTAACATAAGCCTAGTTCACACCTATAAGGGTGTGGATTACCTCATAAACCTCATAGACACGCCTGGACACATAGACTTCAGCGGAAACGTAACAAGAAGCCTAAGGGCTGTTGACGGCGCCCTAGTGGTGGTTGACGCCGTTGAAGGCCCTATGACCCAGACTGAAACCGTTTTGATGCAAGCCCTCCGCGAAAGGGTAAAACCCATACTATTCATAAACAAGGTTGACCGCTTAATTCGAGAGTTGAAGCTAACTCCAGAAGAAATACAGAAGAAATTTGCTAGAATAATAACGCGGATAAACAGCATCATTGAGAGGTATGCGCCGCCAGAGCATAAGAAGGACTGGCAGGCTAAAGTTGAGGATGGACGTGTCGCCTTTGGCTCTGCGCTCCACAAGTGGGGCTTAAACCTACCTCACATGAAGGCTAAAGGCATAACCTTCAAAGACATCATTGATGCTTATACTGGCGAACCTGAAGAAATTGGGCGGAAGGTTGAAGCCCTAAGCAAACGCATGCCCGTCTACGAGCCAGTACTGGACATGTTCTGTGAGCATCTTCCAAGCCCGTTGGAGGCCCAGCCCTACAGGCAGAGCCAAATCTGGCCGGGTGACCCAAACAGCCCAGTTGGTAAGGCCATGGCTAAGGTTGACCCTAACGGTCCGCTTTTAATGTGTATAACCTTCATTGAGGTTGACCCCCACAGTGGTGTTGTCGCTATTGGTAGAGTTTTCAGCGGCACTGTGGAGAAGGGCAAAACTGTCCGCCTCGTGACAAGCCGCCAGAAGGGAGGCATACAGCAGGTTTACATGAGCATGGCGACCGACAGAGTTATAGTGGAAAGGATTCCTGCTGGTAACATTGCGGCTCTTTCTGGTTTGCCATCTATCCACGTTGGCGAAACAGTAGCGGAAGAAGGCGTTGAAACTGCACCCTTCGAAGCCCTAAAGTATGTTTCAGACCCGGTGGTCACGGTGGCTGTTGAGCCCGAAGATGTTAAAGACTTGCCTCTTTTCGACAAGGTTATTCATAAGCTGACGCTTGAGGACCCAAACCTCCACTTTAAGATAGACAAGGAAAGCGGGCAGTACTTGCTCAGCGGGATGGGTGAACTCCACTTGGAGGTTACAGCTTACCGAATGCAAGAAGCCGGCTTGAAGGTTAGGATGAGTAAGCCCATTGTGATTTACCGTGAAACCATAAGCCGCGACTATAAGGGTCCGCCGGTTATGGGGAAGAGCCCCAACAAGCATAACAGACTTTGGGTGACCGTTGAAAGGCTTCAACCCGAAGTTATCGAGGCTATTAAGGCTAGCAAGATTAATGAGATGCAAACCCGTGATGAACGCCAGAAAATCCTAATGAAGGAGTTCGGCTGGCCAACTGAAGACGCTAGAAACGTAATCGCCATAGAAGGCACAAACGTGCTGGTCAATAGGATTAAGGGTAGACAATACGTTGAAGAAGTCCTAGACCATGTTAAGTCTGGCTTCAGAGACGCTGTCACCACAGGCGTTTTAGCAAAAGAACCCATGTATGGGCTTAAAGTAAACCTTGAAGACATTCTAATCCACGAGGACCCTGTGCACCGTGGTCCAGCGCAAATTCTGCCCATGACATGGCGTCCAATTTGGGGCGCCTTCCTCCTAAGCGAGCCAAAACTTTTAGAGCCGATCCTAAGCTTTGAATGCAAGGTTCCCAACGACTTCGTCAGCCCGGTCATTACGCTTTTGCAGAAGCGTCGAGGAAAAATCCTAGACATGGTTAACGAGGAAGATATGGTTATTGTTAAGGCTGAGCTGCCAGTGGCGGAATCCTTCGGAATAGCCGACGAGCTTCGCTCTTCAACACAGGGCAGAGCCTTCTGGGCAACCCAGTTCAGCCGATGGGCACCAGTGCCGGAATCAATGCAAGCAGAAGTCATAAGACAGATACGCGAAAGAAAAGGTTTGCCGCCAACGCCGCCTAGACCAGAAGAGTTCTGCGAAGAAGAATAAAGGCATTCTTTTCATTTTCTCAATTTTTGATGCTTCTGTTAGTTCATCATGGTAATTCGCAGTATGCAGTTTTTTATATGATTTCATAAACTTGTATAGGGGAACGCTGTGAAGTTAATTATTCTCGTAATGTTTGTGTTGAAGCTAGGGTTAAGGGTGTCCCTTATATGCGCTCTTCCGCTTCGCTTTATGTTTCAGATGTGAAACTTCTTCTTGACACTCCGGAGGATGTCGCCTATCAGATGAACCGTGAGGGGGTCAACGATATTGATTACATTTTCTATTCCCATTGGCATCCAGACCACACTTTAGGCTTGAGAATTGTTGAGAAGATGTATAGGTTTTGGCTTGGCACATTCGTAAGGGGTGATAAACAGTTAAAGAAAGTTAAGATTTGTGCATTAACAAAGGTTATGACGGATTTGTATAACGTGTATGGAACATTCCTTAACTATTATATGAGACTAGGACTTATAGAAAAAATTAGCCTAGAAAATGCGACTTCCTATCAAATTAGAGATTACAGCGTAACACCCTTTGAAGTCTTAGGAAGCAACGTTATTTCAACAGTGTTTCTCATAAAGCATGGAAATAGAAAGGTTATCTATGCCCCATGTGATGTGAAACCGTTTCCTCAAGATTTACGTTTAAGAAAGCCAGACCTGCTTATATTAGGTGAAGTCTTTCCTGAAGGTCCTCTAAAAGAGGGCATAACCATTCCAGAGGATAACCCCTTGAGGAGGGAACTCTTTTCAATGGAAGAGGCGTTAAAACTTGCAAAAAATTTGGAAGCAAAGAAGACTGTTTTCACACATATTGAAGAAGAGTGGGGTAAAAGCTATGATGATTATAAGGTTATAGAGGGGCTATACGGCCGAGAGAACATTGCCTTTGCCTATGATGGGATGAAAATCAATCTTTAACTAAGAGTTTTGGTGCAAGCTGGATGAGCTTTAAATGCTTAATTGTTCCTGTTGAAAAGCTTTGGCAAGAACCCTTCGCTTCCATAATGTGTTATCCGAAAGCAAGTAAAGCGAATGTTGAGAAACGCCTAAAAGAGCTTGAGAAGCTCGGTGTTAAAGCCTTAGAATTCAGCGGAGAAAAACAAGTTCAAAACTTGCGTGTTTTGGGGAAGGGGTGTGTTGGCGTAGTTGTGAAAGCCTACAGAAACAGCCAGCCGGTAGCCTTGAAAATCCGGCGGGTTGATGCTGACCGAGCCATGATGCAACATGAGGCTGAAATGCTTAAAGCGGCTAACTCTGTTGGTGTCGGTCCAAGGCTTTTGGATGTGAGTAAAAACTTTCTCGTGATGGAGTTTGTTGATGGCTGTTTGCTTCCAGAATGGCTGGAGAAATGCAGAAGCAAAAAGCGTCTGAAAGCTGTCTTAAGGGATATTTTGGAGCAGTGTTGGCGCCTAGACAGGGCTGGCTTAGACCATGGTGAGTTAAGCCACGCTCCAAAACACATCATAGTGGACAGCCAAAATAAGCCCGTTATCGTGGACTTTGAAACAGCAAGCCAGAACAGAAAACCTTCAAATGTGACGTCCATCGCCCAGTTTCTATTCATAAGCGGGGTTGTAGCCCAAAAAATTGCCCAAAAAATTGGCGAGAAGGACAGAGAGGCGGTTATAGAAGCTTTAAGGCGGTATAAAGCTGATGGAAGCCGCCAAAACTTCGAGGCATTATTGGTGGTTTGTGGTCTTTAGGCGATGTAGTCGATTTTCGCTTTCGTGTTTTGCTCGTGGGCTCCACCATCAGCCAATTCAAGTTTTAACTCGTTCAGTAACTGCGTTAAGTCCAGCCAAGTCTCCACTTGGAACTGGCGCGCCACTCTGCGCCTTTCATAAAGCAATGGGATAAAATCCACAAAGAGCCAACTGTAAGATTCAGCCAATCCTTTTCTCCCTTCTCCCCTTTCCCCAATTGAAGAGAGTGAGCTAACCATTTTATAACTATGTATGGAAGAATCTTCTATTGGAAAGGCTTATGGACAGTTTTAATGGTCGTGTTGAAAAGGTTTAAAACGGGCTTTCTGAAATTTAGCCATGGTGTCCCAATGGTTATAAGCAGAGAGGAAATGCAGGAAATAGCCAAAAAATATAAGGAGCCAGTAGGACTGAATTTGGGTTCCCATTCGGCTTTGGATGCTTGGCAGGGACAACGCAACTACAGTTTAAGAAGTATAATTTACACAACGCCTGGAAGAGCTCGCATTTATTTCCAAAACCCGATGGTTGGGAAGCCAGACGAGCCAGTTGAGGATTTGCCAAGCCTTGTTAGGCGGGACATTCGCGTTGTAAACGATCCGAAGGACATCAAGAAGAACGGCGACTGGAAAAGCGTAATCGTCATTTTCGACAAGTATTCGGACATTGTTAAGTACGTTGATGAGCTTGTGAATTTGGAGTGTTTGCAGATTCCAAATAGGGCTTTCTCTGTTTATGTGGGAGGAGACGAGCACTGCAGCGTGATTGAAAACCAGTTTGCCGTCCCAATTGTTGGCTCAAGAACCCTCCTAAAAATTGAGAACAGGGGCGAAATTGAAAAGGACTATTACTGGTTTGCTGAGCAGGCGGGAATTCCCTATCCGAAATCCTACAAGTTTGAGGTTCGGAAGGGCGGAATACGGTTCAAGGAGTTTATTGATGAGCCAATGCTTTTGAAGGCTGAACACGCCCACAGAAAATTTGAAAGAGAATTCATCTTCGCAGCGGACTCGAAGGATTTAGAGGAGAAAGTTGAAAAAGAGGTTAAGGCTGGAAACCTAACCGAGGAATCCCTTCGAAATGCGCGTGTGGAGCAGATTGTTCTCGGTCCCCATGCCAACTTCAACTTCTTCTTCTCGCCATTAGACGCTAAAAGTGATTGGGGCGACGTGGATGACTGGTTCTCAAAGCTTTATAACGTAACCATTGAGGAGGCTAGGACATGCTTAGCCAACCAGTTCCTATCCATAGACGAGCGAAGAGAAACCATACTTGACGGTGTGAAGAGGCTTCCCCTGGAGGTTCAGCAAAAGCTGAAGAGGGTTCCATCCTTCGAGGTGACCGCCCACGCCATGCTAAGCCTAAGAGAATCCCTTCTAAAAGATGTGCAACGCTATGCAGACCGCTTTCTATTGGCGTGCAGAGAACACGAACCGCCGGGAATAATTGGCGCATGGTGCTTGCAAACGCTTATCACATGGGACCGTATATCAAAATACGAGCTGAAACCAACAATAAAACTGGATTATACAAGCGGTGTTGAAGCAAAAACAGCCACGGATTATGGCTTGTACGATGTGCCGGAGGCAAAAGACCCATATATGCACATACCAGTAACGCAGGATGTGGCTCTACGTCACGGTGGAGGAACAAACGTCCACATGGGCATAGGCTCCCAGTACGCTAATGCCAAATATAAGAAGCCTATGAGCACGGGAGACCGCATAGCCCTAGAAATCCGACGGGCGTGGAAAACAAAACAACTCCACGAAATAGTGACTTAAAGCGTTGCTATTTATTTACAAAACTTCTTCATTATTTCCGTAAGCCTTGGGACTTCAAAAAACCTTTTACCGGTCATCTCGTTTGTTGCTGCCATATACATTTGGCTTATCAGTATTTTCAGTTTTGGCTTCAGTTTTGGCGGTTTCGCTTTAACGAGGGTTCTCCAGTCTTTTACGCCTTGTTCTTTTGCTTTTTGCTTGGCTTGCTCCACCTCTTTTGCCCATTCTGTCCGCCTATAGTATAGGCGGGCTATTTCCTTGCTTACATGAAATCCTTGATATGTGAATCTGCACTCGTCCAGTGTGCCCACCACGTCTGCCACCATAAGCCTCCTTTCCTCGTCAAAGGCTAACTCTATTTTGCCGTCTTCGTTTACCATGTTGGCTTTTGCTGCAATCTCCGTAATTGTCTCATCAACTTTTAGGAGTACTGCCTTAACCTCTTCCAGTTCGCCATCTGTTAAGCCCGTTAACTGTTGGGCTTCCCGCCACGTCAAGTAGCGGTCACTCTCCTCAAACTTCGTGCTCACGTCAAAAATTGGTTTTGCAAGCCTCTCGCCGGGTTTTGGGTAGTGGTCTAAGCCCAAATCTTCAAGCGTCACTAAGCCTTGCTCAAGCCTTTTGAAGACTGATGAGCCTTCTGGCAAGCCATTGCGGTAAATAATCTCTAAGGGAATTAGAAAATTCCTAAGCCTAGGCGTGTAAAAGCTATAATCATATTTTAGTTTGCCACCTTCCACGTAGGCTTTTGGCTTGTAAACATTTACTAGGTGGAATTCCATGACGTTTGTTGGCTTTTCCAACTCGTCGAAAAATACAACTTTGCCCTTCTCATTCACTAGCCCCCGATAGTGGGTTCTTATGCCCTTCTCCGCAAGCCTTTCAAAGCAATAAGCCCCCATAAGGCATAGGGCTGCACCCTTCCCATCAATGTGGTCTGGCATTTCACCCCAGTCGAAAACAGAGTAGCGGTCTGAAAAGTGGAATCTGCCAACACCTATCCGCGTTTTTGTAGGCTTTTTCACCACTTCAAGGTCTTTAACGCTACCCATACGCCATACCTGCACTTTTTTACATTTTCAACTTCTCAGCAGACTCGTCTGCCTTAACAATTTCCTCTTTTTTGGCCTTCTGGTAGGCTTTCACCCGTTCTTCAAGCTTCTTATCTTCCAATGCGAAGATTTTCGCTGCGGCTAGTGCTGCTCCTTCGGGTTCGATAGTTACAACAGAGCCAATGCCGCTGGGCACCCTAAGCGATGAGAAAATGTCCACGCCGGCGAACTTCTCCGAGTATGGCGGACAGGCAATTACGGGCTTTGTGGTGTGGGCATCTACGAAGGCGCTTAAGGCGTTAGACCTCCCCACTACAGTGATGTAAACAACATTTTCGCTTTCATATTCCTTTAAGATTTCAAGGACTCTCTCCGGGGTTTTGTGGGCTGAAGCCACCCGAAACGTAAACTCTAAACCGAAACCTTTCAAGTGTTTGGCTATTTCCTTGGTGAATTCCAAGTCTTTTTCAGAACCCATGATTATGACAACTTTTCCAACCATCCTCGTCTTCCTCTTCTGTCCTATTCCCTAAAATAGCCAAGAGTGGCTAATTAAATTTTTAAGCCACCCCGTTCACGTTTTCATTTTGAGGTGACCTCCCTATGGCACATGAAAAGAGGCGTAGGAAAAGCATAATAGACGAGCTTTTCGGAGGCTCCCTTTTTGACGAGATGGATGAGCTTTTCAAAGAGTTCCCGGAAGACGAAATTGCCAGCGGCTACTCAATAAGTGTGACCCAAACACCAGAAGGCACAAAGGTTAAGGCGAAGGTTGGAAAAGACGTTGATGTAAACATGCTTAGAAAAAGACTTGAGCAACAGTATCCCGGAGCACAAATAGAAATTGAGGGTGGCAAACAGGAACCTCTAATAAGGGAAATCTCAACAAAACCAGTTCGCGAAGAAAAGGATAAAGCTGGCTAAAGAGGTTAGGTGAGGTCTCCGCAGATACATTTAACCTCATAAAGCATAGTCAGCAGTTCATCAAAGCCCTCTCCAGTTTTTGCAGAAACCAGAGGAACCCTCTGGGCCGGAATGACTTTACATAAAACCCTTAACATGGGCAGGTAAATGTCGGCTAAAACACCCTTAGCCCTAACAGTCCTAGCCAAAACTCTGGGGTTCTGCAAGTACTCCTTAAACCTTCTCAGCTCACCCTCGTCCAGCAGATCCACCTTGTTCACAACTCTTAGAGTGCTTATTCCAAGCCTATACGAGGTGGCAAGTGAATAAAGGTAGGCTGCTGGTAGATCCTCAACACCAATAATGGCGTCGATAATGAAGATGCCCACAGGATCCGCCAACCGACTGACAATTTTTGGTCCTGAAGCATGGAAAGCGAAGACTTCAAGCTGCCCGGGCGTGTCAACAAGCACAAAAGTCTCCATCAAACACTGGAATCTTCGCCTCACTAAGCAATTCCATAGCCCTTAACATGGCGCCATTTGGTCCTAACCCTTCATGGCGCATAATCCCATCGACAGTAAATTTTTCCCTAACATCAAAATCACAACTATAAGGCACAGACAAACAGCCGGGGTCAAGATTCAAGAATTTAACGGAATAACCCTCCCTCATCAAGTAATCGCCAAACCTTCCAGCAAGTAAGCTCTTACCACAACCAGCAGGACCCAAAACAACAACATTCACGGCGTGCACCCTCCATCAACTCAGCACTAAGACAGTTTAAAAGTTTAAAAACTTCAATTAAAAAAGTATAAGGTCAAGAGGGTTAAATTATGGCTGGTTTTCCTAGAGAACAACAAAAAATAAAAATCAGGATTTTTTCCATGTCTGAACTTAAAGCCATTCATTGGGCCACGTTGGATGTCCTAGAAAGAACTGGTGTTAAGATATATAGTGAAAAGTGCTTAAAAATTCTTGAAAAAGCTGGTTGCGAGGTAGACTACAAAAGGCAACATGCATTGATTCCTTCCGAAATTGTTGAAGAGGCCTTAAGAAAGAAGAAGGGGGTTTTTAGGTTATGCGCCAGAAACCCGAAATACGATTTAACGCTGGATGGCAGACATGTTTATATTACCACGGATGGAGCTGGAGTAAACACCTTAGACTTCGAAACAGGGGAAAGGAGACCCTCAACAAAGGATGATGTTGCCAAATCAGCCACCATCGCAGACGCCCTCGATTCTGTCAGCATTTATTGGCCGATGGTCACCTCTATGGATATGCCTGCACCCGTTCGGCATTTACACGACTTTGAAGCATCTTTGGCTAACACGGAGAAGCACATTCAACTTGAAATAGTGTCGGAGCCAGAAACAGCCCGCCACATAATAAAAATCGCAGCGGTTGCAAGCGGAGGCGAAGAAAATCTCAAGAAAAGACCCATCATATCCTCTTTGCACTGCACTATTTCGCCCCTTCAGCATGAAGGCGGATCCATCGAGGCTGCATTAGAATTTGCCAAAGCTGGCATACCAATAGCGTTTTATGCAATGCCACAGGCTGGGGCCACAAGCCCTATAACGCTCGCAGGAACTGTTGTCATGAATAATGCTGAAGTTTTAAGTGGCCTTGTCATAACACAACTCGCATATCCGGGGGCACCAGTAATTTATGGAACGGGCGGAGCTGGCTTTGACATGAAAACTGGCACGTGGACGGGAGGCTCGCCTGAACGTGCATTAATTTCTGCAGCCTTGGGGGAACTCGCCAAATACTATGGTATGCCTTCCCTTGTGGGAGGTTTCGTAACTTCAGCTAAAACCCTAGATGCACAAGCATGTTACGAAAAAGTCATTAGCGGCATTCCCCAAGTTTTGGCAGGATGCGACATGATCGCTGGAATAGGGCTCCTTGACAATTGCACCACACTTTCATTTGAACAGCTTGTTATTGATGATGAAATCGTCAACATGACCTTCCGCCTAGCCAAAGGCATAGAAGTGAAAGACGAGACAATAGTCCTTCATCTAATTCAAAAAATTGGTCCCGGAGGTAATTTCTTGGCTGAAAGGCATACACTTGAATATCTACGCAAAGAACATTTCATTCCAGAATTAACCGATAGACGCTCCTATGAGGCATGGCTAAAAGATGGAGCAAAAGACATCGCGAAAAGAGCAAAGGAAAAAGTCAAAACAATACTTAAAACGCATCAGCCCCAACCTCTATCAAAAGAAGCGCAAGCAGAAATACAAAAAATCATCGAGCACGAAAAACTACAAATGTAGAAAATAACCGCCCCACGAAACAAACCCCTGAGGCGGTTCGTAGGTTCAGTAAAAGCGCCGCCGGTCGGACTTGAACCCACAGCAGGTGGCGATTTCTCCCGCAAATCCCCCCTTTTTCTGTTTTTGGCAACGTAAAACCCCTACGCCCTTAATCTTTTATGAAGTCTCTAAAAAACGCGTTGAAATAGGCTTTTTAAACGCGAAATTTTAGCCTAAATTTAACCGAATTTGTAAATAAAAATTTTTGATGTTTTTGCAGTTTTAAGCCTGGCTTAAGCCTTTCGTATATATTGTTTGCGGTTTCCAAAGCTCTTTTTTGGATGGAGGGGCTGATATTTGAAGGTTTTGTATGCTTGTTGTGTTTGTTGCTGATGGTCCATCAGAGTTATGGCCGGCCTAACTGTTTCCTCGAGTAGTTCCGGCAACTTCCTTTTCAGTTGGCTTTTTATCGCATAAACACTTGTAAGACTCTCCCTCAGCCATTCACATCACGTCTCCAAACATGTCCTCGCTTTCCTCAGTCATCTGATAGCACTCCCAACATATTCATCAAAACTCTCATGCTCATCCTCATCAATCTAACTGCCCCAAACCTCACAATGACGCTTCCTTTCATGCGATCTGATACTTTATCATCGGAATGAAAGCGAGTTTAAAACGATGGAAAATGAAACAGCTAGTGTATGCAGTAAATCCAAGATTGGGATGAAGGTAAAATTTAAAAGATGAGTGACGGTTAATTGTCAACTCAGAGGGGGCAAGCATGAAAAATGTTGGAGTTTTCATAATTTTGCTGATGCTGTGTGGCTCATTGGCAAATTCGGCATGGGCAGCTGGTTCTGCTGAACCCATTAGAATCGCTGTTTTAAGTGCTTCCACCAATAAATTGCCAAGGTTAGGCGATTTCGATATACTCTTCATTGATGGCATGTGGCTTAGAGAGAAAATGCGTAGCGAAGATGCGGACTTGACCAATTACATTAAGGATGCTATTCTTAACGGTGTACCTACGGTAACTTTTGATGGAGGATGCGCAATCTACAACATTGTTAGCAACCTTCCCATCATTAAAGAATATTCGAATCAGCCAGTGATGGTTCACGCATTAAAAGTTTATCCTGAGAAGATAAATAACCTGATGCGAAGCGAGGAGTTGTTCATCGGGGAAGCTAACATAACTATGGGAGAAGTGATATCTAAAGCCTATGAATGGGCTGTTAGAAGGATTTCTAAGATAAGCTATTCAATGGACAGCGATCCAGAGGTTTACGTGAATTCTGCAGAAACAGCGAGTAGTCCGTATTGGTCTCTTATAACAGTTCATCAGTGGGTTTATCCCATGAAGCCGTATGGCAATTTAAACATGACCCGTTGTTGGTATGCTCTTGTTAATGATGGCAGCAATACATATGATTGGTTTAATCTTGTTATGGAAACAACGTCGGAGCCGGGGAAGGCCGTTTACGTGAGTGACTGGCGTACGGCTGACATTTGGAACTGGGTTGATGTAGATTTCTTCGGAGACCCCAACCTACTTGTTGACCATGGTCCGCCAACCACAAGTGGAGTGTCAACTGTAAACTATCAGATTGGTGTCGAAGCGGGAAAGCAAGGCGCTGTAGTCACGTGCAAAATGTCTGTAAGCTATTCAGTGCAGGATGTCCCGGTTGAAAACCAAAGCGATCCATCCAAGCAGCTTGCAAAATGGTGGCATAATGTACCGGAAGATAAACAAACGGGAATGAGTCTGTACACCATTAAACCAGGTATAACTATTAGAGTCTTACCTGTAGCTCCTACATTTATACGCAATTGGTATCAAGTGCAATACATGCAGCCAAACTGGTTCTGGGGTTGGTTGATTCCAGATAAGTATATGTCGCCAGAATTTATCATAGACACCGTAATAAACTATAATCGAAGCATAAACATCTTTGTGGTTAAAGCGAACGACTCTCCATCTTCATGGGTTGGAAACGTAGATGACGTAAAGTCAGGCATATTGGAGGCTGTAAACGACGCCATTACCAGGACTAGAGTTAAGCTTTCTAACGAGCAGATTAACGTATACGAGATCACATCCACTCAAGAGTTATTAGGCTTGGTGCTGAATCCTCCGCTTCGAGCAGTGATCGTCAACACCCATGGCGAAACCGTACCAATTCCTAACAGGTACTTTGGCCCGTCCATTCACATAACATCGCCTTCGGATGGGCAAACCGTTTACTCAAGTCCAACAGTCTACGCCGATGTTTATCCGCCGCCTGGATCATCGCTTCAATTATGTCGACCACAAGGCTACACTCAGTGGGCGTATGTTTGGGTCGCGTGGTATCGCCCAAGCACTGGAGAATCAAGTTGCATACCGATGTATCCCAACGCAAGTGGAGGCGGAACGTACTACCGCTATATAAGCCTTCCAGCATATGACACCTATCGCATCTACGTAGTAGCAGCGGCCAACAACCTTTTCACAACTGCCCACATCACCGTTTACTATCAATATGGTGGGGGTGGCGGAGGTTGCCCGTATATAAGCGTTTGGAATGGTACACATTTTATAATCGACAACAATCTATTGCGTGGCGGTTTCTCTGAAACAGACATTACAGACTATTATAAACTGGAACAAACCCCGGTTCTCATCGATGATGGGATCTATTCTTTGCAGCTCAGCGAATTTGAAGAGGAACATAACTTTATCGACCAAGTCAAGCTCCTCGCTATAGATCATGAATCCAACGTTAATATAGCCGTAAGTCCAGAGGGTAGAATTCTAACATACACGAACCCTCATCCTCCAGTTTCAGCCATAACCAACGAACAAAAAAATGTGAAGCCACTTCTAAGCTGCATTGACGGAAACTACTATGAAGGTTATAATGGAAGCTACATAACGCTGAACTTTGGAGATGAATTGGATGTGAGCCAAGGTGCAAAGCTTGTGATAAGGGCAGACATGGTAGTTAAGGTGTCGATCTACATTCAAGTTCAAGATGCTAGAGGAGATTGGAATACTGTTGCAACGTTTATTCCAAGACGCAATTGGGCAACAGAGATCATAGACATGTCTGGGTACCTACCTGATGCTAAAGGCAACTTAAAGGTGAGGCTATATTTCACAGCAAACCATAGGATAGACTTTGTGGGTTTAGACACAAGCCCTCAGGCAAAAGTAAAAACTGAAGAGTGCGCATTGTTATCTGCAAAGTATACGAGCGGAATGGAATTTGCTGGAAATTATGCACCAAGAACGGATACAACATACGATGACATAATGCGTAGCGACAATTTTTACGCAGAGCTAACTCCAGGCCACAGAATCGAGATGAACTTCAGCGCGCCAACAAAAACAGAGGCGGCTAGAGACTTCATATTCATCATCGAGGGACACTATAAGAAAGCAGGATCCCCATACGCCTGCACCGTAGCGTGGAAAGAATGGTTCGACCTGTTGGAGGATAGAACAAGAAACTACGGGTGGATATGGGCAAGTGTAGCTGGCTACCCATTCTACTACTTCGGAAACACATGGTACAATTCGAAAGTTCCGCAAGCCTACCGAGAAATCCCAGGTCAAAACGGGCTGAAACAGTTCTTAAGTAGAGATGTCACCGCCTTTTATTATGACGGACACTGGGCGCGAATAGGATACGACTTCCAAGATAGGGCCGGCTTCCACCCAGTTGTTTACGACGATTTACCCACCGAGATCGCCGCTTCAAGGCCTCTTCCTAAGACCGCAAAGCTTCCATGGAATACAATCGGATTTGTGGACAGCTCGACAGACGACTATGTAACAGCATCAATAACTATGAACGCCTCCTCGCTGGATAACATAATGACCGGAATTTTCATTCACAGCGGTTTAGCTTCAGATGCTAGTGATCGGCTAAAAGGATACATAGCAGCTGTGTTATCGATAGAAGAATCGAGAGCGTTTATAATGACGCCGAAAGTCTTAACTCAAACAATAGGAAATGTTCACGCAGCAACATTCTCCGCAACTATGTTGCCAGGAGGATGGGGAGAGGGCCATCGTACGTTCCCAGATACAAGGCTTGATCAGACATATAGATACGTGGATCTTATGCTCACCATCTCAACACATTATGAGGAATACTGGTGGTATGCAGGAGGCAACTGGTATGTATATTCATTGTCTGAAGCAGACTTTAAACTTAGCAGTAATGACACCGAGGTATGGGCAGAGATTTGGCTTCACAATTCAGGATTAGAAACCGGCGGCACAGACACGGAATTTATGAACGACCTTGGTTGGTGGTTCGTGGGGCTTGCTGCGGACATTCTAGGGGAATTCATCGGCGTCCCATATCTCGGATCCGCTGCGGGCTTAATCCCCATTCTTATAAGAGGGCCTGAGCCACCAGACTCACATATTGGTTTTGATCGATCAGTATGGGCCAACGGAACATCTATTGACCCGAACGAAGACTATTGGGGTACAATCAGCTTCTATTTCAGGGTATTCTTCCGAAGAGATGGCCTGCCAAGAGATTATGCATTCACTTTAGGGATGGCTTCATGGATTGGATTATGGGTATACCCATCTGAGGGTCTACCGGTATACGTTGCACGATGGGAATCCATACCATGCAAAATGCAACTCCAATTTACTGTAGCCGGATGAAAATGAAGCCAAAATACTTGGTGATTTCACCGTTCGCAGCGTTCTTAATCTCCCTTCTTTTTTCTGTGAGCATTGTTCAGGTTGAAACGGGAGTTTTAACTGAAACCAGAAAATCGGCTATAGTGAACATGTTTAGTGAGAACCAGCTGGAGAGTGGAAGTTTCGTAACTTTCTGGTTTCCTAATGGCACAATTGTTGAAGGCCTCCCATATTTTGTCGCAGAGGAACTGATTACACTTAAAACTTTGGGCGCTCTTGAAGCTATTGATGTAGAAAAGGCCGTAAATTACATTGTTTCCAAGCAGAACATAATAATAGGAAACACAACAATCTGGGGGTGGCCTGTGAAGAGAGCGAACAAATACTTTGGTGATCCTTACGAAGTATTCATTATCCTGACGGCGTTGAAATCCGTTAACGCATTGGACAAGGTAAACAGAACAGCTTTGATTGATTTCGCCCTATCTAGATATGATGCATTCACCGGGGCTTTTAAAGAGCCAATAATAACAATTGAATGGCCAAATGGTGTGGTGGAAAATTTTACAGCCTGCAGTTTTCCGCTTGAGTTTTACGCTAGTAGCGATGTGGCATATGCAGAACCCAACATGATAAGTACATTTCTCGGGGTAACAATACTTGCACAGCTAAACGCATTGGACAAAATCAATTTAACAAAGACCATTGAATGGATTTTAAGCTGTAAAGCAGAAAACGGGGCATTTAAACCGTTTCCAAAATCGCATCCAGAGTATTTGCCGCCATGGTCTTCCCTACGTACTAATCCATTCTATGTAGATAGATACGGCACAGGTCTAGCCTATACTTATGCGGCAATATCAACCCTCAACACGCTCGGGCTCCTTGAGGGCGATATCATAGATAAGGGGAAAGTGAGAGATTACGTTCTGTCATGTGTGGAACCCTTGCTTCGCGGCGCGATCCTCTTTAAGGCTCATCCAGACGACAGGCGAATTACAGTAGGAGCGGGGGTGAGACAATACACCTACTATGCCGTGAAAACATTGAAAAATATAGGCATGTTTGAGGAATCAAAGTACACGTTAGCGAAGGCTTCGAAGTACATTCTCACGGAGCAAAATCTCAGATTTGATGATTCATGGCCGGTTCCAAACAGGCGTAAAGAAAGTTTTTACGGGCTGTTTTTAGGCACTTTTACCCCGCACGATGCAACATTATACGCTGTCTCCATTCTGAACGAAACAGAAAGCCTATACCTTTTAAACGAGCTTACTCCAGCAGCCTTAAAGACATGGCAGAATCTAGTTATTTTTTCCGTCATTGTAAGCATAGTTTCATTCGTAGGCATAATGGTATCTGCAGGCATATTAGCCCATAAAAGATTACAAGTTAAGGAAATAGAAAATGAGACCAAAAGTACAAACTCCACGCGCGGCGCTTAGCTAAGCGCCTGGAACCTCTGGCGACGCTTCAACACGAACAGACTTCCACTCGCCTCCTATGCGTAATCGTGCTCATCCTCGTCATAGCGTTGCTAGGCGGCCTGTGCGGCAGGGCTGAAGTCAGGGAGGCCCCGCGCTGCATGCATCCGTGCGGGCCGAGGGCGAGGCTTAGGTGCGCGTGGTATATGGCTAAGACGACGATAAGGCATTCGTTGCCTTATAGGCTGTGCGGCAGGCTCGTCGGCCTCATGCGCGCGTGGAAGCGAGGGGGCTGAGGCCCGTCGTAGAAGCTGAGGTCCAGTGGCCTTGAGCCTGGCGTCTCACGCTCCGTCCACGAGGCTTCCACGCAGTCCACATGGCTCCCTTCCTTGAGACGGCGTAAGCTTCCAGCCCCACGAGCCTCCCCCACATGTCCCACCCGACCGCCCCATACTACGGCTAGGCGGGACAAAGCCTCTCGGTGCGCGTCGGGGACTATGGCGGCACCTTAGCGCGCGCCCCGCGCGCCTCTAATATTGTTGGAGTTTTCGCTAGCAACTCTTTCTACACTACACTTGTTGGAATGCTGAACTCCCCTACGGCTGTCTTGAGGATTTACGCTTCCCCCGTAAGAGTTTGCGTCCTTTCTATAAGTATTGAGTCAGCTAGATAGATGGGTATCTCTATAGGCTCAGCCCCTCTCTCCCTATGCGCGCGCATTAAGAAAAGTCCGACGGTCGGGACAAAAGTTTGAGCCTGAGAAACTATCCCTAAGAGCTTTGCTTGAAACTAAACGTGCTCCAATTCCAGAGGAGAAGAAGACTGAACTTGCAGTTGAAGCCGCTGCCGGGGGTTAACGGTTTACGTGGGCTACGCCCTTGAAAAACCAGAAGGTCGCCAAACAACCCTCATGGAGGTGGAAAATTTGCGCAAAATTACGCAGATTTGCGTTTTGCTTGAATTTTAGGCTCCTTTTTGCGGGAAAACTTTGAAAATAGATAGAGAAAAATTTGCGAAAACGCGTTAATTTGCAAGTGTGGTGTAAGTTGTGAAGAGTTAAATTCTAAGGGGATTCGCCATATTTGTTTTTTAAATATTGGAAGATTCGTCTGTTCGTCTCATTTAATACGGGTAAAAGATCCTCTTCTACTTCCTGCCATAATTCTTTAACAGGCGTTTCTTCCAATCTCTTAAAATGTTGAATTGTTTTTTCTGCTTGCGCTTCAGCTTCTCTTTTCCTGAAATGCCTTGTATAAAGTTCTTTAAGCTCTTCAAAGGCATTTGGCTTTTTGTATAACGTATACTCGTAAAGGTAATCTTGTATTTCGATAGGTAAATCCACCCGGCCTGCGTAAAATAACATTTTAAAGCACACCCAAGGCCCAACAATTTTCCAGTCTTCGTCAGAAAGGTTGAATTCCTCCTTCCATTTCAACCATTCAAATTCAAACTCTTCCTGGTAAAGCTGTAAGAGTTCTTTATACGCCCCAAGAATATAATAGCCCTTCACGGGCTCTTCGGTTAACACGATCCATTCCGGGCCATATTCAACCTCCTCTGCAATCTGGGTCAAGAAATCTTTTGGGTTTTTGTATTTATGGGCTGGTTCCAATATTATTTCGATATCTTCCGGTTTAAAATCGTCGAAAAAGGCTCCGCCCGCGTAATTTGTTATTTTTCTGCGGCTTCCGTAATGGTGTCTCTCACCATTTTTTGTTTTTTCAACGTAAAAGTTTGGCCATAACTCTTCCGAATTGAAGCCCATTTGCTCCAACTTTTTCAAAACGGCTTGAAGTGGCAGAACCTGTAATTGTTCAAGCTCTTTTATGCGATTTAACCGCTTATAATATTTCAATTCCTTTTCTAACTCGTCGAGTTTTTTCTTGTAAAACTCTATGTCTTCTGAGGTTTTTACGTTGCTTTTTATTTTTTCGAAGTTTTTATCTAGGTCTTTCTTGCCAAGCAACACTTTAACAGTCTGCAATTTTTCTTGTGGAATAAGATAGTGAACGTTTTGGTGGCCTAAATCCTTCTTTTGAATATAGCCATTCTCAACTAGAGGCTTTATTTTGCGTAGAAGGATGACTTTTAAGGATTCCACCCCATAATTTTTAAAGTTTTCAGATTTCGATAGGTTTTCCATAAGTTTTGTGAAGCGAACTTCTCCATTTTGAAGGAGAAAGTTTAGTATTTCAAACTGTATGTCGTCGATTTTAAATTCATTCATCTATTATTCTCTCCGTTACTAGGTAACAAACTAGTTAACATATATAAAAGTTACGGATTTATTCTATACGGGTGATGTGATGGCGAAGAAGTTAAAGATGTGGTCAATCCCTGTGACGCAGGCTCTTGATGAGGCTGTCGAAAAAGCTGTTAGAAAGAACGCCCACGTCAGCAAGAGTGATTTCATCCGTGATGCTGTAAGAGAGAAACTCCGTAAAATGGGTTTTCTGGAGGTAAGGGAAAAATGAGTAAAAAGGATAATGAGCATAAAATAAAGGCGGATAGCACATTACCTGGCTGTATTGGCCTTAGAAAAGCGATTCCGCCAAATATATGCCAAGATTGGCTAAGCATGCGGACTTAACGTGCCAAGATCTTCAAAAGAAGGTGCCCAAACTTGAAGAGCGTTGAAGTATTGTCTAAGACTTTCACGTGCGTGAATGTTTTAGCGGCTGCTGCTGGAACTAACACGCCTCAAGGCGGGGATGCGGGGCATGGCGGAGTAACTGTTTTCGAGTTGTCAAATGAAGGCGGTATGTCTTGGAGTTTAATAGTTGAAGAAGATTCAGGGCGAAAAAGTATTTTCAGAAGCTTCATAATTGCGGGGGAGCAGTCAGATAAAAATGAAACTTTGATTCACGGCTTGAAAAGGATAAGGCTTGAGTTGTATGGAGATTCTGAGGCGGCCACGTTTATTGAGGCTTTAAGGTTTGCCTTAAAAGTCTTCGAGTTGCAGAGGCAGTCCTCTTTAGTTTCGACGGGGGTTAACCCTTAAATGGCAAGGCTTTCAGAGGCTTTGATGCGTTTCTTTGTTAACCGGACGGATTGTTTTTGTATCCAAAAGCATGATGGCGGCTTTGTTAAGGTGGATCAGCCTTTAACTGTTGAGTTTGTCGACAAGCATCTGATTGGCGAATGGACCGTTGGCGCATACCAGTTGGGCTTAGACAACACGGTTAAGTGGCTTTGCCAAGACTTGGACCCTGAAAAGCTTGCTGATCCGGAACAAGCAGCTAAGAAGATTATCAATGTTTGTTTTGAGAAGCGTAAGGAGGCTGATGGTGTTGAAAGACCTAGAATTTGGCCTCACGGTTTGCTTCTTGAGGCAAGCCGTTATCCGGATCCAAGCTATCATGTTTGGATTCTTTTTAACGTGCCAACTTACGCCAAGGTAGCCCGTTGGCTTGGATATCGCATACTTGAGTTGTCAGACTTGAGCCCTAAAGAAGTTGAAATTTTTCCAAAGCAGACAGAGTTAACGCCTGAAAGACCTTATGGAAACTTTGTCAAACTGCCCCTCGGAAAGCATCGGGTCGCCAATAAATGGAGCAGGCTTCTGGATCCGGAAACATTTGAACCTTTGCCAAATGAAGCCTTGTTGGACTGTTTTGGCATAGCGTTTTCAGAGGCGGAGTTGTCAAAAATAATGGCTTTTCCGGAAAAAGATTCAATTCAAGTTTCGCTGAAACTTTCAGATTTTCTCATGTCTTTGCCAAGCGAGGAAGAGCAGAGGGCAGCGGAATTCTTAGCCAAGTATTGGGTTAAGGGCCGGAGAAACCAGCTTGAAATGGCGTTTTTGGGCTACTGTCTTAAACGCGGCGTAAGCTATGAATCGGCAAGACGCATCATTGAAAGGGTTTGCAATTTAACAAACGATGAAGAGAGGGCTGCAAGGATCAAGCTTGTTGACTACCATTATAAGAATAGGCGTGGGCTTGGCGGACAACTAGCCGGAGTTTCTTTAATCCGCGAAATTGTAAAGGAGATGATTTCATGAGCGTTGCAGATGAGTTGGCTAAAATTGAGTTGCAGGCCAAAGTTGAAAAGGAAATAGAGCAGGGCCGGGGCATTAAGCTGGCTAAAATGGTTGTTTTGCCCCGTTTTGAAGGGTTAAGCGTTAAGGTGCACCCAGCCATCGACGTTGTCAACGGACGGGCTGTTGTCGGAGTAACGCTGCCATGCATAACGGTGGACGCTGAGGGCAACCAGGAAGAGCGGGAAATGCCCTTCTTAATCACGTCGGACAGGCAGAAAATATTATGCGCCAAAGAAACGTTGGCAACCCTTCATTGGCGCCTAGCCTACCGCGTTGTAAGTTTCGAAAACCGCTGGAGCCTCCAGGGCATAAAGGCTTGGCTTGAAGGCGCAACAGTTAACCCATCCGAAGTTTATGAAAGCGTAAGGCAAGCTTGGCAACGATATATAGAATTCGATGACCAGGACTTTTACGATTTAATGGCCCTCTGGTCTATTGGAACTTACTTCTTCCACTTATTCAACACGTATCCCTACATTTACGTTGGTGGATTAAAGCGAACTGGTAAGACAAAAATTTTAACGGTTGCCAGCTTCATCTGTTTCAACGCAGTCTTCACTAATAATATTAGCACGGCAAGCCTTTACAGGCTGACTCAAAGCGGACGCTGCACTTTACTTTTAGACGAAACGGAGAAGCTTTCAAGCAAGGAAAGGGCTGAAGAGCTGCGAACTCTCCTTTTAGCGGGCTATAAGAAGGGTGCGCCCGTATATCGCACAGAGAAAAAATCAGGTGAAAAGCTGACGCCTGAAGCCTTCGACGTTTACACCCCAAAAATAATCTGCAACATATCGGGGGTTGAAGACGTCCTAGAAGACCGTTGCATCCCAATTATAATGAAGCGGGGCAAAAATAGGGAAATAATTAACCGGGAGCCAGACGGGGCAGATCAGACATGGGTGAAAATCCGCGACAGCCTTTACATGCTTTACCTTCAATACGCCTCGGAAATTAGTGTAAGTAGTGCAGGAAGTGTAAGTAGTGAAGCAGAGGTGAAAGAGCTTTCCAGCAGAGACCTTGAGCTTTGGCGGCCCCTATTACATCTTGCAGCCTTCTTTGACAAGCATAATCCACAGTTAAACCTTTCCGAAAAAATTATGAAGCTTGCCAAAGACATCACAAGGGAAAAGCAAACTGAAAACATGACTGAAACCGGCGAATACATTTTGGCTCAAACCCTCCTAAAAATCGTTAATGAAGACCGATTTTACCCTTTGAGGGAAATCAAGAAAAAAATGGCTGAAGCCTTCGATGAAGAGCAAAGCTGGCTTACAACAGAGTGGATTAGCCGAGCCTTGAGGCGTTTAGGTTTCAAGGAGAAAAGACGTGTAGGAAGAGGAGTTGAATATCGCTTAACACCTAACGCGGTGGCGGATTTAATCCAAAGGCTCAACATTCCTCAGCCAGAAGCCTCTCTTACCTCCGCTTCACTACATGCACAACATGCACTACTTACACTTGAACCCGCCTTGAAAACGCTTACAGAATGGCTTGTCGTAAACAAGGATGAGGATGGCCTTATAGACCTTTTCAAGCTAACTGAAAAAATCACCCAGATGGGTTTGGATCCCTGCCAAATCGTTGAAATTTTAAAGCAAGACGGCTGGCTGACTGACAGCCCTCAAGTAGGAAAGATGGCTGTTCTGAAATGAACTTGCTAAAGGACTTGAGGCGGAGGCTTTTGGAGGACTAAGCTTTGACTAAACCGCCAACTTCCCCTTTTTCTCCAGCCCTCAAAAAGAGGCTTAAACAAGCTTACACGCTTCAAATTTTGGCTAAAATGCACGGTTTGGTGAACGATTCGCTTACTAAAATAAACGCTCTTATGAAGACGGCTGAGGGCAAACGTGAAATAGTATTGTTAGCGCAAACAGCCAACAACCTTCTTAAAATCCAAACAAAAATCGAGCAACTTGAACGCTATATGGAAAAAACCCTCCTTGAAAATTCCAACAGCGGGAATTCCCGAGGGTAGTTTTTGAGAAGCTACATCTTCACGGTCAAAGAGTTGGACGCAATCCAAGAATACCTCAAGACTGGGAAGAGGACGCCCGCCTTCA
>Ga0080004_1109573_pt1 | contig 34185 bp, 34 predicted proteins | sample WasSprMetagenome_FD_69207 | JGI IMG/M metagenome (GOLD analysis project Ga0080004, IMG submission 69207) | Sulfidic aquatic microbial communities from Washburn Spring, Yellowstone National Park, USA - WS (SPADES assembly) (version 2) | ecosystem: Environmental > Aquatic > Thermal springs > Hot...
CCTATTATCGCTTTAATCTTCTTAATCCCTGTTAACTCGATTGAGTGTTTCACGATGTTGACTATTCCTGCGTGGCTACAGCCCGTTATTATCACGATCCCTTTATTCCCTATATTCGCTACTACCGAGGTGTCGTCCACCATCCTATCCTCCACTACCCTGCCGTCGCGGGTTATGGTCTTGAGAGGTATCCCAACCTCCTCGAAATCCGTCTGCCTCTTAACCTCCCCGGTCGTCATGAGTCCGGACATTATTTGTAGGGGGTCTCTAGTTAGGTAGAGGGTCCCGCCACTCTCCTCAATCCTCTCCCTAGAATCGCTGCTCATGACGCCCACGTGCCTCAGGTAGGGTTCAACGACGAAGTTCAGCCTGAATATGTCTGGGTGCGCGATGACGGGTAAGTCCCTCTTCCCCACAGCCTTCAGTATCTCGGCAAGACCTTGCGTGTGGTCGTAGTGGCAGTGAGTAAGTATTACCGCGTCTATGATTGAGGGGTTGACGCCCAGCAACCTCATGTTATGAAGCAACGCCTCAGAGCTTTGAGCGACGTCAACTAACACGTTCCTCTTCACGCCATCCTTGTAAGCCTCTAGAAGGAATGAAACGCCATGCTGACCCCAGAACGGGCTCTCGTACAGAACGGAGTCTTCCGCGAGGACAGTGACCTCGAGCTTATCTAAATACCCTGAAACACTCATTGAGTAACCCCCTCCCCTCCCGCCTGCGTTCTAGGTTTCACGACCGTGGAGATCGCTTGGAAGACTATTACCGTGATGACGACGGGCAATAACCACGCCAAGCCTTGCTTCCCGAGCGGTAAGGCCAGGTTCATTTTAGTGAACGGGTTGTCCTCGAACCCTAAGCCTGCGAGGAAGTCGCCGATGCTGAAGATTATTGCGGTAATTACGCCGGCTTGCGTAGCTAGCTTCACTTTCTCGAAGTTGGGGGTTAGGCACATGATCAACAAGACTATTAAGGCCGGGTAAATCAGCATAAGCCACGGTACTGTGTAGCGAACTATTCTCGAGAGGCCTACGAGCCCTAGCAGGAACCCGACCGCGCTACTCCACCCTACAGTAACCTTATACTTCAACCTCCCGTTACTCATTTGCTCGAACGTGTCCCCAGCGGTCGAGGTAAGGCCTACGGATGTTGTGATGCACGCGAGAGCTATTAATACCGCGAACACGGCCTTACCAACATACCCTAAGAGCCCTTCAGCTATGAGCACGGAGAGCTCGCCGATCTCGGCTTTCGGGAAGAGAGCGCCTGATGACGCACCCAAATACGTTATGCCCGTTGACGTCAGGAACAGGAGGAACGCTGTTAGCGACCCTATCCTTATCAAGTTGCGTTTCCGAGACTCCGCGTCTTTAACCCCCCTCATCTTTAACTCGTTTATCAGCCATAAACCGAATAGAGCCGCGCCCAAGGCGTTCATCGTGTTGTAGCCGTTTAAGACCCCGTCAGTGAACGCTGTCGGGGATCCCGGCTGGGTTGGGGTTGCTAGGGGTGTGATGACCCCTTTAATGATGAGTATGAGCATGAACACTATGAGGGCTGGCGCTAGGTACTTCCCCAACCTATCAATCACTTTCGAGCGGTTGTACGCGAAGTAGAAGTTTAGGGCGAAGTAGACGAGTAGCGTTGCCCAGAGAGGTATTTCAGGGAAAAACGGCGCTACGGACATCTCGTGCGTTGCGGAACTAACCCTCGGGAGAATGAACACGGGACCTATCACCAACATAGCTATCGTCGTGTAGAACATGCCGAAATACCTCCCTAAAACCATGGAGGTTAGGCCGTACAACGACTTATCGTGTGTTGCTACAACTAAGTATGCGAGGAAAACCCCCAAACTATTAATCGCGCCGTAACCTAGAGCCGCTATAAACCACGTCGCGCCAGTATCCCTCCCTAGAATTGCGGGAAAGATAACGTCGCCGACACCGAAGTGTGCTGAGAAGACTGCGGCCGTAATAACGAGGATCACGCCCCAAGGAAGGAGTAAGTACTTTCTCTCCTTCAATAACTCGGAACCGGCCATAATATCACGACATCAACAACCTCTCTAAGAAGTTAATAAGCTTTCAACGACGTATCATCGAGGATTAACAGGTTTCTACGTCACATTACCTAGAAAACCTACTATGAACGCTTACCGGAAGACCTAAGTAGTTGGGGGCTAGCCCCGCAACATCCTCACAACATCTTCTAAAGCTTCCTCATGATTTCGTCAGAATCCTCGGTAAGATTTATAAGCTACTATAGCCTATGAGTTAATTAGTGACTCCGGGTTTCCGAGACCCGTAGGGCTGTGAACCCTAGGCGACTAGCGGGGAGTCACTGCGGTGAGGGGGGCTCGGGGAGACCGTTGAGAAGCAGATGGTGGGGATCAAACAAATGAACCACCATCTGCTGAGAAACGGTCCCGATAAACACTAGGTCGTAAGCGTCGGGCTTAAAACCCTCATCACTGCCGTACTCAGCGGACCCCTGAAAATAGTGTCGAAAATTAAGCGGGGGTTGAGGTGCAGGGGCCTCGCATACTCACGCAAAGCCCTCAACTCAAAAACATCAACACGTAAACCCCTACCGGCAAGCTACCCAACGATAAACTCGGAAACAGCGCGCGTAACGCCGGTCCTACTATAATAAACCGAAGCAACAACCAAACCAAACACCAACAAGTAAAAACAACCAAGGATCTTAAAAACATGAAAGACATTAAAGGAAGGGAATACGTAGGGTTTTAAGTAGGGAGCTTACGTGAGCAAGCCTTGTTTTTCAGGATAAGTCCTCCATTTAAGATATTAAAATTTCTTTCATTGCTCGCTAAGGTAAGGTAGCTTTAATATCTCTACGCTCTTCCTCCACTTCATAGTTATTTCGTGAATATTTTTAAGGTCATCTACACTTATGAATCTCGTTCTGTTCCTTATCTTGCTAAACGTGCTAAATCTTATAGACCTACCAAACCTATTTTCTTCCTGCTTTTGCGCTACTATAAAGTAATCAGCATTAAGATTTGCTACTTCAGCGAATTTAAGGAGGGAGTTTCTAATATCTGATGTTAAGACAACTTCAAAGAGCTTGTAATTAGGATGTTTATACCAGATAACGTCTATGGTTCTAAGTTTGTCCGATATGGAGAGTCTTTCTGGGGATAAATTAGTTAAGCTCCCAAGCACTACGTCACCGCATTTCTTTGAAGGATCCGCCGTATATGTGTTAAACCCTAACGCATTACCTAATTCAATCAGTTTAAGCTCTATACACTCATGTGTTAACAATTCTTCTGACTTCTTCAGCGCTCTTTCTCTTATAGCTTCCAACACATTATCGTCTATGTAGGTCAGCCCTTTAATTGGTCGCTCACATATGGGTTTTTTGCCGGTTGATGTTTTCACGTCGCAGAGGTCTTTCTTAAGGATTTTGTGTTCGTATTCTTTGAATTCGTCGAATCTTATGATCCACCTCCTTTCGTTAGGTTGTAGTTTTATGGGATCACGAATGAGTCCCCTCCTAGCTAGTTCCTCGTATTCACTAGCACTAACCTCCCTAACCTCTACGACAGCGAACTCTCCGTAAAACGCCGGCGGCTTGCCGGGCTCAGCCTTAGTCAAGACAACGCAGACAGAACCTGGCCCTAACGATCTAATACCCATCCTCCTCTCCCTAACGAAGTCGTAAACCTTGACCCTCCCAGCCGAAGCCTCCCTACACCAACCCTCACTAGCTATCACGATACCATGCTTAACCATATCTACCACCCTTTCCCACAAAACTCACCGGCACTCAACAAATAATTCGTTAAAGAGCATAATAAAATTACGCTATAGAGAATTACAAGACAAAACTTAAGGATTTACAATTCAACGCAATACTCAGAGAGGTAGCGAGGTTCATACACCTCGAGTTCCTTGAACTCGAGGCAAATGAGGCGAGGTACAAAATACCTGGGGCTACTAGCACAACTAAACACGCTGAGAACACCGACCACCAGAACCAAATAAGGGGATGAGCTGAGTTATTCTTTAATAAAATTTATATATTCGAGAGTTCTTGATGATCGAAAGCACGGGCCGTAATTTACGTGGTGGTTCACAAATAAAATTTTATCGCCCCGTGCGGAGATAATTTTTAGAGAAGCTCTTATTAGGAGCGGTATTAATGTGTTAGTAGGTGTGAATATGAAGTTAAAGAACTTAGATTATGTTGCTAATAAATGGCGGAGGAGGACGGGCGCTAGTGATGAAGCTAGGGAGAACTACAAGAGCGGTTTTGAGCCGTATTATAAAGCGTTAGAGAGCGTTGAATTACCTCCTAAGAGGTTTAAGGGAGATCCAGCAAATCTTGAGAGAGTTCACACGATTATGAAGGTTATGAGAGGCGGTAGCGTTGAAAAACGGAAATACCTCCCGTGAACGCCGCCGGTAATACTCCAAAATTGAGCTCTTCTAACGTAAAGCCCATATATGGAGGAATTTCGACAATGTTTGCAACATACCTCCTACCGTCTACCTCTAGAAAACTCATCTAGTCTTCTCTGACCCTCACTAGCTACACTCTCTCTTCTCCTTCTTTTTCTAGGTCTTTCAACTCCTGGAAGCCTCTCCATGCCTTTAATGGCTTCCCTCCTAGCTTCACCTGCTCTTGACAGCCTTCTCCTAACTAACTCTACAACCATGGCTCTAACAGTCTCAACGAGACCCTCTAACCCAAGTATCCTGGCAACCTCGTAGTCAATCTCTTTTATCACGGTGTTGAATAAGCCCTCGACACCCGGCCTAATATCGCCCTTATCACTCAACTCCTTTGCAAGCTCAGAGCCAAACACATTTTCGACCACATCAGCACCACTAAGCCTCCTAGCCTCAGCCTCAAGCCTATCAAACAGCTGAGCAAGCCTCTCAACGTCCCCTCTAGGCAACTTCTTCACATCTAATACCAGGAAGCTACTAAGAGGTTTAACATCAAGCTCTATCATACCTCCGCCTGTACTTCTACCCATGACTTCAGCCTGAATCTGCATGAACGTGGAGTTCAGGTACGCTAGCAGGGCCTTGAGCTCGACCTCATCGAATTGGACGCTTTGCCGAGGTATCAAAGTGAGTATCCTATCATCTAAAGCACTTTGGAACTTAGCTAATACAAATCTAATCCAGTACTGTACACCACGTGCTACATATATCGGCGCCTCCACTACTCCTCCGAGGTCATACCAATCTATGAATATGTTTCTGTATCTAAGCCTTGTCTGGGATGCCTGTGACTCACTCACAGGCTTGCCTTCAGGCTCCCCGGGCCTCCTCCTAAGCCTTATCTGGGCGTTAGGTTCTTCACCAAGCTGTATATACCTTAAAACTTGTGAAGGTAACACGTTTCGAGGTCTATGACACAGAAAGAGATAGCATTCAACCCCTCTTCCCTTAAGCTCCTCCCAATCTTGTTGTGTGAATGTAAAGAATCTTAAGTACCTAGAGGAGGGCAACAACGGATGTAAGAACTCTCTAGGAATACCAAGTTGTCGGATTCTATCCTCGTTGAGGTAGAAGAACTCCTCACCACCAACATTTCTTACTCCTCTAATTCTTCCAATAGATGTTAAGTATAAATAGAGTATATTACCGTAGCTAGGCTCAAAGTATCTTGAAATCTCAACAATTAATGGACTTTGTCTTAAGCTGTTAAGTACGTCATTAATGCTGAAAATCAGATTGACGATTTTTCCTTCATGCTTCACGAGTTCGCTTTGAGTATATACCTTAATCAATACTTTAGCTCCTGATGGTAGCTCCTTTGCTATTGCTTGTCCTGATGATGTCTTGGTCTTTACCTCATCTATGAGCTTGAGTATTTCATCAACATCTATACCTCCTTTGGATACGTCTAAATACATAAATACAGTTTTATTACCTCCCCTTTCGTTTTCGCTGGAGCACCTCTCTAAAAGAACTATGCATGCCCCAATGAGTGGTACGGGGAAGACCCTTGCTGATATGTCTATCACAGCGTGGACTTTATAATTATCTAACAAGAACTTGAAGAAATTCACACCGTAATCTGTCTGTAGCCATGAGTCACTTATAATCATGCCAAGCCTACCACCCTCCTTTAGGAACCCCGTTGAGTGCGTTATCCAGTAGACGTAGATGCCGGGCTCAACACCCCTTGCGACTTGCGGGGTTAAACCATACTTTGATATGGCGCTCTTCAAGATCTCTAGTATGCGGTCTTGTGTGTTATCAGGTATCTCAGTCCACCTAGTGTATGGCGGGTTGCCCACGACAGCGTCGAAGTCTTTGAACACTACTCCTACTTGTTTTTCTCCCTCGGGTGTCTTAACTCTATATGGTGCTAGTACGTGTTGTCCCGGCATGATAGTGAAGTAGTCTCTCACGAATACGTATATCTCGGGGCTCGGCGCCCTAGCATTCTTCATTGCCAGATTCATGGCTGTTAGATGTGCTGGAAACTCGTTTATGTCCACCCCGTATAATTGCCTTAGGATCTGTCTATGGACGTCCTCAGGAACGTGCTTGATTCGACTATATGGCTTCTTCAGCTTTAACTCGGCTAGCCTCTTATAGGCCTCAACCAGGAACGTGCCTGAGCCGCAACCGGGGTCTAAGACCTTGTCGTCTGGGCTCCTAATACACCACTTCGTGATAAGCTCTGCTATTGGCTTGGGAGTATAGAACTGGCCTAGCTGGTGTCTCTCCTCGCCTGGTATGAGCTCCTCGTAAATAAAGCCCACTATGTCTCCTAGTTTCTCGACCTGGTATTCCTCCAGATACTTTATGAGCCAGTCTAATGCCTTGAGTGCCTCCTCGCTTTCAACTAGGTCAATTACATCATATATGCCAGTCTCGAATATGGCTTGGAAGTCCTGTGTAGCGTCCACGGCTATTCTAAAGTGTTCTTCGAGCTTCTTCAAGTACTCGCTACAGGTCTTGACAACGTTCCTCTCGTAGAGGGGTTCTAGCCCGGAGATCTTGTAGTAGCGCTCTAGGATCTTGTAAAACACAACCTTGTTTAGTAGAATATACGCCATCTCCCTGGCTAATTGCCTAGGTGTAGGAACATAACCGGTTCTCCTAGCGTGTTCTTCTAGCTTCTCAGCGATGTCTTTTTTGAACTTGCCGGTTGGCGCTATAGCCTGCTCCACGAAGGGGGCTATGAAGTCTATGAAGCTCCTTAAGTCCTCTATTACAACCCAGTGTAGCTCTTGCCTCTTCTCCTCAGCTCTATACTTTTTAATATATATACCGGTGACGGTGTCGAGCAGCTCCTTGAAGAAGTCCTCTGAGAAGAAGTGAGGTCTATGTAGGAGCTGGTATTTGTTCTTGTAGTCGTAGAAGTTCCTTACGACTCTACCATAATCTTTCCTCTTTATAGCCTCCCAGTTTACTAGTTGCTCAATATTCTCCGGCACCATGAAGAGTGCTAGTTGGCTTTCATTAGCTGTGGCTACGAAGGGAACATAGATACCCCTACTCTTGAGGATGGCGGCGTATGCTACCGCCTGACCAACCACCTCCTCCGAGGTAGGCATGAATAATCTCTCAATCCTATAGCCTCCCGCCTCGTACTTCTTCTTGGTCTCGATGATCAACAACGGCTTACCATCGTCCTTGAGCACAGCTATATCTGCTTTCCTACCATCCCCAACATCATATTGTTCTTCGACACCCATGATAGTGATATCGCTAAACTTCTGATTAAAAAACATTTCCAAGAGCTTCCTAATTTTAGCTTCTACCTGGATCTCACGTCTAGGAGCAAGCGTCACGCTTTCAACCTCGTCCTAGGAGCAAACTTCACACTAAAGCTCTTTCTCTTCCCCGTTGGATCTACGTAAAATCCAAATCTATTATGACACTTGGGGCACTCATAATAGTAGACTTCCCACCACCTATATCTCCACGTCTTCAGAAGCTTGAACTCATCCCCATAATCACAATAGGGGCACCTGACACCATCCATAACTACCACACCTCAATCTCAATCCTCTTCTTAAGTTCTTCAAGCCTCTCCAACCTCCTAGAATCACGTATGAACACCTTATCATTTTTAATCTGTTCTACAATCATTAAGGCCTCCTCCTTAGAGACGCCGAAAGCCCCTTTTAAAACACCTATAACCCAGTTAATATCTGAAGCCCTCCTCTTAATACCTCTAACATACTCCTCAATAACCCCTCTAGCCCTCCTAAGCTTCCATTCCTGAAGATCTAAATCGCTCACCTACTAACCACCTATATACCTATATACCTCAGCATCTATAAAACCAACTCCTCAATACGGTAAGCCTTTCTAGATGATGTTCCTCTCTCAGAGACCTTGACGACATGTATTGGCTTCTCATCGAGTAACTCAATTAATCTCTTAACACTCCATTGATGAATCCTGTGCCTCAGCTTATTGCTGGCATTCCTCTCCATCTTTTCCTTAGCCTTCTCGTCAATATCGCCAACTACTACAATAGCTCTGTTTTCAACAGCTAACCTCCCTATGAACTTCGCTGTCTTCCTCAATACATCTAGCTTTCTCTCTTTTTCACGAAGATTCTTAAACTTCTTCCTAACCTCCCTGACCTTAGTTGAATTGCTTCGTGTTATCCTCTTCCTCCTCTCAGAGTAAGCAATAACGATCCTACCAAGGTTGGTCCCAACCCTATAGACATCTGCAAGAGCACCGCCCCTAAAGAGAGCGATAGTAACGTTGTTTTCATTAACATCTACAGCAACAACATTTCTAGGATTGTAATTAATATAAAAGTCCTTGGCAAAGGTCAGATACACAGCTATCTTTCTTCCTAAAAGCTTAAACCTCAACTCGCTAGCTAGTCTCCAGCCACCGTAGAGATACCTATACAACTGCTTGTGGTTTCTGTAGTGGAGCTCAACCCAGCCCCTGTGAGTCTTCAACTTGATGACTCCATCCTCTAGCCTCCAGTCCTGTGAATCTGAGTATGTTATTGTCACTCTCCTAACCTCTGGTTTATCCTTGTACGCCCTACCCTTCTTCTTCGCCTCTCTAAACGACTTTGCTCTCCTAGTAGCATCCCTGTAGGCACCCTTAATCACCCTAGTCGGTAGCCACGGGTACCTCTCCCTAAACTTCTTGTAGAAGACCCCGTGTAGTGTCTCCTGGGATGCCTTGTACTTAACTGCATACTCGACCATCTCCACGAGCATTTCTCTATAAGCACTCTCTATCTCTCTGAGAGTTTTCCTAGCGTATTTATTTGCATAGCACTCAAGAACAACGGTTCTAGTTAGAGTCTTTGACTGCTTCTCCAATACATTTCACCAATTCCTTGTATCTCTTAGACCTCTTACCATAGATCCTGGATGCAAACGAAGCGACTATCTCTACGAAGTCTTCTACGAGCTCCTGGACGTAGTCTTTCGGCTCCTCCTGGAAAGCCACGTAGACGTCTACACCAAGAACACTGAATAATGTCTTGAGATACTCGAAGCCGAACCTAGTCAACCTGTCTCTGTATACAACTACTACTGCCTGTATCTCTCTCCTCTTAGCCATCCCAATGAGCTTCCTCAACCCCTCCTATCTTCCTTCAACCCACTAGCAACATCTGTGACAATAATGTATTCAGCGCTTGGAAAGTTCTTGGAGACCCAGAGCTTCAAGGACTCGACCTGCCTCTCCAAGTCGTTCCTCTGGGTGTTTGAGGAGACTCTAGCATATATTGCCGCACGCTTAACTCTTTGAACACCTTTGAGTAACCTCTCGACCTCGCTATAGGGGATCCTCCACTTACCGTGGACGCTGTAGGCAGTAATCCTACCCTTCTTAATCCACTTAAATCACAGTAACCCTTGAAACACCTAAAAGCTTCGCAAACTCCCTAGTCGTTAAATAACGCTCCTCCACATCTATGTTCCAAGTATTTACAAGAATTCACAGATATTTAAACTTATCGTCAGTTCTGCAACAGCCTTGTCGTTGATTCTTGATGGTATTAGGGGTGAGTTAAGGAAATTAATTAGGGGGTAATCAATAGTAATGCTTAAATTTGAAGTATTGGTTTTTCAGTATCATTACTGAAGACTCCTACATTTGATTAACCTGTTTATGTATTCTTCAAACGTGTTGTTCCTTTTCAACCATTCTCCATATTTGTATAGTGCCCAAGCTGCTTTAGCAGCCCTCTCAACTGATGGGTACATAGGGATGCCGCCCTCCTCAAGTACTGTAGACATCTTCATAGTGTAACGTCCTCCAGTAACTGCACCTACGATAGGTAGTGGTATGTCTAACTCCTTACTTACTTCCCTAACCTTCCTCAGCAACTTACTTGTGAATTCCTTAGATATCCCTGGAGCCATAAAGTATGGGATTAAGATAATTATATCCACCTCACCACTCTTCATAAGTATCTCTAAAGCATCTATGAAGTGTTCATCCCTAGCAGAACCTGTAACATCTACTGGGTTGTACGGACTTGCTATCGGTAGTAATACCTTCCTAAGCCTACTAACAGTTGGTTCTGATAGTTTAGGTACTTCCAAACCTAAACTAACTACAGCATCTGTAGCCATAACACCTGAACCACCACCTACAGTTAATATAGCTACCCTACTACCCTTAGCTGGTGGTTGAAGTGATAACGCTATAGCTATATCGAATAACTCCTCCATGCCTAAAGCCCTAATAACCCCTGCCTGCTTAAACACTGCATCATACACTACATCACTACCTGCTAAACTACCTGTATGTGATGCTATAGCCCTACTACCCTCCTCAGTCCTACCAGCCTTAAGAATAACCACAGGCTTCACAGGTGTTACATTCTTTAAAGTCTTTAAGAACTTCCTACCATCATCAACACCTTCAGTATATATAGTAATTACTTGAGTGTCTGGGTCATCAACTAAGTAATTAAGTATGTCTGACTCATCAACATCGCATTTATTACCTAAACTCACGAACTTACTAATACCTACACCCCTCATAGCAGCCCAATCAAGTACTGCAATACCGAAAGCACCTGACTGAGATATAAACGCTATATTACCATGTTTCGGGAAGTCCATACGTTCAGGGTTTAAGAACGTAGTATTAACACCACTCTTAGGTACGTAAACACCTATACAGTTAGGTCCTACAACCCTAATACCGTACTTCCTAGCAATTTCAACAACCCTCCTCTCCCTATCAACACCTTCATGAGTACCTAACTCTTTAAAACCAGCACTAATTATAATTACGTTCTTAATACCCTTCAAACCACACTCCTCAAGAACTGAAGGTACTGAAGGTGCAGGTACTGAAATAACTGCTAGATCTACATCATCAGGGATAGCAATTACTGATGGGTAAGCCTTAACACCTAAGACATTATCAGCATTAGGATTTACTGGATATACCCTACCTTTAAAACCCTGAAGTAAGTTATATATTACTTGATAACCAACCTTAGTAGGGTCTCTAGAAGCCCCGATAACAGCTATTGTTGCTGGGTTGAAGAACCTATTAAGTTCTCTACTCACTAAACCACCTACAGTAATTATTAATCTTAAGATAAAAATTAATTAAATCAAATTACAATCATACTAACCATGAGTTAGTTGTAGTTTGACGTAGCTTAAGTTATTCTTCTGAAGTAGTTTAAGTGCTTGAGGCGTAATTGACGGTGATGCTATAACCCCTCTAACCTTAATCCCTAACTCACTATAATACTCTACATACCTAATTAATTGATGAACAGCATCTAGGTCTGCTACCCCCCTCTTACACTCAACAATTATTAACTCATCATTAGAACTCCTCAATATCACGTCAACCCTACCGTGAGGTGTTGCGAACTCCCTAGCAACTAATTTAGCACCCTCCTCAATTACTGACGGGTTTTGAGCTATGTAGTTTATTAAGTCTTCCTCAGTACCTCTGATGGAGAACTTACCACTACCTAACTTACATATAATCACGTCAGGTTTATCCTTAATAAAGACCTTAACTACCTCCTTAGGCCTACTCCTAATAGCTACTAACTCGAAATGGTCTTCATAGACTTTAGATGTTATTAATGCGTTTGGCTGCCAGTTAATAGGTTCTACACCAACACCTTCATGAATTAGTAATGTCCCATCCTCCTTAATGATCACTAACCTACGAGCTTCAGAAGCTCTAGATGATGCCCTACCCTCATAAAAAACCTCGCATTGACAAAGCATAACTATGGTACCGACTTTAAAGTACTTCTTAATAACTTCCTGAAGTACTGACCAATCGACTCTAGACAGTATTACGTCTTCGAACATCCTTAATCACTTCTAAAACACCTAACTGAACCTTCTCTAAACCGATATTAGTTAGTGTTGCTGATGCAGCCTCAACATGACCTCCATACCTCCCACCAAGCTTCTCAGATATTAACTTACATATGTTTAGGGCATTCCTCTTAAAAGACCTCACAGTCACTACAACCTTCCCCTCCTCCTCCCTAATCAATATCACGTCAGACTTAACATTCTTAGCGAATTCAGTAGATGCTATGCCTAGAATACCTGCGTAGATTCTAGACTCAGGCGATGTTAAAGTAGTTACTACGTAATCACCAACTACTACAGACCTCTCCTTCATAAGTCTAAGTAACTTATTAAGTAACCACTTAGCTATTGAAGCCCTCTTCACAACCTCATCTAGGGTTGATATGTTTAAACCCTTAAGCATGGACTTTATTAAGTAGTTAAGAAAGTTAGTATCTCCAGGGTCCCTAGCAATCGATAATTTAATCACATCAGCGACCTTACTAATCTCCTCATCACCTTCAACACCTTCACATACGTCAGCTACCCTCACGAGTAAGTCTTCATAAGGATTAACGATCAGCTTCAACACGTTAGCCATTAACCTAGGTGTTGAAGTAGCTTTACTCCAAACCACCTTAACACCTGACTTACTTAAACTATCCACGAATAACTCACTACTAACGTGATGGTCTATCACAACAACCCTAGACTTACGTGTTAACGGTAATAACATATTAACTACTTCCTTATTAAGTGCTATATCAAGCATTACTAACTCACTAACTTCCTGAGGTACCTTCCTTAAATCTATATGAGCTCTCCACGGCTGAGTAAATATTAACTCAGTATTACTTGGGTACTCACCTATTAAGAAATGCTTTATGTATAGATAAGCACTTATAACACCGTCGCAATCACCGTGACATACAACTACAGACTTCATAATGTTTAACCTATCTAATAAACACTAATCAACTTATAAACTTCTAAACAACACTCTCCCGGTGTTAATGCAGGTATTAAGAGATCCGTATACGGAATGTATTGAGAGGTTGAAGAGTCAGAAGTACCACTTAATAGGTGCTCATAGCGCTGTTAAGAAGTGTTTATGGGTTCATAACGCCTTAGTCTACGGTAGATTCTGCTATAAGTGTAGGTTCTACGGTATAGCATCACATAGATGTATTCAGATGTCACCTTCAGTACTTTGGTGTTGGAATAACTGCCTACATTGCTGGCGTGTAAGGCCTCAAGACCTAGGACTTAGTAGTGAGGGGTTAACCACGTTACCACATGTAGATGATCCTGAATTCATAGCTGAGATGGCTATCTTAGAACATAGGAGGATCGTAAGTGGTTATAGGAGGAGGACTTCTGAAGAAATGTTTAGAGAAGCTCTAAACCCTAAACACGTAGCGATCAGCTTAACTGGTGAGCCAACACTATATCCGAGACTATCAGAACTTATTGAGGAATTCCACCGTAGGGGTCTAACTACATTCTTAGTGAGTAGGGGTGTTAGACCTGACATACTAGCAAGTCTTGAGGAGGAACCGAGTCAACTATACATATCTATAGAAGCTTACGACCGTGAAACGTATAACTACTTCAACAGACCGTTAATACCTAATGCTTGGGAATTAACACTGAAGACTTTAGAAATACTTCCGAGCTTCACATCACCAACAGTTATTAGGATTACTTTGGTTAAGGGGTTTAACATGAGTTATGAAGCTATTAAGAAGTTTAAGAAGTTGTTGGAGTTAGCCCAGCCTACGTATATAGAGACTAAAGCGTATATGCATGTAGGTGGTTCTGTAGGCAGGTTAGGTAGGGAGAATATGCCTTCATTTAATGAGGTTATGGAATTCGCTAAGAAGTTATCTGATGAGGTTGGGTATAGGATAGCCTCCCATAGTATAGCTTCTAGAGTAGTACTACTGACTAGACTTACTAAACCTATAAGAGTAGGTGAGGGATGTCCTAGGGGTTGGGAGGAGGTTGATACTTGTGAGGAGGAGATTGGTGAGTATAGTAGGGTTGAGGAAGCTATCTAAACTACTCGAAGGGTTTAGTGATGTTTAAATCCTTAACGAGTATGTAGGGTACTTTAGAAGGTACTTCAACCTCCCACCACTTAATCAAATAGCATTTACGGCCGACTAACCATATATTACTTAACAACCTACTTAAGTTATCAGCAATCCTAACCCTCCTAGCATTACCTACTACCTCACCATCACGTATAACTAATACAGCATCCCTACTAACTGTTGAGAAAGCACCCTCAACATAATTCTGAAGTCTAGTATACCAGTTATTACTTATTAGTAATCCATTCCTAACCTCCCTAACCATCTCATCAATATTTGAATCACCTGGAGTTACCGCTATATTCCAAGGCCTAGGTGTTATCCAGCCAGCATTCCCAGTAGATACCGTGTTAAACTTCCTAGCAGTCTTACTATTATGTAGTAAAGTCTTTAAGGAACCCCTACTTATTAGCTCCTTATTGTAAGTCTCAACACCTTCATCATCAAAAGATGTCGAACCACTTAACTCTACATCTCTAGGCACATCAGCTAATGTTAACTTATCAGTAGCTACTACATCACCTAATGACTTACTAATAAACATTGAGAAACCAGCTAATACGTTAAATGCTGACGTCATACTGACTACTAACTCCATGAGGTTACCGACTACTAACGGTGATAGTATAACGTCGTACCTACCTGGGGGTATGTCTACAAAGCCCTTAGCATATGATGCGTACTGAGCTGCAGTCCTACCTACATCCTCAATACTCTTAAGGTCTAAGAACCTACTCCCGTAAGCCCAATGACCTGAGTAATCACCTTTAAACACCCTCAAGTATGTAGATACCTCACTACCTACTTCAAAACCTTCAAACCCATTACTACTTACTAATGCCTTAGACCTCACACCTAAGCTTAAAATACCTGAAACCCTTTCACCACCTTCATTAACTGCTGAGTTTATCAGTACTTCACATAGTTTAGCAGGTTCACTCATATACTTAACCACATTACTATCCACTAAATTACCTAACGGCTTAACTTGTCTAGGTTCAGGTAATGGAGCATATAACTCAGACTCCTCGATAATATGTACATACTTACTGATATCGTCAGCAGCCCTAGAGAGTTGATTTAAATCTGATGTTGAGGACTCTAGAATTAATACCTTCCTACCCTTAACTAGGTATAACCCCACATTGTAGGACTTTCTAGAGTACTTAAGGGCTACGTTATTATTTACGATTTTAACCATAACTGAATCTATACCGTTAATCATAACTGCTAACTCATCATAACTACTACGTAGCTTCCTCAGTAACGTACCTGCAGTATCTAGTAGTTCACTACTCATACAGTAACACCTAACCTAACCTTAGATAACCTAATGTTAGGACCTCCAAACCATACTGGAACGCCTTGTGGTGGGTCACCCTTACCGCAAGTCCCTGGGTAGAATCTTAAGTTCTTATCAACACCAACTACCTTACTATAGAGTCCTGCAGTTGTTAACTCCAGTACTGGGTTCCTGATATAACCTCTTAACTCACCATTAACTATTAAGTAAGACTCTAAACCTACGTATCTCTGATTCCATCTAATATCATCTATATTCCACTCCATGTAGGACTTAATATAAACACCTAACCTTATATCCTCAATAAGTTCTTCGAACTCCATATCACCTGGTTTAAAGTAGGTGTTGGACATCCTTATCAGTGGCTCGCTAGCGTAGTCCATAGCTCTTGAAGAACCATTACTTCTAGTCCCGAATACGTAGGCTGTCTGCCTGTTATGTAGTGGTTCATATATTATACCTTCCTTATATAAGTACCTAGGTCTAGCCTTAATACACTCATCATCGTATTCATAGTAACCGTAACTCTTAGGTATTGTAGGGTCTTCAACAACTGTAACGCACTCACTACCAATCCTATAACTACCTACGTATTCAGGCTTTACGTATGACTCCCCAGCCTGTGCTGACTCCCTACCTAAGATTCTGTCAGCCTCCATAGGATGCCCTGCAGACTCATGAACTATAATACCTACAACCTCAGGACCTAACACAACGTCTACAGGTTCCTTAGGTGGTTCAACACCTTCAACTAAACTCTTCTCTAAATTCCTAACCTCCTCCTCAACAACCCTGAATAAGTCCCACTCATCAATTAATTCTAAACCTCCTGAAGCACCGAACTCCATAATCCTCTGAATACTGCCTTTCTGTGGGTGGTGTAGGACTAAATTCAACATAATTAGTAACCTAGGTACCCTACCCCTCACAAAACCACCATCACTATTAACTATTAACTTCTCCTGTACATGCTCGACATACTCACAGTAGGTAGTAGGTACTTTAACCTCCTTAACACTACTGACTATGACCTCATGTAATTCAGCCATTAACTTAACCTTCTCACTAATGTCTAAGGAGTTGAAGTCCTTGGTAGGTATTACTTCATAAGAACCCCTACTGACGACGTCATCACCGAATCTAGTAGGTGTCTTAACCAGGTGGGTTGTTGCTCTAGCCCTACCAACAGCATCCCTAACAATACCTACTAATTCATCCCTACCTAACTTATTAGTTGCTGAGAACGTCAACACATTATCATATACTAACCTAATACCTACACCATCATTAATAGAAGTACCTAGGGTTACTAACTTACCATTCCTTAAAATTATGGTGAAGTACTTATCTAGTTGATATCTAGCTTCAGAATACTTAACACCTAAACTCCTCGAATAATCTACCACATAATTTAGTAGGTCTTCACTCAATAAACCACCCTAATAATTAATTGAGGAGGGAAAAATAATATTTAACCTAATTCCTTCTCAGTCTCCCTTCTCTTAATGTACTTATCAAATACTATCCAAGCCCTATACCATTCCTCGTTATACTTCCTCAACAACTCTAAGATCCACTTAGTTAATTCCCTAGCATCAATCTTCTCTAAATCCTTCTCATAAATCCTACCCTCAATAACCTTACAGATCTTCCTAGCGATATCTACTGGAGCTCCAGTCTTTAAGACACTTACAACAATCTTCTCGGGGATGAACTCCTCCTCCCTACCATCCCTCTTAACAACTTTAACCAAAACTTAACACCATTAGAGAATTAAATTAATAGTTAATAAGTATTAATGGTAATGGATATTACCTGAGGTGTGAATACGTTTAAATTAGTTGATGCACACTGTCACCTACATGAATTCACAGATGTTGAGTTGATTAATTACTGTAAGGATGACTTACTAATTAATGCTGTCTCAGACGATTACCTAAGTTCTCTAAGGACCTTAGACATAGTTAGTAAGTGTGGGAATGTAACACCTTCAGTAGGTCTACACCCTTGGAATGTAGGTAAAGTAGATATTAGTAAGGAGTTAAAGTCTTTAAGTGAGTTAGTCGATAAGGTTAGGTTCTTAGGTGAGGTAGGTATTGATAAGAGATTCGTCCCAGAAACATATGATAAGCAGTTAGAGGTGTTTAAATACTTCCTAGAAGTAGCCCGTGATCATGGGTTAGGTGTTAATGTACATGCTGCAGGTACTTGGGATGAAGTGATTAAACTACTCGTTAAGTATGACATACGTACAGCTATAATACACTGGTATACAGGACCTACAGAACTACTCAAAGATGTGGAATCCTTAGGATACTACATAACTATAAACCCAGCAGTAAAGATACAGTTAAAACATCGTGAAGTAGTTATGAAGGCACCTATAGAGATAATACTAACTGAGAGTGACGGCCCCTACACATATAGAGGTATGAGGTTAGTACCTACTATGGTCTTAGAAACACTCCATGAAATAGCTAAGATCAAAGGTATGAGTTTTGAGGAGGTAAGTACTTCAGTACTTAAAAACTTTATGAAGGTCTTCAAAACATAGTTATTGAAAGATTTTTGCAGCTCATCATAATTTATAATAAAGTTATAATAAAATAATAAAATATAAATTTATAAGCTATGTTATGATTGTATTTTGTGAGGGTGTTTGTATGAGTTCTTCTGAAGAGATGGTTATGTTTGGTACTAAGCCTATTAGGGTTATTGATAAGTTACCAACTCCTGAGGAGGTGTTTAGACTTCCTAAACTTACTTGGAGTAATATACTTACTAAGGTTTTAGGACCTGCAGCAATACCTCTAGGAGTAGCTATAGGTTCTGGAGAATGGTTGATGGGTCCATCAATAGCTGCAGCCTACGGATTAGGACTATTCTGGTTAGTATGGGTAGGAATGATACAACAAACAGCATATTACTACTGGCTAATTAGACTAACAATAATGACTGGTGAACCGGCCTACGTACTGCTAGCTAGAGTAGCACCTAAAAACCTTTGGAGTATTTTAACGATGTTAATGGAGATTCTAGCTTATCTCTGGCCTGGTTGGGCTGCTGCAGCAGCTACTGGAGCATTAGCTATGGTCTTAGGTAGGCTTCCAGGTGCTGCTGAGGCTGAGTTAGTTCGTTGGACTGGTGTAGTCTTATTCCTGCTATGTGCGTTCTTTGTATCTGTAGGTGGTAAGATAGAAGCAACTCTAGAAATAGTTATGAAAGCTATGGTAATATTCATACTAGTATCGTTAATATTTATAGTAGCACCACTAACCATAACACCAACAACACTAGCTGAAGCTGCTAAAGGTATGGTTAGTGTTGGCTACATACCTAAAGGAATTGACATATTACTATTCGCTGGTTGGTACGCATATATAGGTAAGGCAGCTGCTGGTAATATATGGTCTATTGGTTATTGGAGGGATAAAGGTTATGGTATGGGTTCTGTAGTTGGTTTCATACCTGCAGCTGTAGGTGGTAAGAAAGTCCCTCTAAGTCCTGTAGGAGCTATATTTAAGTTAACACCTGAGAATTTAAGGACTTGGAAGGTTTGGGAGAAATTACTACATCTAGACCTTTGGTTAATATTCTTTATAGGTGGTATGTTCGGTATGTACTTACCTGCAATGATTGTCGCTTCGTTAGTACCTGTAGGTACTACACTACCTGCTTGGGGTATTGCAGCACATGTATCTAATCAATTCGCAGCTAAAGTAGGTGGCTGGGGATACTACTTCATAGCTTTAATAGGATTCTTCATACTATACTCAACACAATTAGGTGTTCTTGATGAGTTAGTTAGGGTAGTAACTGATACCCTATGGAACACCTCTGAAGGTGTTAGGAAGTGGGCTAAAGGTGATGTTAGGAGGATTTACTATCCATTCCTAGCAATATACCTGATATTTGCTTGTTTTGCTATGTGGGCTGCAGCTCCGCTAATACTATTATTAATAGGTGCTAATGTAACTCACTTCTTAGGTATTTGGTTAATACCTGTACTAACTTACTTAGATAGGAAGTTAATTCCTAAGGAGTTAAGAACGCCACTATGGGTAATAATACTCTCATGGACTATGTGGGCATTCCATCTATTCTTCGCAATAGCCTTAACACTATATTACGGATTCGGTATTAAAATATTCTAAATTTAATTAAATTTGATTTTATATAATCCTAAAGATGTAATCTCTTAGGATATAATCCAGTTGAATATTTTTAAATTAATATCTTGTCTAGCTAGTCTTTAGGGATGATGATGACTAAGTTTCAATTACCTCCACCACCTACTGACATCTTAGAGCTTAGTTTATGGGATGCTCTTGAGGAGTTCTTAATGGCTTTAAGGTCTTCAGGAGCTTCTGAAAAGACTGTTAAGGCTTATAGAGCCGGTATTTCAGACTTCATCAAGTTCTGCGGTAAGGGTTTCGTTAAGGAGGTTACAGTTAATGATGTAATTAAGTGGAGGTTGAGTAGGTTGAGGGAGGGGTTTGATAGGAGTGTTAAGGATGATGTTAAGGCTAGGCAACTAACTCTCCATTACTACTCACTCTATGTTAGGTCATTTCTTAAGTGGTTAGGTTTGAAGGATGAGGTAAGTATTGTTAAAGCACCTCGTAGGAGGTCTATAACTACACTATCTGATAATGAGGTAGTTAAGTTATTAAATGCTTCTAGGGATTTATTAGACCTACTGATAATCTGCCTCCTCATTGAGACAGGCCTTAGAGCTCAAGAACTACTATCACTAACTATAGACGATATAGATTTAGAGGGTAGGGAGATCTATGTTAGGTCTGGTAAGTATGGTGAGGAGAGGGTAGTGTTCATAGGCCCTCTAACTGAGAGAGTATTAAGTAAGTATTTAGAGGGTTTCAACAGTAGTGACGGTAGGTTAATACCACTAACATATTCAGGACTTTATAAGAGGTTAAAGACGTTAGCTAAGAGGGCTGGTTTAGACCCTAAGAAGGTAAGACCGCACATACTTAGACATACATTTGCAACAGAAGCGCTTAAGAAGGGGTTAGCACTACCAGCACTCCAAGCGATTTTAGGGCATAAGGATATTAAGACAACTCAAGTATACCTACACCTACTGAAGGAGGATATTAAGAAGTTATACATGAACATATTCTCAAAACAACCTACACTAGGTAAAGAACTAACTCAAACCACGTAAATTCCTAAAATATCTTATGGAACTCTTAATCACGTAAGTAGCTATAGTTGCTAACGATATTGTTAGAGCTATTGCTGAACCTATAGGTATGTCGTATAGAAAGCTTAGGAAAACACCTACAGGTGTTAATATCATCCCGAATAAACATGAAATTACTAACTGTAAATCAGCTCTAGAAGTCATGATTACTGAGGCTATGTACGGTACGTAGATTAATGAGAATACTAGGAAACCACCAACAACTTCCAACATCAATACTATAGCAAAACACATAAAGACTATAACTACCGTAGAATGTAATTTAGTGTTAATACCTTCAGCTTCAGCTAACTTCCTATCGAATACTATAGCATCTAACTTAGACTTAAATAATATGAGGTATGTTATGAATATACCTGTGAGGACTACCATATACGTAAACCTATCTATAGTGACTGCTAGAGGACTACCCCATAAGAGACCGCCAACCCTAGTAGTAGCTAGGACTACAGCATTACTTAAGTATATAGCTAAAAGTGTTATACTATTAAAGAATGTGAAGAACATCATTGATAAGTTATTCATAACCTCACTGCTAACTCTAGTCAATGCAACACCTAACACTAATCCCAGAGATAAGGTCAGTATTATCGGTAAGATGTATGAGTCCATATTTAGGATAGTTGATAGTGCTAAACCAGCTAATGCAGCATGCGCGGCTGAGAAAGTTACTGTGCTTAAGCCTAACCTCGATATGTAATAACCTACTAAAGCTAATATGAACCCACCAACTACTGATGAAACTACTACTAACTCTATCATGACTATACCTTAATATGGATTACCTAAAACACTTATTAACTCACCGTTAGATATGGTTAGTACTGCATCAGCTACCTTCTCTAAACTCTTATCAACGATATGTGAAACTATTAAAGCTGTAGCATTTTTCTCACGTATGTAGTCATTAATTAACGCTGTGACCTCCTCCCTACCACTAGGATCTAGACTTGAGAACGGCTCATCCAAAAATAACATTAGTGGTTCTCTAATAAGAGTTCTAGCTAGGAAAACTCTTTGTTGCTGACCACCACTAAGTTTACCTACAGGCTCATTAAGTAATCCATCAATACCTAATAACTTAGCTATGTTTTTAACCTTAGCAAGATCGTCATTAGTTAACGTGTTCGGGAAATTCTTAATTGAGAGTAAACCCATAGTAATGACTTGTTTAACAGTATATGATTCATGAGGACCTCTCATGAAGTTCTGAGGTAAGTAACTACATAACTTCCTAATACTATATATCTTACTATCAGTTGTATGTATACCTAATAACTTAACAATACCTTTAAAAGGCTTGAGTAGACCTAAGCAAGTCTCAAGTAATGTAGTTTTACCAGAACCATTAGGTCCTGTAATAACTATTAGTTTATTCTCACCTATGAGTAGGTTAATACCTTTTAAAGCAGGTCTTTCAGGGTCTTGATAAGTTACGTGTACATCCTTTAACTCAATTCGAATAACTCCCAATCCTTAAGCCCCTTAACATAATCTACAGCTTCCTCAATAGACTTAAAACTTAATAACCTATCTAGTACCTCCCTCCTCAACTTAAGTCTTAATACCTCCTTACTAACCTTATTAATGAATATGAATTCAAAGCCTTCACAATCCTCAACAACTATATTCCCCTTACCTAAGGTACAGCAAGCTGATGTCTGCACACCATCAATACTACAGGAGTAGGGTATTCTATTAGGTACTCTAACGATACATTGGATGTCGTGGAAGTCCTTAGGCTCTAACTTACTCTTAGCTAATACACCAGCTCTATAACCAATTACTAACCAAGGACCTAAATGACCGTGGAATCTAATAGCTTCATCTAATGATAAACCCCAACTCACTTCTTAACACCTCTCAACTTAACAATAGCTACTATCAGACCTACCAACAATATTGCATTCGTTATTACTGAGATACTTAAGTACATGGTTAGGAGGTCATTACCTCTCTTAAGCTCTGAGATTTGAGTACTTAATGCTTCGATAGTCTTGGTAGTATTAGCAGTTTTTAAAGCATTTGATATCAACTTAACATTATATACCCACATATCAGTTACATTCCTTATCTCAGGTGCTGCCTTAGGGAAGTTATGGATAGCTACCTCAATAGCTCCTACCTCCCTAGCAATCTTCATACCTAAGTCCACACCACTAGGTAGGTTATCAATTACTAGGAGTGCATGTGCCTTAGTAGCATTAGTTATGACCTCACTATACTCTTTAAGAGTTACTGTTTCCGGAGGTCCAAACGATGCCACGATATTAAAACCTAAGTAGTTAATGAATGACCTCTGCCACCTCATAACCACTACTGGAGTACCTATAAACCCATTCTCCTTAGAGAAATCCCTCAACCAACTAGCTATATAGTCTATAGTATTTAAAGACTTATTCAAACCCTCATCAACCGGTACACCTAAGTACTTCTTAAGTATATCTGCAACTTCAACATAACATTTCCTTAAATCCTCAGGAGTACTCCACGAAGTACAAACCCCCTTAAATACTTGAGCTCTAGACCCACTAGCATTTACTAACTTATCAATCCATGGCTCAATACCGTGTGAAAGTACTATGGATGCATACTTAATCTTCTCAGCATCACTAGGTTTAACATCGTAATGTGCTGGGCAGAGCGATGGTAATGATATATACTCAACAACTACTTTATCACCTGCTAAATCCTCAACTATAGATGCTAATACAGTAGTCGTCGCTACTACAGTAGGTTTCTCACCATGGAGAACCACAACCGCTAGCGATAGGAGTAGTAGGGATATCATAATGAGACTTAAAACTATTTTCACCACACATTACACCTTTAATGGTGTTTAGTACACCCTTATAAACCTTACTTAAACCCCACCTCCAAAGGTCTGGGTTTAATAAAGAGGTGGGCTGTTTCGGCTTTCATATTCATTTGTAATACTTATATTCATTGATGTTTAAGACCTCTCAACGCTGTTAGGTATGCTGATGTTGCGTGTCTGTCTAGTCCCTCAAGAATGTTTATAAGCCACTATAACTTACAAGTTTAGTTGGTGTCCCCGGGTTTCCGAGACCCGTAGGGCTATGAAGCCCTTGGTGACAGGGGCTGAGCTACTACGGTGAGGGGGCTTGGAGAGACCGTTGAGAGGTAGATGGTGGGGAGCTGGAATCAACGAAGATGAACAGCTATGAACCACCATCTACTGAGAAACGGTGGACCGTCAGCTAAACCTTTAGTATTAAGTCTACAATATCTTTAAACAGATCCTTCCTACCTAATTTATAGGTTTTAAGAAGTCCTCTAACATGTGTTAAGTCTTTACGTTTAATTAGGTGTATGTATGCTGAGTAAACCCTACATAAGTTACAGGGTGTTTCAGATATTCTAGCACTTTCAAAGTCTAAGAATTTCACATTACCGTCTCTTAAAACCATTACATGCTTATGAGGTTTTGAGAGTTCTAAGTGGTCTACAGAACTTAAGTCTAGTTTATGAGATGCTTCGAAAACCTTAAGAAATACCTTAATAACTTCCCCAGTACTATGTAGCCTAATGTAATCACCTAGTAAAGTACCGTCTAGGTACTCCATCATTATGAAGTCATCATCGTAGTAGTAGACCTTAGGTACTACATCATACTTCACTAAACTCATTATGTAACCTTCATTAGTTAGGGACTCCCTCTTAGAATCTAATCTCCTAACCTTAACTACTACATCACCTAACGATTCATGACTTACTAGTAAAACTATTGATGCATGCCCCTTACCTAAGACCTTAAAACCGTTAACTACTACAGAGCCGTAGTTATATACCCCTCTAACACCTAAAGACCTTAACCTCTCAACTCTGAAATCACTGATATCCTCAACATCGTATGGGTATGTAAGTAACTTACGTATACTTTCCAGATCTACTAATTCCTTCCACATCACTAACTCTTAGATAATTCCTTAAGTATTAAGTCTATAAACTCAGAGTATGATAACTCAATACCGCAGTATATACATCTAACCCTTAAACTACTATCTAAAGTTTCGAACGTAGTTTCAATACCTTCATGTCTAGTGATGCAGGTCTTATTAGGACATTTAATCAGTTTTGATATGTACTTAGGTATTGATACCTTCCTCTTCTCAACTACTTCGAAATTCCTAACTATGTTTATAGTTGCTGTAGGTGCTATCAGAGCTACTATATCTGTCTCCTCCTTACTTAAGAATCTATTCTCAATCTTAACTATGTCCTTCCTACCTAACTTGCTTGACTCAACATTAACTACTACAGCTATTCTAATACCTTCCTTACCAGTAATTCCTAAGACCTTAAGTACCTCGAATGCCTTACCAGCTGGTATATGATCTATTACAGTACCGTCCTTAATCTTACTAACTATTAATTCACGTATAGACACCTTCAACACCTCCTAATATTAGTGTGAGGAGGGCTGCTCTTAAAGGTACTCCGAAGGATGCTTGTTTAAAGTATACTGCATGCTTAGTACTATCTAAAGACCTATCCAACTCATCAACCCTAGGTAGTGGGTGTAGTATTATTAAATCATCCTTACACCTCTTAGTGATTTCAGCTGTCACCCTATACGCATTCTTAACCTTCTCATACTCTAGAGGGTCTGGGAACCTCTCCTTCTGAATCCTAGTTACGTAGAGTACGTCTAACTCACTCAATACCTCATTAATATCGAAAACCTCCTCAACCTTAACATTCCTAGACTCTATAAACCTCCTCACATCCTCTCTCAACCTGAGGAGTGGGTGTGATATTAAGTAGACCTTCTTAGGCTTAAATATAGTTAGTATGTATAGGAAGGAGTTCACAACCCTAGCATACTTTAAATCTCCTATAAGCCCTATAACTAAGCTACTCACATCACCTCTAAACCTATATATCGTGTATAGGTCTAACAACGCCTGTGTAGGATGTTCATTCCTACCATCACCAGCGTTAATCACTGGGTGTTCAGCAACTTCAGCAGCTAATTTAGCACTCCCTTCATACCTATGCCTAACAACTATCACATCCGCGTAGGAATCTAACATCCTGATAGTATCTACGAATTTCTCACCCTTAGCTACTGACGTACCCTCCTCACTAGAGAACCCTATTACAGAACCACCCAACCTATTCATAGCTGCTTCAAAAGATAGTCTAGTCCTAGTACTTGGTTCGAAGAATGCTACAGCCATCACCTTACCACGGAGTACTTCCTTATAACCATTACTTAAGTAGTGGTCTGTAAGTTTAAATAAGTATTCAATATCCTCCTTACTAAAGTCAAGTACTGAGATCACATCCCTACCCTTAAACCTAGAAGCTATACTGGAGTTCATTGCCCTCAAACCTACTTACTTAGAAAAATTTTTATAAGTTTAGGTTACGTTATTCTGAGCGGGTTTGTTGAGTAGGTTATTAGATCTGATTAGGAGTGGTAGGGGTAGGGTTATAGTAGCTATTGATGACCCACTAATAACTTTGAGTAAGTTTAAGGAGTTAGTTATGAAGACTAAAGATGCTGTCTCAGGGTTTAAGTTAGGTCTACCCTATATATTGAGTTACGGCTTAGATAATATTAAGTCTGTTATAACTGATTTCAGAGATACTTACTATATAGCTGATTTGAAATTAGCTGATATCGACGTCGTTATGAGTTTAACTACTAAGGTGGTATGTAGGGTAGGTTTTAACGGAGTCATAGCTCACGGATTTGTAGGTCTTAAGGGTGGTTTAGACGGTTTAAAGAGTGTTTGTGATGAGTTAGGTGTTGACTTATATATAGTTACGTCTATGTCACACCTAGGTAGTACTGAGACCTATGACTTAGTCATTGATAAGGTATTAAGTGTTGTTGAAGGTTTAAGACCTACAGGTGTTATAGCACCAGCTACTAGACCTGAAGTCATTAGGAGGGTTAGGAACTACTTAGGACGTACATACTTAATACTATCACCTGGTGTTGGTGCTCAAGGCGCTACACCAGGGTCAGCTATATGTGCTGGTGCTGACTTAGAGATTGTTGGTAGGGCTATAACCTCATCTCAAGACTTTGTTAAAGCTTCTGAAGAAGTAATTAAATCACAGCTTAAGTACTTAGAAGTTAGTAGGTGTTACTGAGTTGTTAGAGGATATAGTCTTAAACCTATATAGGGTTGGAGTGATTAGGTTCGGAGACTTCATACTAGCTTCAGGTAGGAGGAGTCAGTACTACTTCGACTTCAGGATACTGCCGTCATACCCTGAACTCTACTCTAAAGTCATTAACTTATGGTTAGATACCTTAAGGAATTATGATTTAAGATTTGATGGTGTTGTAGGTATTGCTTCTGCAGGTATAGTTCATGCTGCAGTACTAGGATTCCTTATGAGGAAGCCTGTAGGTTATGTTAGAGCTGAGAGGAAGGACCACGGTACTAGTAAGTTAGTTGAAGGGGATCTTAAAGGTCTTAAAGTTATCGTAGTTGATGATGTAGTAACTACTGGAGGTACTTTAACGAGGGCTTACAACATACTTAAGGAGGAAGGTATTGACGTAGTAGCTTTCTCAGTAATCCTAGACCGTGAGGAAGGTGCTACAGAGAGTTTGAAGTCTTTAGGTATACCGTTAATACCGCTTATGAGGACTTCACAAGTGTTTAGGATTCTTAAGGATTTAAATGTGATGAGTGATGAACTCTACAACATGTTAACCAAGCACTTAGGTAGTCCTAAATGATACCTTCTAAAGTAGTTGAGAAGGTAATTGTTTGTAAGGACGTAGCCCATATATACTTAAAGGTACTTAAGCCTATGATTAAACCAACACCAGGTCAGTTTGTTATGGTTTGGGTACCTGGTTATGAGGAAATACCTATGAGTGTTAGTGATTTTAGTGACGACATCTTAAGAATTACTGTTAAGTGTAGGGGGCCTACAACTAATTACCTAGTTAGGGAGTTACCAGTAGGTAGTTACTTAGGTGTTAGAGGTCCTTACGGTAGGGGAATTACTGAGGATTTAATTAGTGGTAAGGGTCTCTTCATCGTTGGCGGTATAGGTATTGCCCCAATACTCTACCTAGTTAAGTACTATAGGGAGTTGATTAAAGGTTCTAAACTATTAGCAGGCTTCGTAAGTAGGGATGAGTCTAAAGTTACTGATGAATTAATTAATTACTTAGAAGTAGATATGGTTTCTGAAGATGTTGATGGTGTTACAGTTATTGACTTACTTAAGAAGTACTTACTAAGTATTAACAACTACGACTACTACCTGGTATCAGGGCCTAAAGCAGTATTAGACCAGGTAGTTAATTTAGTAGGGGATAGCTTGAGGGGTTACGTACTTACTGAGTCTTTAATGAAGTGTGGTTTAGGTTTCTGCGGTTCATGTGCTTTAAAAGACTTTTTAGTTTGTAGGGATGGTACTTTAGTAGATGCTAGTAGGTATAGGCGGTTGATATCTTGATCGATAAAGTCTTCTACATAAGGACTTTAATTAACGGTTCAGTATCAGAGTTAACACTCTATGTAGGTGATGACGGATTTATTAAGAAGGTTAGTTATGGTAGGGAGTTAGTCAGTGGTTATGAAGTTATAGACCTATGTAGGGGTAAGCAGTTAACCTTGCCTGGTTTTATAGACCTACACGTACATCTAAGGGATTTTAAACTTAGTTATAAGGAGGATATAGTTAGTGGTTCTTCAGCAGCTGCTTCAGCAGGTTATGTATTAGTTTGTGATATGCCTAATACAAACCCACGTATAGATAACGCCGAGGTACTTAAGATGAGGATTGAGGAAGCTTTGAGGAAGTCTTACGTGGATTACGGAGTATACTGCGGTATACCTAGTGAGGCTAGAGTAGTTAATGACTTATTAAGTCTTAAGAACTTGTTTGTAGGTTTTAAGATATACCCTGAGGACTTAGCAGATAGATTTGCAGTTATCAAGTACTTATTAAGTGTTTATGACGGCTTAGTAGTAGTACATGGTGAATTACCTGAGTATGCTTTAAGACCTTCAATACGTGATTTAAGTCTCAGATATTTAGATAGGCCTTCATGGGGTGAGTTAGTAGTTGCTAACATACTATCAAGTATTAATAAGGTATCTAAGATACATATAACACATGCTTCACACCCATCAACACCATACTTATGTAGGTCTCTAGGCTTTACAGTTGATACAACACCATATTACTTCCTATTAAGTAGTGATGATGTTAGGGATTGTTGGAGTAAGGTTAACCCACCGATTAACGACTTCGTAAGTAAGACATTAGTATTCAGTAACGTGGTTAAGGGTGTTTACGACGCTATAGTCAGTGATCACGCACCACATTCTGTCGAGGAGAAGTTAAGTGATTGGAGGTTATGTCCTTCAGGTATTGCAGGTGTTGAAGTTAGTAGTAGGGTGTTACTGACGTTATTTGTTAAAGGATTCATAAGTTATGAGTTACTTATTAAGTACTTATGTAGAGGTCCTGCTAAGGTCTTAGGTATCGATGATTTCTTAGGTAGTTTAAGTAGTGGTTTTAGAGCTTCATTCACCGTCGTAGACTTTAGTAGGGAGGGTATAGCATATACTAGGTATTCTAAAGCTCTTAAGTCATGTCTTGACGGTTTTAGATATGTTGGTGAGGTTGTTAAGACTGTAGTCGGTGGTACTTTAGTATTTGATGAGGGTGTGTTTAATAAGCCTAAGGTGGTGGTACTTGGTAGTAGGTCTTGAGGTATTAGTAGGTGGTTTAAGACTTAAGCACCCTGTAATGGTCGGTTCTGGAGTCTTAGGTGATAAGCCTGAATTGATTGAGAGGTTAGTTAAGGAGGGTGATCCATCAGCAGTTGTTACTAAGACATTAACTAAGTATAGACGTGAGGGTTACCTACCACCAATAATAGTTGAATTAGGTTGTGACTCATACCTAAATGCTGTAGGTCTAGCGAATCCAGGTATTGAAGTAGTTAATGACTTAGTTAGTGTTGGTTTAAGATATGGTATACCGGTAGTAGTTAGTATTGCAGGTAGTAGTATTGATGAGTTTGTAGAGTTAGGTATTAAGGCTGAGTTAGGTAAGGCATCAGCTATAGAGTTAAACCTTAGTTGCCCACATGTTAAGGGATTGGGTGCTGAGTTAGGTAGGGATCCACAAACGACTTATGAGGTTGTAAGGAATGTTAAGTCAGTAGTTAAGATACCTGTATGGGTTAAGTTAGGTCCTTGGGATAACGTAGTTGAAGTAGCTTCTAAATCATTAAGTGCAGGAGCTAATGCATTAGTACTGATAAATACCTTAAGGGGTATGAAGATAGATATATACAGTAGGAAACCAATACTAACAGCACGTGTTGGAGGCCTATCAGGGAAAGCACTACACCCAGTAGCTGTTAGAGTAATCTACGAAGTATATAAAGAATTAAAATGTGATATAGTCGGAGTTGGCGGTGTCCTAAACCATGAAACAGCAATAGAACTAATACTAGCAGGGGCAAAAGCAGTACAGGTAGTATCAGCATTAATTAAAAACCCACCAACAGTAATAAAGGAAATAGTAAACTCAATATCAAACTACATGAACGAAATAGACATTAAAGACATAAAACAATTAGTAGGAGCAGTAACGCATGACTAACCTAACTACATAGCATTAATTCCCTCCTAATCTCATTCAAAACTCTTGATGAATTAGTAAAACAATAAAGTTCAAGAACTACTACCTAAGCTTTTCAATAGGTTATTCCTTAGATATTATGCTACTTACGGTTTAGAATTACGGTGTTAAGTGTTTTCTACTAAGTATTTCATCAACTTTTCTACTAGTTCTTTAGGTATTTCTAGTGATTGTGTTAGTGCTGTGTCTGTACATACTGTTGTATGTGTTATGTCTGCACTTACCTTACCTGTGGTTATGTTCTTCACTACACATCTCCATTTGATTGACTTACTTCTTATGTCTTCAACCCATACATATAGTTCTAAGTCGTTATCTAATCTTGAGGGTGTTAATACTTTATAACTTACTTCAGTGGTAGGTATGAAAATCCCGTATTCATGTATTAACCTACTATAACTAAATCCTAGATTAGCTAGTAGTTCTGACCAAGCCCTCTCACAAAATCTTAAGTAGTTAGTGTAGTGTACTACTTGTAGGTAGTCAGTATCAGCTAATGTAGTCCTAACTCTGTAGACGTAAGCATTATCAGGTATTTTAAAACCTTCCTCACTAACCACCTCGAAATCCTTCCTCTGATTCTCTAATATTCTTAAGTACTTCCTAACATCAATACCTAATGAGTTAACTATGTTCTTAAACTCCTCAATAGCTTTCTCCCTAGCTGTAGACTCATCTAAACCATCACTAACATAGTTACTTATCTGTAATTCTGTTAACGCAGCTAAGTTGCTTATGACTTCATCCTCACTTAACTTACCAACTATTAAACCTGCATGAACTACAACATAATCGCCTACCTCAACACCATCAACACCAACTACAGTATCTACTATAGTACCACCTATATTCACCTTAGCATACATACCGTCAACCTCAACAACCCTACCTGGAGTACCCCAACACATCCTAGACCCCCCTAACTAACTCTACACCACCGTATAAAGCCCAAATCCTACATGTCCCTTCAGAGGAGACCATACAGGGACCTAAAGGTGATCCAGGCTTACATACCTTCATAAATAACGGACATTTAGTAGGTTTCTCAATACCTAATACGACCTCACCACATTTACACCCAGGAGGTAATTCCCTCTCATAGGGGTTTGAAGTAGCTGTAGTTAATACGTAGTCAGTAGGTTTAGGTACCCTCAACTTAAACTCCTTAACAGCATCATACCTACTATAACCATCCCTTAACTCTAAACCACTCTTAGGTACGTAGCCAATACCTCTCCAAGCAGCGTTAACGACTTCGAAGACCTCATCAACTACTTTCTTAGCCGTTAAATTACCCTCCCACCTCACCAACCTACTATACTCAATACTAACTCCTGGCCTACCATCAACTAACATCTTAAGTATCCTAGCTACAGCTACTAAAACATCAATAGGTTCGAAACCGGTAACTACTGTAGGTATTTTAAACTCCTTAGGTAGGAATTCCCAAGCCATACCACCAATAATAGCTGATACATGTCCAGGAGCTATAACACCTCTAATAGGCATTAAACCCCTCTCCCTAAACAACTTAATCACATACCTCATAACTGGTGGTGTGAGTCTTAAAGCACTTAATAACTTTAGATTCTCAGGTACCTCACCAGACTTAATAAGTAATGCGTATGAAGGTGCTGTAGTTTCAAAACCAATACCGAAGAATACTGAATCCCTACCATACTCCTTAGCATCCTTAACAGCCTCTAAGAAACTATAGACGACCCTGACATTACCACCTAACGCCTGAGCTTCAGCTAAGTTCTTAGGAGTCTTACCAGTAGTTGTAGGTAGTTTATAAGCGTCACCGAACGTGTAAACCCTAATACCTTCTAGAGAAAGTCTAACTAACTCATCAACATATACTCCAGGAGTTATACATACCGGACATCCAGGACCTGCAATTAATTCAATACCTTCAGGCATTAAAGACCTTAAACCGTAGTACGTAGTAGTCCACTCATGAGTACCACAGAAATTCATGATCTTGATAGGACTGCCTAAATCCTGAACTAACCTCTCAGTGTAATTACTTATGAGTTTAACTAGGGACCTAGCTAACTCGGCATTACTCCTAAATACCTTAGTAATCACTCCCTCAACATCCAATACCTACACCTAAGACATAATCACTAAATACCTACTAAATCTTTAATTACTGAAACACGTAAGTAGTATGGTGTTTCTATGCCTAAATACGCGGTGTTAGTAATTGATATGCTTAAAGACTTCATATACGGTAGCTTAAGATGCGAGAGAGCCCTACACATAATACCTAATATTAAGAAGTTAGTAAGTATTGCTAGGGATTACGGGGTCCCAGTAATATATGTTAATGACTCACATATTAAGGGTGTAGATCGTGAACTCACGCTATGGGGTCCTCACGCAGTTAGAGGTACTGAAGGTTCTGAAGTCATAGATGATTTAAGACCTACTGAGAAGGACTTCATAGTCTTAAAGAGGAGGTATAGCGGTTTCTTCGAAACTGACTTAGACCTACTTCTTAGGGAGTTAGGTGTTGATACGTTAATACTTACTGGAATACATACCCACATATGCGTAATGCATACCGCTGTAGATGCATTCTACAGAGGTTATAACTTAATCGTCGTTAAAGACGCTGTAGAAGCATTTAGTGAGGACTACCATAAGTTAGGGCTTGAGCTCATGGAGAAATTCTATATGGCTAAGTTAGTGAGTACTGAAGAAATTATTAAGTTAATCACTATAACAACATGAATAAAAATTTAAATTTCAGGTTACGTGGAAATTCTAGGATTGGTTATGGCTAGGAGGACTTTAGGTAAGAGAGTTGAGGCAGTAGTTACTGCGGTTCTAGCATGTATGGCTATCTACAACATATACGCATTACTATTTACAGCATATGATGTGGTACTCCACATGATTTTAAATATGGCTTTCGTACTCCCACTAATCTTCATAGCCTACCCAGCAAGGAAGAAAGACGTTGATAGAATCCCTTGGTATGATTACTTACTAGCTATAATTTCTGCAATACCACCTATAGTCCTATACCTCCACCCACCATGGATTTACGAGAGGATGTGGTTTGCAACCACTTTAACAACTGAGCAGTTAATACTAGGTATTATATTTATGGTGACTGTGATTGAAGCTACTAGGAGGACTAGTGGTCTAGTAATAACGTTGTTAGTGATATTCTTCCTAATATACTTGTATATGGGCCCATACATACCTGACCCATTCAGACATAGAGGTATGAGGTTTGATAGGATTGTAGAACTTAACTACCTAACTACGTATGGAACGTTCACAACACCCCTCCAGGTAATATCTACTTATGTTATAGCTTTTACTATTTTAGGTGCTTTCTTTTCTGAGGCTGGTGTTGGTAGGTTTTTTATAGACCTTGCTAAGGCTTTAGTTGGTAGGTTGGTTGGTGGTCCTGCTAAGATTGCTGTTATTGCATCATCACTGTTCGGTACTATATCAGGTTCTGCAGTTGCTAATGTCTACGGTACTGGTATTGTTACTATACCTACTATGAAGTCTTTAGGTTATCCAGCATATTTTGCAGGTGCTGTTGAGGCTGTAGCATCTACTGGTGGTCAGATAATGCCTCCTGTAATGGGTG
>Ga0080004_1106961_pt1 | contig 34173 bp, 37 predicted proteins | sample WasSprMetagenome_FD_69207 | JGI IMG/M metagenome (GOLD analysis project Ga0080004, IMG submission 69207) | Sulfidic aquatic microbial communities from Washburn Spring, Yellowstone National Park, USA - WS (SPADES assembly) (version 2) | ecosystem: Environmental > Aquatic > Thermal springs > Hot...
AAGATGTCTCAGCGGATATAAATGTTTCTTTCCACCCTAATATGTATTGTTATTTCTGAATCAGCAATCACCAATTATCTTTGGTAGTTCTTTCAAGCTTTTCACTATCACGTCTGGCTTGACGGTTGTGCTGGCTGGTTTAGCGGTGTCTGTTGCCGATGTTCTTCTGAGGATTAAGATGGCTTTCATCCCAACATTTTTGGCACCTTCAATGTCCATGCTTGGCGTGTCGCCCACAAAAACAGCCTCAGACGGCGCCACATCTAGGCTTTTTAAGGCTTTTTGGAATATTTCCGGGCTTGGTTTTCGCTTGTTAACTTCGGCGGAAATAACAATAACGTCGAAGAACCTTTCCAAGTTGTATTTTTCGAGGAGTTTCCACACGCATTCTGGGATGGCAAGGTTGGAGACTATGCCAAGCTTGTACTTGCCGTAAAGCCACTGTAAAACACTTGCAGCATCCTCATCTGGTCTGACGTAGTTCATGAACCCCTCGGCAAAGCATTCGGTGGCTCTTGCTATGATAGCGTCTGAAAGATTGTAATCGTAGCCCAGTCTCTGGAGGGTTTTCCAAACGCGAATATTAAAGTGGGGTTCCTCAAGATTCTTGTTAGCCTCCGCGTAGAGGGTGTCTCTAACCTCAAAATAGACTTTCCTAAACTCTTCAAAGGAAACGTCTACACCGCCATTTTCGATTAAAAATTTGTGGAGCCTTTGGAGGCAAGGCGTATAAAAGGCTTCGCCGCCCTCAACTAGGAGCAGCGTATCAAATAAGTCGAAGAGTACAGCCTTAACCCGCAAACAGTTCCCCTTTGCAGCGTTAATAATGTTTGGAAGCCTATTTCTTCTCTTTCCTCTTCAGCATGTTTTCCAATATTGGGCGTAGCTTCTCATTTTCCGCCTTTATGCGCTCCTTGCCTAGTGCCCGCATCTGCTCCGTCATCTCTCGAATAAGTTCAGCAAATTTTACGCCCTCTGCTGCTGAAATGTATTCTACGCGGAATCTTTCTGGGCTTAAGCCCAGCTTGTGGAGCATAGGCGCCAAAGCGTCCATTCTTGCCTTCATCTTCCAGTTTCCACTTATGTAGTGGCAGTCGTAGGGTAGGTGGCATGCAGCCACCAAGACCATGCCAGCCCCAAGCCTAAAGGCTTCAAGAACAAAGTCTCTGTCAACCCTTCCAGAGCACATGACCCTTATTGGGCGTATGGTTGGCGGATACTCAAAGCGGCTTGTCCCAGCAAGGTCCGCACCAGCATAACTGCACCAGTTGCACAGAAAAGCCAAAATCTTGTCTTCTGGGTCTTTTTCCAGGGCTGTTCTTAACTGGGCAAGGATTTGAGCGTCTGTAAAGTGCATCTGCTGTATGGCGTCTGCTGGACACTCGGCTACGCATGTTCCGCAACCGTGGCACATGGCAGTTATAACCTGCACTGGCTTCTTCTCCTCGGCTTTTATTGCCCCATATGGGCAACGTTCAGCACAAATTCCACATTTTGTTGTCACATTTCTGCACTTAGTCGGGTCTACAACAGCAATTATAGGCTCAATCTTCCAAGTCTTCTTTGAAAGAACAGTTGCTGCACGTGCCGCTGCACCACAACCTTGGGAAACGCTGTATGGAATGTCCTTTGGTCCTTGACAGGCCCCAGCTAGGAATATGCCGTCCGTGGGCGCGTCCAAAGGCTTAAGCTTCGGGTGGCTTTCCATGAAGAAGCCGTCTGCACCCCTTGTTAGGTTTAGGATGCGGGCTATTTCTTCGGTGCCCTTCTTGGGGATGGCTGCTGTCGCCAGAACAACCATTTCAGCCTCAACTTCGATGGGCATGCCCAAGTTTGCATCCTCAGCATGAATGATGAGGTTCTTTGTTTTCGGGTCTTCAAATATGCGGCTCACCCTTCCACGGATGAAGTTTACGCCCAGTTCGCGTGCCCGCTGGTAAAACTCTTCGAAGCCTTTGAAGTTGGTGCGCATATCCATGTAGAAAACGTAAACCTCAATGTCTTCCTTGTACTTCTCCTTAAGCTGGACAACATGCTTAAGCGTGTACATGCAGCAGAAATTCGAACAGTACGGGTATTTGTTGGTGTCCCGAGAGCCGACACATTGTATGAAGGCTACACTGTGGGGTTTCTGCCCATCAGAAGCCCGCACCACTTTTCCGCCCGTTGGACCAGCCGCGAGGATAAGCCTCTCAAACTCTAGGGATGTTATCACGTTTGTGTATTTGCCATAACCATAAAGCTGATTATCATAGGGCAGGTAAATGTCATAACCAGTCGCCACAATAATTGCGCCAACCTCAAGCTCAATTTCTTCCGGCTTCTGGTCGAAGTTTATGGCTTGTCTGGCTCCACAAGCGTCAACACACTTGTAGCATTCTATACAATAGTCGCGGTTAATCGTGTAAACAAGTGGAACAGCTTGGTCGAAGGGCACTGATATGGCTTTTCTAACGCCAAGCCCCATATCCCACTCATTTGGATACTCTATTGGGCAAACGTCCTTGCATTCGCCACATCCAGTGCAGTTTTCAGCAATAACATAGCGGGGGTTCTTCCTAATCCTAACCTTAAAGTTACCTATGAAACCGCTAACGCTTAACAAATCGGCATAAGAGATTATCTCAATGTTTGGATGCCGCCCAACATCAACCATTTTTGGTCCTTCAATGCATATGGAGCAGTCCAATGTTGGAAAGGTCTTGTCCAACTGCGCCATGTGCCCGCCAATGCTCTCGCCCTTTTCCAGTAGGTAAACCTTGAAGCCCATCTCAGCCAAGTCTAGGGCTGCATTCATTCCAGCTATGCCTCCGCCGATAACCAACGCCTTATTGGTGACTGGCACCTCGATGGTTTGGAGAGGCATCAGAAGCCTAGCCTTAGCCACAGCCATTTTTATCAAGTCTTTGGCTTTCTCTGTTGCCTCCTTTGGAGTGCTTGGATGACACCATGAAGAGAACTCGCGGATATTTGCCATCTCGAAGAGGTATGGGTTTAAGCCAGCCTCTGAAACTGTCCGCCTAAAAGTGACCTCATGCATGCGGGGCGAACAAGCAGCCACAACAACACGGTTAAGCTTATGCTCCTTTATGGCTTTTCTAATCTCCTCCTGCCCTGGGTCCGCGCATGTGTATCGGTTGTCCTTAACATAAACCACGTCTGGCAAGGTTTTTGCAAACTCGACAAGCTCCTTTATGTCGATGACTCCAGCAATGTTCAAGCCGCAGTGGCATATGAAAACGCCTATGCGAAGCTCTTCAGGCTTATTTTCAGCCGGTTTTCCCTTCTCAGCCATTTTACGGCACCCTCCAGCCTAACCTTTTCTCAACGGACTCCAAAGCCTTTTGAGAACCCTTAGCCTTCAACTCCTTAGTTATTTCAAGGGGAGAAGCCAACCTCTCCAAGGCTTTGTTCCAAGCCCCAGAGCGAACAGGCGTATGCATTATCTTAGTCCTCTTAAGCTCCAAAGCCCCCTCTACTGGGCAGACAACCTTGCATGCTCCACAATAGACGCAGAAAGCCTCATTCACGTAAACCTTCCTATCCGCTTTGAACAAATATAACGCTCCGGTTATTGGGCAAACGTCAAGGCAGTCCCTACAGCCTTCCGGACATTTCTCCTGGTTTATGCGTATTTTTCCATAGAAGCTTTTGCGGACGTGGAGAACCCCTTCTGGGCATTTGAACTCGCATATTCTGCAGCATGGGCAAAATTCCTTCTTGATTTCAACATTAACCTTCAAATCTTTTCGCTCTTTTTTCGTTAGGGAGCCTATGTCTTCAACAACCTTTCCATCCGGGGTAAGCCACTTCACCTTAATTAGGTTTAAGGGACATGCCTTCTCGCACTCCACACAGTCTATTGGGCATTTGCTGGTGTCAACCTGGATGTCGCGAACCAGTTGTGGAAAACTCTCCTTCTCCACAACGTTTAAGACGTGCTCTCCATTAACCGTGACCCTAATGGCGCCGTATGGGCATAGGATGTCGCATATCCCGCAGAAATTGCACTTCTCAAGGGCTATGTCAACTTTGGCGTGCTGTGCTTTGCCCTCTGGAGTTTTAGGCTGCTTCTCAAGTTTTATGGCCTCCTTTGGGCATGCAAGAGTGCAAATTTCGCATCCTACGCAGATTTTCCTATCCAGAGTTAGCCTATAATTCTTTACGTGCAAAACCCATTCCAGAGTTAATGCGTCCGCTGTTTCCCTCTTAAACGTTTTAAGGGGCATTGGTTAATCACCAAGTTCACACATTTTCCATCATGGAGCCATGTAAGAGTATAGCTCTAACTTCCACTTTCATATATAGTTTAGGCTGTACAATCGCAAAATTTAACGATGACAAGGCTTTTTGCAAACAGCCACATAACACTTTAAAAGCTCGCTGCTCTTTGAAATTTCAATTAAGTTTAAATCAAAATTACGTAACAAGCCTTCAAAGTAGTTCAAAGGAAACTTCTTCTTCAAACCCGTAACAACAATGTAGGCGTCATCCCCAGCAACTCTGCAGATTTCCGCCAAAGTCCTCTCCGGGTTCGGCATGTTCTGAAGCAAAGTTACAGCGAAAACATGGCTGAAGGCAGAATCCCTAAAGGGCGGATAATCAGCATCAGCCAAAACCAAACTGATATTGCCGAAGGCTTTAGCCCGCCTTTTAGCCTCCGCCAAAATTCCCCTTGAAATGTCTACCCCAACAACCATTTCAGCTTTTTCAGCAACATACTCAAAAAGCAGCCCAGTTCCACAGCCACAGTCCAAAATTAGGCTATTTTTATTAAACTTCACACTTTTCAAGGCGGTTTCAATTTTTAATCTCTGCTCTTCAGCATACTGCATATCGTAGCCTTTTGCTGTTATGTCATAGTGTTGCATGTTGTCACGTTTAAGCTTCCACTCGCTCATGAAGGTCTTCAGAAATTTTATCTAGCATAAAGGGTTCTAAAACTATTTGGCTGAAAACTTGTCCGCTTCAAGGCAACCAACAGTTCTTGTTAGCCCAAACATGGCTGAGGCTGGAGAAATAGTTAGGGAGGCTTTGTCCCAAAGAAAAACCATCATCATGGTTGGCAACTGCTGGGTGCATTACTTGGGCAGGGCCAAGTCAAAGCTCGAACCGGGTGAGCGCATATTAATAATAAAGGAGGATGGCTCATTGCTTGTGCACCGTTCAGCGGGCTATGAACCAGTAAATTGGCAGCCGCCGGGCTGCATATTCCACACCCAAGTTAAAGAGGGGATATTGGAGATTCACGCTGTGAGGCGAAAACCACCGGAATCTGTAAGGGTCTTCTTCGACAAAATCCACCTAATTTCGGCTATGGCGCTTGCCGACTCTGGAGAGTTTTCGCTGTATGCAAGTGAGGAGGACATGCACAAAGCCATACTTTTAGAGCCATCCCTATTGGAGGAGGGCTTCAAACCCATAAGCTACGAAAAGAAGGTGGAACCGGGATTCGTGGACGTTTACGGCGAAGACAAGGACGGACGCTTTGTTGTTGTCGAGATTAAACGCAAAACAGCTGGAAAAGATGCTGTTTTACAACTAGCCAAATACATGGAGGCTGTTAAAAGCAGAACAAACCGTGAGGTGCGTGGCATCCTAGTGGCGCCAGACATAGCCAAAGACGTGCAGAGGCTTCTTGAAACCCTCGGTTTGGAGTTTAAGGCTTTAGACCCTAAAAAATGTGCGGAAATTCTGAAAAGGGCTGAAACAAGAAGGCTTGAAGCCTTCTTTGGGGAGGAACAACCCAAATGATTAGGCGAATAGTGCCCTTAGGCTTTGACAGTTTTGGGGTTCGCTCCATGGCAACCTTCGTGGAAACAGACGACCAGAAAATCCTAATAGACCCTGGCGTTTCTTTGGCGCCCCTGCGCTATGGCTTAGAGCCCCACCCGCTGGAGTGGCAGAGGCTGGATGAAACGTGGAACATTATAAAGGATTATGCGGAGGAATCCGAAGTGCTTATTGTAACGCATTACCATTACGACCACCACGACCCAGACTATCCGGAACTTTATAGCGGAAAAACGGTTTTCATAAAACATCCAACAGAAAACATAAACAGAAGCCAAAGGGACAGGGCCACTTATTTCTTAGCTGCCATCAAAGGCTTGCCGAGAAGGCTGGAGATTGCTGATGGAAAAAGCTTCACGTTTGGCGAGACCACAATAACATTTTCAAAGGCTGTTTGCCACGGAACAAATCCCAGACTTGGCTATGTAACAGAAACATGCATAAAAAGCGGAGGCGAAAAGTTTCTCCACACGTCAGACGTTGAGGGACCATCGCTTGAAGACCAGATAGCCTTCATATTAAACGAGAAGCCCGACATACTCTTCGTTGACGGTCCAATGACATATATGCTGGGTTACCGCTACTCTTTCAAAAGCCTTGAAATATCTAACAGCAACCTTGTCAAAGCCATAAGGGAGACAAGTGTCCACACGCTTGTTTTGGACCACCATTTCCTGCGGGACATAAACTACAAAATGCGAATAAAACCAGTCTATGAGGAAGCCCGAAAACGCGGCGTTAAGGTTATGACGGCTGCGGAGTTTTCTGGGAGAAAGATAGAGATGCTTGAAGCTTTGAGGAAGGAGCTTTACGCGAAATATGGTGTGGAAGGTTTCGAAGTTAAGAAGCGCCAAATAAAAGAGGAGTGACGAAAACCTAAATAGTTTGGCTGAACAGTTTGGCTCTAGGCGTCCATCTATGAATCTTTGGCGAGATATTCCATGCGGTGAGAAACCTCCAGAAATTTTAAACATGATTATTGAGGTTATCAGCGGTTCAAGGGACAAGTACGAATATAACATTAAATGGGAGACATTCGTTTTAGACCGCATAATACCCTCATCGGTGGTTTTCCCAGTGGAGTACGGTTTTGTTCCGCAAACATGGTTTGATGACGAAGACCCACTGGACATTATGGCGCTAAGCTACGAGCCCCTAGAGGTTGGATGCCTAGTTAAGGTTAGGGTTATAGGCGCCCTAATAATCGAAGACGAGAAAGGCGAAGACCCAAAAATCTTGTCAGTGCTTGTCGACGACGCAAGATTCGACGGGTACAAAGATATCAACGACGTCCACCCCCACAAGCTTAGGGAAATCCAAGAGTTTTTCGAAACCTACAAGCGCCTTGAACCACACAAGTGGGTCCGGTTTAAGGAGTGGAAAAACGCGAAAGAAGCCATGAAAATTGTCGAATACGCCATGAACAGGTTTAAGGAATTACAAGGGAAATAGCCTTTAAGGCATAGTCAGTCTTTGGCTGAAAGCCTCAAACTCCTTTTCTGAAAGCCACCCCTCATCTTTCAGTTTCTTCAAACCTTCTTCCAATGGTTTCCGTTTAGGGCTTTCACCGAGCATGTTGGCTTTCTCTCCAAACTCGTGGATTTCCCGTGCTAAGGCTGCATCTTTCTCCATCAAAGCCGGGAGCTTCTCCAGAAGTGACGTTAAAGCCTTAAACCTAGGAGTTAAAAGCTGTTTAATTTTGGCTTTTCCAAGGGCACCTTTCAGCTTTACGGCGAAGCCTATACTATTCGCTATTGACGGTGGAAAAACAACATAACGTTTTTTGGCCTCAGCCTCATAACAAGCCATATAAAAGGGGACATAGACAAGGCTTAAACTCTTATGCCCCTGTTGAATCCCCAATTTTGTGAGGCTGGCTAAATCAGCTTCCCTCAGCTTTATGGCATTATTTATTTGCTGAACTATATTTGCCGTTAAGCTTTCCAGCCTCTCCATTTCCTGCCTATAAATCTGGATTTTTGCATCTCTTGAAGATTCGAGTTCAAGTAGGCTTTTTCTAGCCTCTTTAATTTTTGCTTCCCATTCCGTCCTAAGCTTGAAGGTTTCGGCTGACTCGTTTTCCTCGATTTCCTTATTTTTCTCCTCTATTTCCTCAAGCCTTCTTTCAATTTCTGAAAGTTCCTTCTTGGTTTCATTGGCTTTCTCCTTCCATTTTCGCTCTCCCACCTTGTCATTTTTTGCGGCGCATACCTTTGCCTCTAAATTGTACTCCTCAATTTTTCTAAGCGTCTGCTCCTTCATCTTCTCAAGCTTAACCTTTTCCTTCTGCAGTGGCAAGCGTTGCTTCTCGAAGCCTTTTATGAGCCTAACTCTTTTCTCATCATAATCCTCGTTAATTCGGTTAATCTTCTCTGCTACGGTTTCCTCCTCTTTTCTGATGGCTTCTTCAAACTCCTCTCTGACAGCCCTAATTTTTCCTCGAATTTCCTTGGTAAAGCCTCTTGTAGCCTTGCTGAGGAGTTTTATGCCCTCTTGGAGAGTATGGGCATCCGCTTCAAAGTCAGCCCTTAACTCTTCAAGCTCTTCTACGCTTGACGAAACCATTATCTCGTCAATTAACGGGCTTAGAGCAACATTTTCTGATGGCGTAGCCTCCACTTTCTTAGCTTCTGGGAGGTAATTGTTGAATTCGTTGAGGATGGCGGAGTCGCTGATCAGTCCTTCAATTGAAATTGTCTTTTCACCGCCTAATGTTTGAAAAAGGTTTATGTTGTCTGAAAGGAAAGCCGTGTAAGTCTCCAGCGACCTTGTGCTTCTTCTGGCATTTTCAAGAAACTCTTTAGCATCGGGTATCGCTTTGTAGGTTGCTGTGTAGGCTAGCTGTTTAAGTCCGTCAAAGATTAGATTAAGCTGTTGCCATGGTGCAAGCCAAAAAGGATAATAAAACTTTGTTAGGAAAACCGTTTTTTCCTCCGCCTTTTTTAATATTAGCCCTCCGCCTTTCTCCCGTTCAGTTTCAGCAAAACAGTATAGGGTGGCTTTCTCCATCTCTTCTGTAAATGGTTCTGTGCGGTTTTCAGCTGGAACAGAGAAGGGAAGCATTAACTTTAAAATTTTCTGCGACAATTCTTCACCGCTATTATGGGTATTACCTATTTGATTTAAATGTCTTGCCTAACAAGGCGAAAGCCCATTCAGGCCTTGAAAAATGAAAAAAGAGGATTTTTAGGCTGAATCGCTTGTTTTTCACTTCTTTTTCTTCTCTTTCCCCTTTTTCTTTTGCTTCTTACCAGCAGACACTATTGCGACCTCGAACCTATAATCGTGGGCAATTTCTTTAAAAAAAATTTCCATCGGCTTATAAACTGCAACCCGTCTAGAAAAAAAGCACAACCTTTAGCCGCCGTAATGGTTAAGGGCAAAATATTCAGCCCCGATGCAGAATAGGCTTTAAAGCTGCCTTCTATCTTTTTTTAACCTTTCGCCTCAAAACTGGAACGCCTACAGTGGCTATTATTGCCGTCGCTAGAATTACCAAGACTGCTAGGTTTATGTAGATTTCATAGAGCTCTTCAAATGTTGGATTCATTTCTTTGTATTGTAGCGGCAGTGTTGCCAGCACGGCGGCTGCCAAACCTCTGGTGAGGATTACGCTCATTATTGGGCGTTCTTCGATAAGTTCACTGCAGCGGGCTGTTGCTATTCGCACAGCTCCAAACCTAACCAGCAGCAGTATGAGGGAGAGGATTATTCCGAGAAGGGCTATTCTTACGTCGCCTATTGTTGATATTAAGCCTATGTAAACAAAGAAGAAGGTTCTTAGAAGAAAGGCCACCTCGGACTCAAACCTTTTTAGCCCAGCATCAATGACAGTTTCGGTTGGCTTTTCCATTCGGAGCATCCTATAAATCTCCTTCTCATTTCCCAACACTATGCCGAAGAGTAGGCAGCATAGGGATCCGCTACCACCCAAGGTTTCTGAAATAGCGTAGGCTAAAAGCACAACAGCCAGTGTGAGGATGTAGGCGTATGGTGCCCTTGCAATTCTCTTTAATGTGCTTAACCATAAGAGCCCGAAGATTACTCCAAGCACTATTCCAATTGCGAATTTGCTTGCAATTGCCTGTCCAATAGCTAACGGCTCAACGGCGCCGCCAATGGTTATTTCTATTATCGTTAGGGTGAAAACTATGCATAGGATGTCTGTTAGTGCTGATTCTAGGCTCAGTATGGTTGAGCATTTTTCGCTAACCCCTATTCTCGAGGCAAGCGAAATCACAATGATGCTGCTGCTTCCACCTAAAATGGTTCCCAGCAACATCGAATACGTTATGGGTTTGTCTGGAATGAGCAGAAAAGCTGAAAACAATGTTGTGGCTGCAACACTTAAACCAAAACCAACAACAGCCAAAACTGTGGCTCTTGGGCTCTCGGTGAAAACACGATAGATGTTCATGGCCATTCCGCCGTCAAATAATATGAAGACTAGGGCTAAGGCAGCAAAGTACGGAGCCAGTGGCATTATAAATCCAGTATCCACCAATTTGGCTATGGGTCCCACCAGCATACCTAAAACTATTAGGAAAATCATGTCTGGAAAGCCTGTTCGCTCAAAGAAGTAGTTTCCTAAAAACCCTACCACGATTATTGAGCCAGCTAAAGCCAATGCAAGCGTTACAGGGTCAAGCATTTCAGTGCACTCTTCCCCCTATTGTTGCATTTTAGGGTTTAAAGATTTTATTTAAGCATGGTTTCATCTATGTGATGCGTAGTTTTTGTCAATGGAAAATTAAATGATGGTCTACCAGATTTTATCCACTTTGAGATGGGTCAAATATCCGGCTAAGCCATAAAGTGGGAAGACAAGAATTTCGATAAGATTCCCAAGAGTTATTGGAAATCTCACGAAAGCCAAAAAGCCGACGATGAAGAGGAAAATGCAGTAAACTGTTAAGGATTTAAAGTTGTGGTAGGTTTCTGTGGTTCTCCAGCTTAGGCGTATACCTGAAAAAAGAATCCAAACCAATAGTGGCGCAAATAATAGTATGGCGTAGCGCTTATACCACGAAAGGTCTTCTGCATCATTGTTTTTGGCTTTTCTTCTATAGATAGACGGCAAGTCTGGTAAGAAGTTGCTGTAAAAGAAAACCGCCAAGCCCCAAAGCATTGTGTCCAAAGCGTTTTCGCCGAAAAGGTAGAACTCCAAAAACACGTAGAACAAGCTTGCGGGCAAGATTATCCATTTAAAAACTTTTATGGATGATTGGACATGCTCCTTTGTTTCCTCTCTCATCCGCCAAACTGGAAGCTTCGACCTAATTTTTCTGTTTATACTCTTAAACGAGTTTAGGACAAAATTGAAAAACGCATGATAAAGTGCTGCCAAAAACTTCCTTATCCTCGACATGGCTTTAACGCATCAGCCTTTAATCTTTTCCAAGAAATCTGTAATCCTCTTCTGGAAAAGCGCATCCTTCAAAAGTTCGCTCCGCATAATCCACTGGCGAATTGGTATCTGAAAGCGGCTTGCAATAAACTGTAAGGCTTCATCCAAAGTCTTAAAGGTGTAAGGTTTCTGCCTCATGGCGTTTCGGACATTTTCACGGACTTGCCACACGCCAACAGGCATTATGTAGCCCGGATGAGCCTCCCGAAGCACTATCACTTTTGCTTGGCGTTGTTCCTTGACTAGTTGTTCGCAGACCGCTAGGCGTGCAGCATAATAACATCCGCCTATTTCAGCATAAGTGGTTCTTCCCTCATAGCCCTCCCAGTCAGAGTACATTACGACGCTTCTTCCATGCGGGTTCCAAACAGTGCCAGGATACCAAGCCTCTATCGCCTCATAACTCCACTTGCCAGGGAGCATCAAAACTTCAAAAATGTTGTCCAGGTAGCGAGACTCGTAGACGCGGTACTCGCCTATCTCCTGGAAAGTCTTCACTCTTTCCATAAGCTCCTTTGAGATTATGCTGTCAACAGCTGTTATGCTCCAACGTGTAGGCACAAGACGCCTATTCTTTTCCAAGCCGAAGGCACCCACGCTGAAAGCTCTCTGGATCTTTGTCACCAAAACGCCCTTGCCATACAACTCTAAAACCGCTTCAGCAGCCTTCAAATCAGTATCGTAATAAGCCTTCTCAATTTGATGGTCCCAGCGGGCGTTCCCAACCCTCAAATCCCGTATAGGCGCAGAAGGACCAAAAGGCTGAACCTCATCGTCCAAAACTATGAAGCCTCTAGGCTTCTTCTTCAAGAGAAGCTCAACATCGACGGGTTTAACAGCCAAAGCAAGCTCCCGCGTTTTCTCAATAATTTTTCCAGCTTCAAGGAATTTCTGTACATGCACACGGTGCTTGCCACGAATAAGCATGGAGCGAAAACTAACAATCTCGTCTATGGGTTTCCCAAACCAGTATTCTGGCAAGTCGTAAAGGCTTGTATCCTCCTGAACCGGCGGAACAAGGGGGCCAGCATAAACATATGGGTAGCCAATCCTTCCAACAAAAACACTTGGTGGTGAAGCCCCAGAAATGTCCTCACTCTGCATTAGTGGGACGCTTTTCAAGAAGTAGTTGGCCCTAACAATTATGGGGCAGCGGGTTTTGCCGCAGAGAAAACGCGAACCCTTACATGCGACGCATAAACCACTGCGGGAAGCCCTAACAAGAATTTGGCTCTCATCATAGCCTATATCCGCAGTCACGCCAGAATCCTTCAAAATGTCAAGTAACCAAACATTGGGAGAAAAGTTGTCCCTTCGCTTTTTTGAAAAGCTCAAGTCGCCCCAGAAAACTGTTAAAATACCCCTTGCTCATATGCTTTTTCCACAACACAGCCTCCCCAAAATTCGGAATATGGCGCCCTGGCCGGGATTTGAACCCGGGTCGGGCGGGCGACAGCCGCCTATACTAGACCGGACTATACTACCAGGGCAATCTCTATTATTTGTTGATTCTTTCTTTGATTTAAGCATTTTTTGAGCTTCTTTATTTTGTGTATAGTCCTCTAGTCATTAGTAAGATAGTCTCAACCATGTTTTAACTTTCTATTCCTTATCAAGACTACTAGAATTGTTGTTGCGAGCATGAACATTGTCAGAATTATAGCTGATGGATATTCTGGTATGGCGTGTGTTCCTTGGATTATAACTGTTTGTGTGCTGTAGCTGTAGGTAAAGTAAATATACGTGTAGTTTTCGTCTTCGAATCTGGTGTAGTCTGTTATTGGCTGACTATTTATAAGAATGGTCCAGCCATCATCAACCCACAGTAAGCTTTTTGGAATCGCTACCCTGCAGAAGCCTATGGTTCCATCATCACCAGTGACATTGAAATCAATGCTTTTCTGGTCAACATTAAATCTGAAATCTGAAACTGTAGAATTACTTACAACATCAACATTGTATGCTCTTCCATTCCAAACGCCAGCCTCAAAAGCCTTGAAAGGAGCCATTAGGGGATATCCATCAATATTATTAGAATTAATAATGTACGGAGTATCCCCAATACCATCATTGCCAGTTATATTCTGATTAGGACCACCATACAAGTCCACACCAATATAGTCGCTCCAATAGTTCCCGCCTGAAGGATAGCCGCTATCATAAATATTAGTCGAAGGTTGAACATTAGGGTTATCTCGTGCGGCATCATATACTTGTCGATTGTTGTCTATAAAGTTGTTATAGCAGAATCTTGAATTAGTACTGCAAAAAAGGTAGACGCCATATCCGTTGTTTGCTATACTATTTCCATATACAGAGGTGTCTGAGGAATACTCAAAGATAACACCATTGAGGTTATTTGCTATGTCATTTTCAGAAATGATATTTCTTGAAGAATATTCAAGGTGTATCCCTGACTCAGCGTTGTTTGTTATATAATTTTCAGAAATGTTGTTATTTGATGAATAATGTCGCAAGTCGACTCCAAACACAGCGTTGTTTGTTATACTATTTTTATGTACATTGTTATTTAAAGAACCATAAAAAACAATACCGTAATCGTAGTTTGTTACACTATTTTCAAAGATATTATTATATGAACTAAACTCGAAGGCGATGCCAATACCGTGGATGTAGCTTGTCATACTATTCCTTGATATAACATTATCTGAAGAATACTCAAGATAAATGCCATCTAGACTGTTTATTATACTGTTTCCAAAGACATAGTTGCTCCATGAATGGTCAAGATGTATGCCGACAGTATTATTTATTAAACTGTTCCCGGAAATCACAGTTTTTGAAGAATAACTGAGGTATATGGCATTATAGAATCGGTGTATGTTGAAATCTTTGATCGTTATGTTGGTTCTTCGGGTTAAGTCTATTCCAACGTGTTCATATGGAAATGATGTTGTACCTTCTACTACGCAGTTCATACCATCTAATAAAATGTTATCTCTTTCAATAACAATTCCGTTAGCAGAACTTATAATGTTATTAGTCAACCTGTATGTTACTTTATCATACGTTATTATTGGTGCGTCTTGAGGGTCTATGCTTCCATCAGCCCTAATATAAACGGTTCCAGTCCATCCCGCTTTTGTTGGTTTAATGTAATAAATTAATAATGAAAACATAGCCATCAATAAAAGCATCAGCATTATTCCAAAAATAATCCTCTTCATGCCTTCCCCTTACCAACACAATATGCCCTTACAATTTAATTTAAAATTTTTCATACAATACTTATAGAAGAATGTTCCATACTATTTTAAACATAGTTTAAGTTTTAATGATATGCCTTACATGATTTCTGTGATGGAAACAGCGATAAATGTTTATTGAATCCTTCTAAAATATTATTATTTACTATACTGGACGATTATACTACCAAGGCATACAGCAACTATGAGATGTGCAAGAGAATAGAAGCGAAACGTTGATTTTATTAAGTTTTCTTGGCTTCTACAACATTTTTGAGAGGTTGTCCAGTATGGCTACATAAGATTTTTCTAGGGTTATTAGGCCTCCTGTTGGTCCTCCTTCTCCTACGACTATGTACTCGTTTGGTGCGTGGGCTCTTCCACCGTGACCTATGCCTCCTTCGACGAATGGGAGGTTTAATGGTTCTCTGTTAAACATGCAGAAGGGGGCGCTTCCAGCCATGTGGGGCCATATTTCTGGTTCATAGCCGAACTCGCGGTAAGCCTTTATGACGGCTTGGGCTGCTGGCTCGCGGACGCTTGTTTTTGCCCATCCATACCCTTCTTCAAGCTGGACTATTTTTATTTCTTTAAAGCCATGTTTGTCCAGATGCCTCCTTATCTTTGGTATGACCTCTTCAACGGTCATGTTGGGCACGAGGCGAACATCTATCTTCACTGTTATTTTGTGGGGCAAAACGGTCTTAGTGCCAGGGCCTATGTAGCCGCTCCACATGCCGTCAATGTTTAGGGTTGGCGAGTAAAGATATTTTAGCAGTGCCTCTTTCCCGTGGACGTCATCGATGAAGCGTTCAACCTTCATCTCCTTCTTAATGGTTTCCTCATCGAAAGTTTTTTCCAGTTTCTCTAGTAATTCCATGTCTTCTGGGCTTGGTGGGGCAACATTGTCATAGAAGCCCTCAACTAAGACTTTGTTTCCGTCCTTTGATGTGAGGGTGCTTAGGGCTTGTATCATACGCAATGCTGGGCTGTCAACCCAAGCCTTGTTACTGCCGTGGATGTCGAACTCTGTTGGTCCGTAGCCCCAGCTTTTTCCGTCCAGCTCAAGTTCAAAGTAAACTATTCCTTTGACGCCTAATGCCATTTGGACTTTGCCCTTTTCGTCTTGGTCGGCTGTTGGAAAGAAGACGGCATCCGCCTCCTTCAAAACATCCAAGTATTTGTTTATAAACTCCGGTAGGTGGCGGCTTCCAAGCTCTTCCATATCAGCCGAGAACCTTGGAATACGCGAATGCGCAACTCTTATCAGGGATTATTTAAGGCGTTTAGGCTGCAAGGACGCCAGGCTCGTGGAGACTTCTGGTAACCCGGTGGTTTACGGCTATTATGATGCTGGTGCGGATAAAACTGTCATAATCTACATGATGTATGACACGCAGCCGGTGGACGAGCCGGGATGGATTGTTCCTCCGCTGGAAGGCCATGTTGTGGAAATGCCGCCTTTTGGAAAGTGCCTCGTCGCCAGAGGAGCCATCAACACCAAGGGGGAGCTTGCCGCCTTCTTAAATGCTTGTGAATCCATAACGGCTGTCGGCGAAGAAATTCCGCTTAACCTAATTTTTGTGGCTGAAGGCGAGGAAGGTTGCCTAACAAGCTCCTGCAGTCGTCCAAGATGCTCATCAAAATGCTCCTCAATATACTTGAAAACCTTCTCCCTATTCATCACCAACTCTCCCGCCTCCCATTTTAGACTTTAAAAGTTATAAAACTTCACATAGGCTTCATATTCTGGATAATTTATATATCCAAAAAGAATTTAATGGAGAATAAGAGGGAGAAGCTTTTTGCCCCTTGATGAGCCCCAAATTTACGCCCTTACAATAATAGTAGTGGGGGTGATCATTGCATGCTCAATAGTCTTTTATGCCGTGAGGCGAAAGGGGAGTAGGGAGGAAAGGGTCTCGGAGAAAATGGAAACAAGGCCTAAGGAAGTTTTGCCCTTCAAAATTGTTAAGACTGTTTCTCCGGAGGAGGCTGCCCGCGCCAAAGAGGAGCTTAGGATACTGGATTTGGAGAGGGAGATTTTAAGCGACGCCATAAGGAAGCTTTACGAGGCTCACGCTGAGGGCAAAATAACCGAAGAAGAACGGGAGAGGCTTGCCCAAACTTATAAGGAGCGGATGATGATTGTTAAGGAGGCAATTGCCAAAGACGAATCCCTTGTAGCCTTACATGAGCTTGAAGCCATGCAGGAAGACCTAATAAAGCTTTTCAGCGAGCGCTTCGATGAGATAAGCGCGAAAATTGAAGAGCTCCGCTCAAAGGTTGAAGCCAAACCATTAAAAGAAGTAACAATACCAGCGCCTAAACCAGCAAAACTTGTGGAGGTTGAGGAAAAGCCAGAGGCGGAAGAGGCTGAAGAAAAGGTGAAGAGGAAGAGAAAACCACCCGCCAAGCCTTCTCCGAGGACCGAGGCTGAAAAGCGTATAGAGGAAATCCGCGCTGAGGTGGAAAAGGTTTTAGAAAGACTGGGGCAGATGGAAATTGAAACTTAAAGGGGAAGATGTGGAAAAGGCAAAAAGAAACGCAGCTTTAGAAGCCGTCAAACATGTCGAAAACGGTTTTGTGATTGGGCTTGGAAGCGGAAGCACTGTGGCTTATGCCGCCGAAGAAATTGGAAAAAGGATAAAGGCTGAAAAATTGTGTGTGAAGGCTGTGCCAACATCTTATCAAGCTTTTATGCTGGCGGTGGAGAACGGCATTCCAATAACAACGTTGGAGGAAAACCCTACGCTGGATTTGACAATTGACGGGGCAGACCAAATAGATGAGAACTTAAACCTTATCAAGGGTATGGGGGGAGCCCTAACCCGCGAAAAAATTGTTGCCGCGGCATCCAAAACTCTAATAATTATAGCGGATGAGAGGAAGAAAGCAAAAATTTTGGGCGAAAACGGCCAACAAGTGCCGATAGAAGTCCTGCCCTTTTCTGCTCCATTTGTGGTGCGCAAGCTAAGCGAGCTGGGCGGCAAACCAAAAATAAGAGAAGGCACTGGAAAAGTTGGACCAGTTGTAACGGACAATGGCAACTTCATAATAGATGTTGATTTTGGACCAATAGAAAATCCAAGCAAACTGGACGCAAAGTTAAAAAGAATTCCTGGAATTGTAGAGACAGGGCTTTTTGTTGATATGGCAGACTTGGTTTACTTAGGAAAGCTTGATAAAGTTGAAAGGCTGAAGCGAAAGAAATAACAAGAAGCGCTCTTTCATCTGGTTAATGAAGATAGTGCCGGGGTAGCCTAGCCTGGAATGGGCGCCAGACTCATAATCCCCTGAAAAGGGGTTGACGGGGCACAGAGGATAGGAGATCTGGAGGTCGCGGGCTCAAATCCCGCCCCCGGCACTCTTTACATATTTTGAAATGCATGTTATTGAGGTTGAGTTTGTTGTTGATATTTCAAGCTGGTCTCCAAATCCCCTCTTGACTTGGGCGTTTTTTATGGCTACTTTTTCGCCTATTTTCAAGTTTGCAGCGGTTTCTGCGTGTTTTCTCCATGCTGAAACCCATATTTTTCCAGTTTCATCCTTTATCTCAAAAACTGCCAGTTTTACCGTTTCTCCCTTTGAGGTTTTCACATCTCTTATTAATGGTTTGGTTGCAACTTCGCCTTCAACGCATACTTCCTTTAAGCCCTCTCTTAGTTCGGCTATTTTGAGGAATTCTGGCTCCTCTGCGAAAGTGTTTATATATGATCTTGAATCGACGTGAATTTCAAAGCCTTCTTCTAAGGCTTTTTTGACTTTGGCGTTTGCTATGTAGAGCTTAGCGCCTTCTTTGGCAAGCCTTTCAGCCTCGTCAACCTTGTCATCCCACACAACCACTGGTATTTCGCCAGTTTCATCAGCCAAAATGAGGCGCATAACTTTCCCAGCAGAGGAGTCCGGTCTCGTAAAAGTTGATGTTTTCAGGATTTTCTCCACTCTTCCAATAATGTTTATCCGCCTGTTTTTGGAGGCATTTGTAAGTGCCCCCACCTTTGTCGTGAGTTCTGTGATTTTTGGAAAATTGTTGGCTTTGGCGTCTTCGAGTTCTATTTCAACTTCGCCCTTTTCGCCTATGTGGAGTTCAACATTTCCAAGGCGACCTTCCATCGTGTAGCCGTGGCGAAACCTCAAGATTTGCCCAACCCTTACCTTTTCTTGTTCAGCATAAGCCGCTTTGGTGTTCCATAAGACAACATGCACTGAGCCACTTTTGTCGGCTATAATTAGGCTTCCATTTCTCGCCTTTGCGCTTCTTTTGTATTCCTCAGAACTTTTTGGCGGGAAAACAGCAATGACACGCCCAGCAACTGTTACGTCGCTTAATCCCGGAACGAGGTTGCCTATCAAAAGGGTTGGCTCCTTCACTTTGTTAACGTCAATTTCAACCCCAAGCTCCGTGGCTAACATTCGCAAAAGAACTTCATCGGAGATTAGGCCGCCAGTTTTCTGCCTTTTTTCCTCAAGCTTTTTGAGAACTTCTTCTCTTGAAACTTTAAGCCTTGAAGCTATTTTGCTGATTTGGTTTTCATTTTCGTCCATTTTGTCTTTTAGCCCACGTGTAGGAATGGAGAAGCATGACTATTAAGGCTTATCAAAAGCTTAATAGTGGAGCCTCGGGCGGGCTTCGATCCCGCGACCTACGGCTTACAAGGCCGTTGCTCTACCAGGCTGAGCTACCGAGGCGCCCCGCATTCTCGTTTGCGTGTGCTATCATAGGCATATCCAGAACAAAAATAAAAATGTTAACTGGCACAGGATTGTTTGCTGTTCTTTTGCAGACATTGTGTGGGTCCTTCATGAATGTTAAAACATTTATGATGGAGTAGCTTATCATTTTATGCGAAGGAATGGGACACCATGCCGGAAGCCATTAGGAGTTTTATAGCCTTTGACATTGAAAGCGCCAGTGTTCTGGAAAGGATAACGGAGATGCAGAAGATGCTGGCTGAAACTGGTGCTGATTTGAAGTTTGTTGAGCCTAAAAACATTCACATAACGGTGCGCTTTTTGGGGAACATAACTCCAAACATGGTTGACCGGATATTTGAAGGCATGCAGAAGGTTCAGTTTGTGCCCTTTGATGTCAATATACAAGGGGTTGGCGCCTTTCCAGACGTGCGTTATCCAAGGGTTGTCTGGGCTGGCATAAGGGAAGGCGCTAACCAGTTGCGGGGAATCTTCAGCCAGCTTGAGCCTTACTTGCGCAGTTTGGGTTTTGCCCCAGACCCTAAAGGTTTTAGTCCCCACCTAACCATCGCCCGTGTCAAGGGTGGCCGAAATAAGGCTGCCCTTGTGAAGTTCTTGGTGGAAAATGCAAACTACGAGTTTGGCGTTGTTAGGGCTGAGTGTTTGAGGCTTAAGAGAAGCGACTTAACGCCTAAAGGCCCCATATACTCCACGCTTAGGGAGTACTGCCCAAAAAATAGCAGATGAAAAAGGGGCCTTTTTATGTCCACAGAGCTGGAAAAAGTCTGCAAAATGGTTCTTGAAAGGGTTACACCCAAAAAAGAGGAACGCGAGAAAATAGAGGCTTTGGCTAAGGAACTAGAAGTAAAAGTGGCTTCTGCAGCGGCTGATTTCGGCGTTAAGGCAACAGTGCGTTTGGAGGGTTCAGTGGCGAAGGACACTTGGCTGAGCGAAGAACCCGAAATAGACATTTTCATGCGATTGCCGGCAAGCATACCCCGCATGTCCTTGGGCGATGTTGCACTGAAGATAGCGAGGCGGGCAACAGAAGGCGCACGGCAAGTGGAAAGGTTTGCCGAACACCCCTACTTGGAGGCTTTCTTTAACGACGTTCGGGTTAACATAGTGCCATGCTATGACGTTAAGCCCGGAGAGTGGCTGAGCGCAACAGACCGAACCCCATACCACACAGACTACGCGAACAAGCGTTTAACCAGCCAAACACGAGGCGAAGTTCGCCTACTGAAAAAGTTCATGAAGGGCATAGGCGTCTATGGGGCTGAAATAAAGGTTGGAGGCTTCAGCGGATACCTATGCGAACTCCTAATAATCCATTATGGAAATTTTGCAAACACTTTGAAGGCTTTTGCCCAGCACAAAAGACGCATAATTGTAGACATAGAAAACCATTATAAGGGAAGAGAGGACGAGCTGCCACTACTGTTCAACGAACCCCTCGTGATAGTTGACCCAGTTGACAAGGGAAGAAACGTGGCTTCAGCAGTGCAACCTCAAAGGCTTTACACTTTTGCGGCGGCAGCCAGAGCCTTCCTCGAAAAGCCAAGCCTAAAATTCTTCTACCCGCCAGAAACAAAACCGCTAACAACAAAGGAGCTTAAAGCAAAAATAAGCACCCGCGGCTCTGCAACGCTTTTCGTGGTTTTTGGAGAAGTTAAGGCGGTCCCAGATGTTTTGTGGGGGCAACTTTACAAGTCCCAGCGTTCACTGGAAAAGCTTCTTTTGCTAAATGATTTCAGCTTACTGCGATGCACAGCATGGAGCAACGAGAAAGACCTAAACGCCTTCATATTCGAACTCGAAAGCCGCTACCTACCACCAGTGAAAAGGCACTTGGGACCACCGATGGAGAAGGAACGCGAATGCAAAAACTTTCTGGCAAAGTATGCTGGCGACACTGGAACGGTTGCTGGTCCCTACATTGAAGATGGAAGATGGGTTGTCCAGATAAGGCGAAAGTACACAGACGCGGCAGCCCTACTCTACGATAGGCTGAAGGACGGCGGGAGAAACGCTGGAATTGCCAAAGAAATTGCACAAGTGCTCCAACAGCATGGATTCAAAATTTTAGTAAATGAGGAAATAGCCGAAATCTACGAGAAAGACAGCGAGTTTGCAAAGTTTCTAACAGAATTCTTGTCTGGCAAGCCGAAGTGGCTAGAAGAAGTGCAAGCCCAAAGCGGCAATTAAGGATAAGCCCAACACCCAACAATAAAAAGCGAAAAGGTGAAACTTCCCCCCTGCAACAGTTTTCCAGAGAAGTTTTAGGGCAAAGTAGCCAACAACCATAGCCACAACCACGCCAACGGCTGTCTCAGCAAAACCAAAGCCTGAAGCCGCCAAGGCGCCAAACTGCCCGTAAAGGGTTAACGCCAAAGCGCCTATTATGGCTGGAATCGACAACAAGAAGGAGAATTTGAAGGCCTTTTCCCTTTTTATTCCAAGCAGAAGCGCCGCCGTAATTGTTAAGCCGCTCCTGGAGAGTCCTGGAACCACTGCCACGCCTTGGGCGACGCCGATTAAAAAGGCTTGCGAAAAGCCAATATCATCTGCCTTCTCCTTTCCAATTTTTGCGAGGCTGAGCACCACACCACACGCGATAAAGGCTGCTGCAAGGACAGAAATTTCTTGGAAAGCATATTCCAAAAACATGTGGAAGGCAAATCCGATCATTATGGTTGGTATGGTTCCAACAATTATGAGTGGGATGAACTTTCCATATTCAGACTTGAAGTCTAGGCGTTTTAGGGCGGCTAGGACTTTCTCCACGTCGCTTCTAAAGAAGGCGATAACAACGGCTAATGTTCCAATGTGGAGGGTAACATCAAAAAGCAATGGAACTGTTAAGCCTAAAAACCTCTCAGCAAGCCTCAAATGTCCAGTGCTGGAAACGGGAAGCCACTCTGTCAAACCCTGAATAACGCCCAGAATAATCGCCCTTAACAGCTGCATGTCCAAGACTTTTCACCAGCCTGTTTCGGCTTGTGTCGGGCTTTGCCTCTTACTTTTCCGGGTTAACCTTAAAAGATTATTCAGCCTTAAGCTTAAAGAAACCGCGAAAAGTGGTGAAAAGCATGAGCGAGTATCCGTTTGGAAGCCGTGAAGACCGCGAGTTGCTGGCTAAAATGTCCCTGGAAAAGCTTCTGGACTTCTTCTTTTTGCAGATTAGGAATTTGTGGCGGGTTGACGGCTTATACTTCCTAGGAATAGAGAAGAAGTTTGGAACCGAAGCGGCGACGGAGATTGATGCTGGTGTTTGGGAGGCTATGGCGGCAATAGAAGCAAAAAGCCTAAAAAGAATGTTTGATGTGGGCGATAACCCGGACATTCCAACTATTACGGGGCTTCTGCGTTTGACAAGTTGGGCTTTAGACCAACCCTTCAAAACCGTTGAGGTTTCCGCCGACAAGGCTAGGGCTGTTTTGAGCATAAACCGTTGCAGAACACAGGAGGCTAGGCTGAGCAAGGGTTTAGGCGAGTTTCCATGCAAACTTGTAAGGTTTGGCTACTTAAAGAATTTTGCAAAAACATTAAACCCGAATGTTGAGGTTAACTGCCTTGTCTGCCCGCCGGACCCTCATCCAAAAGATTTATGGTGCCGATGGGAGTTTAAGCTGCCACTTTAAGGCTTCTTTTCGCCCAGAAGCTTTTCTCCTAGGCTTTCTGCCCATGCCTCGACCTTGCCAAAGTCACATGCATCGGCTATTGTGAAGCCCAAAAATTTTATTCTCCCACCAAAGGCTTCAGTTGCAACAGGCTTCACGTGGGGAAGTTTCTCCAACAATCTTTTAATGTACTTTTTCACGGCGCCATTGTAGCTTTTCGGATTTCCAGCCTCCATGCATAAAATGAAATAGGCAACATTTTTCCCTCCGAAATCGTTCCTCTCAAGAAAATTTACTGCCTCTTTGTAAACCCGCTGTGCTCTGACACCGCTTCCAACAATAACGTTTCTATATGGGGAAATATCTGGTGATGGATTCTTCCTCAAGTTAACAACGTCAACATCAAAACCATATTTTTGCCTTAAAACCTCTGCAATTTTGAGGGCAACCTCTTCAGTGGCGCCTCCTCTTGTGGCGTAAACTATCAAAGTCCTGTTTTCATTCACAACAAACCACACCTTAGAAATGCTTATCGCCTCTAATATTTAAACATCACACAAAAACTAAAAATAGGGAAAATAGAGGCTTGAAAGGGTTAAACGTAAACTAGTACCTTCGCCTTTGATTTCTTCTCTTCATCCAGCACTCGCGACAGTAAACTGGCCTGCTTGGGTCTGGAACGAAGGGAACTTCGCACTCTTGACCGCAATCAGAACAGACTGCCTTGTGCATCTCTTTACCAGACATTTCGACTACTCAACTCCTTCTAACTTTATTTTTGTGCAAAAGCCGCCGTTGAAAAGCAGTTTTGCACGCACACCATAGGCGGTGAAGCCCCATATAAGAGTTTGCCACAGAAAACACAAAACACATGAAGAAAAGCCTAAAGGCTTAACTGGCAGTGTCAAGGGTTTTCTGCTTTTCAGCCGATATGAAGTTTGAGACTCTCACGCCAATAAGCCGTATTTTCCTTTCTGGTTTTAGATAATCCTGTATAAGCTCTTTTGCTGTTTTCTTTAGGTCTTGGAGGCGGTTTGTCATGAAGGGCAGCGTTCTGCTGTGGGTGTGGGTTTCAAAGTTTTCGTAGCGAACCCGAACAGTAACCGTTTTGAAATATAACTGCTGTCTCATGAGGTCGTTGTGGACCTCTTCTGCGAGTTTTTCCAAAGTGTCTAGAACAAGGTTGAAGTCCGATGTGTCCTCCTCGAAGGTTATATCGCGGCTTATGGACTTTATTTGCCGCTGTTCTTCAACTTCGCTTTTATCTATTCCATGGGCCATCAAATAAAGCTGCGTGCCGATAACTCCAAAGGTTTCCGCCAGCACTGTTGGGTCGTGGCGGGCTAAATCTCCAATGGTTTTTATTCCCATGGCTCGAAGCTTCTGCTCTGTTTTACGTCCAACCCATAGAAGTTTGCGAACCGGAAGTGGAGCAAGAAACTTTTCGGCCTCCTCTTCCGTGACGACTGTTAGGCCGTCCGGCTTCTGATGGTCGCTGGCTATTTTGGCTACGAGCTTGTTGGGGCCGATGCCGATGGAGCATGTAAGCCCTTCCTTTTCGAGAATCTCCTTTTTTATTTGGCGGGCTAGGGCTTCTGCTTCAGCGTAGTCCTTAACCCGCGTGGTCACATCCAAGAAGGCCTCGTCTATCCCCCAGCTTTCGAATTTGTCGGCGTATTTCCGCAGAATAGCCATAATCCTCTCTGAAACCTTCGTGTAAAGCTCATAGTTCACTGGTAAGTATATGGCGTTGGGACAGAGTTTCCAAGCCCTTGAAATGGGCATTCCAGACCTTACGCCATATTTACGGGCTTCATAATTGCATGTGCTTACAACGCCTCGGCCTTTGCCTTCTTTCGGGTCTGCACCCACAATGACCGGCTTTCCACGGTATTCTGGATGCATCCGCTCCTCTATGGCTGTGAAGAAGTGGTCCATGTCAACATGGAGAATTATGCGCTTTTTCTCCGCCATAAACCCAACTTTTCCAAGTGATTAAACAGTTTTCATAAAATTTGAACCTATCGCCCGTTTCGCTTATGTTTAGTTTTGCTAATGATTCCACTTTCATAACTTTTAATGCTTCGGATTCCGACTATAAAAGACGAAAATGAGGATGCGCCGAAATGAAGGTGCTCATGGAAAAGGACGCCCAACAAATCGCCACAGAATACTTGAAAAAGAGGAAGAACACTGAGAGGATAGACGTATCCTCTATTGAACAGCGGAACGGATGCTGGGTTGTTAAGGGCACATGTCCCATAGACTTGGAAGGACATCCATGGGCTGAAAAATTCGAAGTCGTCATCGACGCTAAGGGGAAAGTGAAATCCACAGACTTTTCGCTTTTGTAAACGCACAGCCACCAACCCATTTTTAAATAAAAAACATTTTTTAAGGGAAAGCAGCTTGTTAAGAAGATTGGAGATAATCCTTGTTTAGCAAAATTCTCGTTCCATTAGATGGTTCGGAGCACTCTTTAAGGGCATTGGACATAGCCATACAAATAGCCAAAAAGTTTGATGGAAAAATCACCCTAATCCACGTTTATTCCGTAAGCGTCAGACCCATAATCGTTCCAGAACCTTCAACTCTGACGCCTGGAATACCAATAATGGCGCCCACAGAATATTCGAGGCTTGCTGAAACTGTTAGGGAGGCCGGCGCCAGAATACTAGCCCAGGGCGAGGAGAAAGCCAAAGCTGAAGGCGTTGAAGTTGAAACTATGCTTAGGGAGGGCCACGTTGTCCACGAGATTGTTAGAGCTGCAGAGGAGGGCAAGTTCGACCTAATCGTCATGGGCGCAAGGGGAATAAGCAAAATAAAAGAGCTTATTCTAGGCAGCGTAAGCGACGGCGTCATAAGAAACGCTCCATGCCCCGTCCTAGTCACAAAATAGCCCATCTTTCCGCTTTGCCTTGCTTTTCTGAACATGGCGAGTTCTGAGGCTTCTGCCAAAAAGTTTATTTTCCCCTTCCAATCGGAAATTTTTCACCCTCAAGGTTTGGAGGCAAGCTGACTCCGAAATGCTCGGGTCCATGCCTAAAATGTGCGATAAATGTGTGAGCGCGGTGGCTTCAGCAGGAGGAAGCATGTATGCTGAGGCTGAGGTCGTCGCGTTCGCTGATGCTCGCCCTAGCCTTAAGTACTCTATACTCTTTAGGAGTCGGCTTGCTAGGCCCCATATACCCAATCTTCGTTGTTAACCGCTTCTCAGCCACAATAATGGATTTAGGCTTCTTATACGCGCTTTTCTGCGGCGTCGCCGCCCTTTTCAAGGTTGTTGCAGGAAAGCTTGCAGACACTTATGGAAAGGAAAAAGTTTTCTTCGCAGGGGTTATGATGGGAGCATTATGCTCTTTAAGCTACATTTACGTTCCAAACATAACAGGCCTATACATAATCGAATTCCTGTTTGGCATTTCTTACGCGCTTCAACGCCCATCAATATTAGCTTTAATGGTGGATTTAGGCGAGAAGAGAAAAAGCGGAACGGTGCTTGGACTGTTTGAATCCATATATGACATTACAGAGGCGGCTGCAGCCCTACTAGCCACAGTCATCGCCACAAAAATAGGCTTCGAAACCCTTTTCTGGATATGCTCTGGATGCCAAGCCACAACGGGCATATTTATACTGAAATGCAAACGTTAAAGTTATTATTAAGCAAGCATGCTAATGCTCATAGCAGCGGAGCCCGGTGGTGTAGCGGTCAAGCATGGGGGCCTCTGGAGCCCCTGACGGGAGTTCGAATCTCCCCCGGGCTACTTCTCCTCAGAACTTAATCTATACTTTCTACGAGGCAAAGAGAGAGAAACATCAATTTAGCGAAGGTTATTTAAGTAAAACCATAAATTAAATCGCCATGCAGTGATGTTGATGAGCCAGATTACAGAAACTGAAAACAAAAACTTAACGCAGAAAAATTTATACAAAGCAAGTGCAACTTCATCCCTCCTCGCGTTCGTCTTGTTTCTGATTGGAATTACGAGCATCATCGCCACTTTATTGCAGATAACCATTAACGACGGTTGGTTCATGCAGCTTCAGGATAACTGGCTCATTCTACTCTTCAAGATGAACATGGGGGTTTCAAGCTAACTTAAACGTCATTAACCTCATAGACATAACGATTATGGCTTTGTTCTGCGCCATGTTCCTTGGTCTCTATACCGCCCTCAAAAAAACTAGCAAAATCTGGTCGCTAATCGCTACAGCTCTGCCCTTCTTAGGCATACCCTTCTTCCTCGCAACAGCCACTGCTGGGCGCAGCACACTATTAATCGCAGCCTTGATAATCTCTATCGTCATGCTACGTAGCAACATCTTCAGAAACCAACTGCTTACATGGGAATCGTGGCAAGCGTGCTTCTCTTTTTTGCAGGCGACATCGCCACAGCCGTCTTTTCTTCCTCAGGTGTCGTTGCCTTGTTTATAGCGATTGGGTACGTGCTTTGGATGGTGTGGTTCTTACTTGTTTCTCAAAAACTCTATCAGTTGGGAAGAGCTTATCGGAAGGCAGGGCGGAATAAAAATGAAATCAAGCAGCAACCGGGCAAACGGAATAGTCTTGAAACTCCCAGAATTAGTCTAGCGTTGACTTTACTTTTCGATGGTGCGACCGCCTTACTAAAAGAAATCCATGAAACACAAAACACTAAAAAGTATAAATTAAAAGCTAGAGCGTGGTATCCCCCGGGGCTACCATTCAACATGTGTTTTTAAAGGCGCTTTTGCGATTTTATTATGTCCATGTGGTAGTTGCTGTAGAGGGCTGCCACCGGGTTATGCCCTAAAAGACGATCTTTCACTATTAATGTTGTCACCGGAGCTTTCGAAAACTTTGTGAAGAGCATATCGTGTCCAACACATAAGCCAACTATCATGTTTATGTCTGTTCCAGCCTCGTTTAGGAGCCAAGCCTGCACAATGGGGTTGCATGCAGCCTCAAACTGGGATGGGCTGCCAATCTTGTATTTTTCAGCTACGCCAAGTTCTGTTTTGTCGGTGGCGCCGCATTTGCATCTCACAGATGCCACTATGAAGCCGGCTTCTTCGAGAAAAGTCACTGTTCTTGACGCCTCGTCTTGAAGCCCAGCGCAGAAGGCTACGCCCAGCTTTTTGGCGTTAACTAGTTTGGCGAACTCTATAATCTCCTTTATTCTTGGGCGGACAGCCATCAAAGCACCCCTAACATTTTCGTAAGCTTCTTTCTCCGTTATTGTGGCTGGGACATAAATCCTCTTTACATGTTCTTCCCTGTACATTGCAATGGCTGATTTGATGGTTTCCTTGCTGGTTTTCATGGGGCAAAAGCTTGGAAGCAACTCTACGTTAACCTCTTCCAGAGGCATACGGCTACAGTAGAAGCTTGAACACTTGGCACATTGAGGATGAACCATAAATGACTCTTCGTTTGGATTTCTGTATATTAGGTTTACGTTTTATGAAGCTGCCTATTCGATTCCCCATTTTTTGGTTACCTTAACTATCAAGAAGACTACGAAGGCTACTAGGAGAAACGTTATTAATGCGCCTACGAAGTGTCCAATGCGGAACGGACCCAACACAAAGGCTTCCCATTCTACGCCTGGTAGAGCAAGCGTTATTATTGGCATGATTAGGTCATTTACAAGTGCTTGGACAAGTGTGCCTAGGTATAAGCCGAGGATGAAGGCTACGGCCATTCCCATAACCTTGTATTTAGAGATAAAGTCTAAAAACTCGTTCCATAAGCCCTTTTTCGGCGGTGGAGCAAGTGGTGCAGGTTTAGGCTCCAATAACGCTTTTATTTCCTTTAAGACTTGAAGTATTTCCTCATCTTTATCCTTTGGTTTGGACATTCATCCACCGCTCTAGGGTTTTGTTCAGACATGATTTAAGGTTTGCCTTAAGTTTCGTGGTAATCTTAATCCAGCCTTCACAATCTAGAAATGGCTCCTCTCTATTATAGTGGATGTTCCGAATCTGAATAAGAGGTTAAAATTATGATTAAGACTGAGATGGTTCTGGGAATAACCGCAGCGCTTATCATCGTGCTATTTGTTGCCTATTTGGCGCTTACATGCCCACGGGTTTTGGTTAGCTTCACTGTTTCCTTCACGATAGGTGCGGATGTTAGGCGTGAACCTTTTGAAGTTCCATTCCTCCACGAATACTTGAGGGTGGAAGTCCACGTCCAGAGCGGCAACGCCATATGGACGGCGAAAATTTTAAGCGGCGACACCACTTTGTGGAGTCACACTGCCTCGCAGGGTGGCCAAACAACTTACACGAGCGAATGGATTAGGCTTTCTAGCGGACGTTACAATTTCACTTTTGCAACGGCTGGTTTGGGATCTCTAACAGCGGAGGTTAAGCTAACCTCAAAGGGCGGGTTCTGGTAAGCGTTAAGGCGTCTTCTCCTTTATCAGCCACGAGCCGTCGCAGGTTGCCGTATTCAAGCCTTTCAAGCCTTCTCTGCATGTGGCAAATTTTACGCCATACTTTTTGGCTAACTCTGCCAAGCCCGTCATAAGCTTTAACCTCACATTTTTCGGCATGTAAATGTATCGCCCAATTTTCTCGCCCTTCTCAAAATAGAGGGGCTTAAGTTTTTCCGCTGTTTTTGGCATGGCTAGGCTGAACCGTTGCCAGTTATCTGCCTTAACCTTATAGGTGGAGGCTGTTATGTGCCTAACACCTATTTGGGCTAACGCCTTTACAAGGGTTTCTGGATTCTCATTCATATATGGGATTATGGGGTCTATGCGTATGGCAACAGGCACGCCGCTGGCAATAAGCTCCTCAGCAGCTTTTAGGCGTTCGGCGGGTGACGGCGCGTATGGTTCTAAAATTTTGGCTTTTTCCTCATTATCAGTTGTTATTGTTATAGCCACCATGGAAGGCGCACGCTTTAAAAGGTCTATGTCCCTCAAAACAATATTCGACTTTGTAATAAGCTGGATTTTGCAGTTATAACGCGTTAGGATTTCTAGGCAACGCCTCGTCAAGCCCTCTTCAGCCTCAATTGTTGGGTAGGGGTCTGAAGAATTCGCTATTGAAATTAGTTCGCCCCTAAGTTTGGATGCCTCCCGCTCCAGTTTTGGCAGCAAATCCTTTTTGGGGCGGCACTCGTAAAAGCGCGGTATATAACTGGAAGCATAACAGTAGACGCATTTGTGGTCGCATCCAGTGTAGGGGTTAAAAGTCAATTTAGGCGGACAAGTGCAAAGGGGCGAACGCCAGGGGTCAAACCAAGTTATTAGGCTCAAGGCTTTGGATTGCCTCACTTTTATATGGCTTTTTCACTAGTTTTTGTGCTGGAGCTTATTTGTAAAGTTTTTCTGTGGAAATCCTTAAATCTGTGATTTCACATAAAAATTGATATGGTCAACATCACCGTTTCAATTCCAGAAGAGCTTTACAGGAAGATGAAGAAGTATTCTGAGGTTCGATGGAGCGAGGTTGTTAGGAAGGCTTTGGCTGATTATGTTTGGCGTCTTGAAGTTATGGAGAAGGGCGTCGTCCCATCTGAGAGGCTTGCCGAAATTTTGAAGGAGTCAAGCCTTGACATTGGCAGTATAAGTCTAGAAAAAGCCTTGGAGTATTATGAGAGGGTTAGGGAGGCTGAATGGAGGAGGCTTCAGTTTACGACACAAGCACGCTCATAAACCTTCTAAAAAGCGGAAAACGCGAAGTTAAAGGCTTCACAACAATCCTAAACATTATCGAGTTTCCAAAAGCCCTAGAATTTAGGGGTTTAGGCGTCATATACCCAAACGTTGAAGACTACGACGAAGCCCTAAAGATTTCGGCTTTACTGCTGAAAAGGGGGAAGCCAGCGCCAGCCATAGACATTCTAATAGCAGCCATGTGCACAAGGAGAGGCTTAACACTCGTAACGGCAGACGAACATTTCAAGCACATAAAATCTGTGAAGAAAGAGTTTAAGGTGGAAATTACAAAATGATTTAGGGTGGGTTGTGCGGCTTTGGGTTTGGGTAAGCCTACTGAGATGAGTTTGCGGGATTTGTTGGTTGAGGAGCTTAAGCGTAGGGGTGTTGTGGTTGTTCCAGAAGTTAGTTTTAGGGCTGTTCACAATACCATTAAAATTATCAGTGGATTTGGAGATATTCGAAACAATTAAGTATAAATACGGTGTAAATTAGTCCAGAGACAATGGTCGAAGTTATAGAAAAGACATTGGAAAATGAGCTTCTTCGTTTACTTAAAATAGAGAATATACAAGATCGTTCCCTCGCTATCGACATGGTAATTGATGCCTTAGCTGTAATCTCTAACGCTGCAAAAATTAATGATTTAAATGAGGTCATAAAAAAAGTTGTTCCATCAACCTTTAAGGTAATTGAGCAATTACCTGAGGCCCATTTAAATTTCCTCAATAATATTGTGAGTAAAAGAAGAGAAGAAATAAGAGAAGAGGATATCTACGAGCATCAAATAAGAGTTCAGAAGTTAATCGATCCTTTTTTGCGGAAAAAGCTTGCAGCATATTTTACCAAACCCGTAGGACTTCAGCTTATGAGCGTAGTTACATCGGAATATATAAGGTCACATGATTCGCCAATAACTTTGTGCGACCCATTCTTGGGATCTGGACTTACCCTTACAAGTGCATTGAAGAAATTAGAACCTGCTCAAGTTTATTATGTATGGGGTATAGAACCGCATCCATTATCCGCTCTTATCGCTTATGCCGCCATATTAAGTGCCCTTAAAGGAGCGTTCCATAAAATAGAAGTCCACGTAGGCGACGCGTTTGAAATAGTGTATAAAAATGCTTGCAAAAAACTATACTACTACTTTGGTTATGATCAAAGGAAAAATGGAACATTGAAAACGGACGTTATACTTACAAATCCTCCATTTACAAGATGGGAATTATTGAGCAAAGAGTACAGAACTTTTCTTCAAAGACTCATAAAAATCTTAGGATACGACCGATACATCAACAGAGTGCAACTTAATTTACAGCTTATTTCGCTCTTCTTGATGGATTATGTCCTGAATGATGGAGGGTTATTAGTATCCGTGCTTCCTGCATCAACTTTTTACACAATTTATGGAGAGGCTGCTAAACGACTACTTAAAGAAAAGTATCATATAAACGCAATAGTTGAATGTTGTGTAGAACCATCATTTTCAATTGATAGCGGCTTTAAAGAATTAATTCTTATAGCAGAGAAAGGATTAAGTGGTTTAGAAACGGCATTTGTAAGTCTCCGTGAGAATTATGAAAATCAGCTTATCAGCTTTCCATATATTTTTAACGGAGTTAAGTTAACAGAAAGTGTAAATTGGGTTAATTTAAATGAGCTTTCGAAGCTTTGGGAGGCTAATTGGCTTGTTCTTTTTGGACGTAATGAGCTGAGAGAGATCTTAAATAAAGTGCTAACGAAAGCCGCCAGTAAAGGCACCATTGACACATGGATTAATTGCCTCGGTAGGGAGTCTATTGTGAGAGGCATTGAAATGTATGGTCCTGATTTTTTCTTCGTTCCAAATAAATACTGGCGAATTATTAACAAAAGCGTTGAAAAGTTGACGCTGAAGTCCGTTGATGGAGAACAACTTGAAATACCAAATGAGTTTTTTGTTCCAGCGCTTAGGAAACCAGAATTATATAAGGATACTCTTGAACCATGTATTGATCATTTTTTCGTTGCTATACCGCCTAGACCCTTATCCGATTTTCCAGCGGACCTAATAAAGTATATACGGTGGGGCGAAAAAAGTCAAACAGCAAAACCAGCGATGAAAGTGTTTGGAGAAATGTGGTATAGTCATGTTTACAAGCAGTTAAGAACAAAAAGACCACTTGGCAGAATATTTTTGCCCGATAAAATAGACCCAACGTTTAAAGAACGAGGTATTTTCGCGTCTTTCTCGGAGGATTTAGTGACAGCTTCTAAAAATTTTTATGTCGTGACTCTGAATCAAAAAGCAAAGGACAAAGTTTTAGCGGCTTGGTTTAATAGCACAGTCTTTATAGCCTATTTCGTTGTCGCAAGCAGGCAGATAAGTAAAAATTGGACACGATTTCTTGAGAATGATTATCTAATAATGCCGGTGATCAATGTTAACTTACTCGATACAGATGATTTGACTAAAATAGAAAAAAATATTGAACCTTTTAAAAACATTAAGCTCCCGCCACTACGTTATCAATTAGAATATGATTTTAGACGCTCACTTGATTTGGCGATGCTTGAAGCGCTCGAGGTTTATGATGGAGAAAATGTTATTAGCGAACTTTATGCTGCGTTGAAAGATTACTGGAAAATATAAATTACTTTTTCCACTTCATCTCTGAATAGTAAAAAGGGATTATTTTTGTATCCATTACGTATTCAGCGAATTTTATGGGTGAGAACTTAAATTGTAATTCGTTTCCTGGGTGACTCCACTCTGTTTTCGGTATTTTTATATGTTTGCCGTCACCGCTTTTACGCTGAATTGTAATAAAATCACCAAGTTTTATTATTCCTTTTTTTGGAAAAACTTATGTTAGATGCGTTTTTCATTAAAAATCTAATAACATCTTCCATTTTAAAGAGGTAAAGCTTGCCTTTTACTTTGTCATTTATCATGAGAAGTTTTAGGTTTTGTTCATTTTTCACAAAAATTTCATTTATTATACGTTCAATATTCGATAAGAGAAATTCTGAAATTCGGTACCTATCTTCTGGAAGGATAAAGCATGCTTTTGCGTCACGTGCAATTCGAAGTATGGCTTTTTTCAGAGCATCAAAAATGTCATCTGGCATATTTAGCAAACTCTTCCAGTCTTCTAGTCTCCTTCGATCTAGCTGGTGAAAACTTGTCCCCGTGCTTGATTTTATACTCACTCCAAATACAGTATCATATGTTTTTATGAAGATATCAGTTTTCACATCGTCTTTATAAGCACTGATCTCGCCTTTTATCTTAAAACCGAGCGTGAATAGCCCTTTTTTAAGATTTTCCCGGAACTTCGCATTTTTGTTTATTAGCGATATTATTTCTTCTTCACTCTCTAAACCTACCCTTGCTTCTTTGCGTCCTTTTTCAATCACATCAAATCATCACTTCTAAATTTTGATTCTTGAAATTTAGATTTTGCGATTTAGACCCTCACTCTGTGAATTTAAACGATTCGCTTCAAATTCTATATATAAAGAGGGTAGTGTTTTTTGTTAGCTGGACCAGCCACAAAAATGACCTCTGCTTGTCTTGCCAAAATTCTGGAGAGAGAAGGGGTATCCAATTTAGCAACACAGCAGACCATAAATTGAAATGAAAATAAAGGATTCAAAGCCACCAGAACCTCGAAATTCTATAGGGGGAGGAGGTAGACACCTTACACTGTTTTCTCTAACCATTTTCCAGCAAAAACTAGAGAGGGGTAGGCTGCTATTGGCTTTCCCACAAGCCAAAAAATAGGGAGAGGCTATCCAATTTTGCAGTT
>Ga0080004_1139460_pt1 | contig 34130 bp, 37 predicted proteins | sample WasSprMetagenome_FD_69207 | JGI IMG/M metagenome (GOLD analysis project Ga0080004, IMG submission 69207) | Sulfidic aquatic microbial communities from Washburn Spring, Yellowstone National Park, USA - WS (SPADES assembly) (version 2) | ecosystem: Environmental > Aquatic > Thermal springs > Hot...
ATGTGATATATAAAGCTGCAAGTTGTAAATCAGATACCTTAGGTGGTCTACCTGCTTTCTTTTTTGATTGAATGTTTAAATGCTCAGAGATTTTTTGAAATATTGTAAATAAAGATTTAAAGTTTTTCATTTTTACCTCTTTGGTGGAATTTTTGCTATTAAAATTTAACTGCCACCCCGGAGTTTTTAGATATTCTATTTATATTTGAATTTCTAACCCAAGGTATTTTTAGCATATTTAATATACGATATGTCGGGCGAGAAAAACAATATAAGTATGAGATTCTTAGCCGGCTGCAGAATGACATATAAGGCTACCTTTTTTCTGATGCTTATTATTCAACCTTTTCCTGTCGTTCTTAGGACTTTAGTCCGAAGAATCTCATTTTTAAATTCTATAAAAATCACTTATTTCTCACCCAAGGTATTAAAAAATTTTTAGCATATTTAATATACATTGGAGATTTTAATTTTTGTGCAGCCCTATCACCTTTATCTGTTTCTACACTATTCAAAATGATATAATATTTTTTTAACATTTCTTAATAAATCAAGGAGAGTTTGATGAAGAAAAGAGTTGTTTTAGCTTACTCTGGTGGGCTTGATACGTCTGTTATAGTTAGATGGCTTACTGATAGAGGTTTTGAAGTAATAACCTATACAGCCGACGTTGGTCAAGGGGAAGAGCTTTCTGAGATTGAAGAAAAAGCCAAAAGAGCCGGAGCTGTAAAAGCTATAATTGATGATATAAAGGAAGAGTTTGCAAGAGATTACTGTATGCCACTTATGAGAGCCGGAGCTTTGTATGAAGGAAAGTATCCGTTAATCTCTTCTTTATCAAGACCATTGATTGCAAAAAAATTAGTAGAAGTTGCACATAAAGAAAATGCCCATTATGTAGCTCACGGTTCAACGGGAAAAGGAAACGACCAAGTAAGATTTGAAGCATCTGTTTGGGCGTTAGACCCGGATATTGAAGTTCTTGCACCGGTTAGAGAATGGGAATTTAAATCAAGAGAAGAGGAGATAGACTATGCTCTAAAACACAATATACCGGTTAAAGCAACAAAAGAAAAACCTTACTCTTATGATAGAAACCTTTGGGGTGTTGCAATAGAAGCAGGACCACTGGAAGACCCATGGACTGAGCCACCGGAGGATGCTTTTGAGATTACAGTTTCTCCTGAAAAAGCACCGGACACACCAGAGTATATAGAAATAGAATTTAGAGAAGGAACGCCGGTGAAACTGAATGGCAAAGAGTATGACCAACTTTGGAAGCTAATTTGGGATTTAAATGAGATTGCAGGTAAACATGGCGTTGGAAGAATCGACATGATTGAAAACAGGCTTGTTGGAATTAAAACAAGAGAAGTTTATGAATCACCGGCCGGACTAATTTTAATTTCAGCTTACGATGAGATAGAAAGCATCGTTTTAGATAGATTTACCTACCACTATAAGAAAGACCACGTATCACATCCTTATGCTGAGCTTGTTTACGAAGGTTTGTGGTTTTCAAAGCTAAGAGAATCTTTAGATGCATTTAACAACGAAATCGCAAAAATAGTAAACGGTACAGTGAGAATAAAATTATACAAAGGTTCATTTAAAATCGTGGGAAGAAGGTCTCCAAACTCACTTTACAGCGAAGATTTAGCAACCTACAGTCCAAAAGATGCATTTGACCACAAAGCGGGTGGAGCATTTACAAAGGTTTGGGCTTTACCGTTAAAAGTGTTTTCAAGAGCAAACAAGAGGTAAAATATGCTAAAAGAGTATAACCACTTAGAAATAGAGAATAAATGGGCTGATATATACAAAAATTCTGAATATTTTAAACCACAAACAGGCAAAAAACCCTATTTTTCTGTTGTGATGCCTCCGCCAAACGTAACCGGAAGCCTCCACATAGGACATGCCTTGAACGTGACTCTACAAGATATAATGGTAAGATACAAAAGAATGCAAGGATACAATGTTTTATGGCTTCCGGGATTTGACCATGCCGGCATTGCAACTCAATGGGTAGTAGTAAGGGAGCTTCAAAAAGAAGGAATAAGTAGATTTGACCTTGGAAGAGAAAGATTTATAGAAAAGGTTTGGCAGTGGGTTCCAAAATCAAGGGATAGTATAAAAAATCAGCTTATAAGAATAGGTGCATCTTGTGATTGGTCAAGACAAAGATTTACCTTAGATGAAGGATTTTCAAGAGCGGTTAGGTATGCATTTGTAAATCTTTATAAAGAAGGTTTAATCTTTAAAGCACCTTACATAGTAAACTGGGATCCAAAAGAGAAAACAGCAATATCAGACTTAGAAGTTGAGTACCAGGAGCATAAAGGCAAAATCTGGCATATTAAATATCCGCTGGAAGATGGTTCTGGTTATATTGTAGTCGCAACAACAAGGCCGGAGACAATGCTTGGAGATACAGCTGTAGCGGTCAATCCAAACGATGAAAGATATAAAGATTTAATAGGTAAAAAGGTAAGGCTACCACTTGCACCTGAAAAAAGAATAGATGTAAGCGGTAATGAAGTCTCTAATCTAATTCCAATAATTGCTGATGAGTATGTAGACCCAGCCTTTGGTTCTGGAGCTGTAAAAATCACTCCTGCCCACGACCCAAATGACTTTGAAGTTGGAAAAAGACATAACCTACCAATGGTCATTGTTATGGATGAATCTGCACACATCAATGAAAACGGCGGAGAGTTTATAGGCTTATACAGATACGAAGCACGTCAAAAAATTGTAGAAAAGTTAAAAGAACTTGGATTGTTAGAAAAAGAAGAAGACCACATTCATAATGTAGGACATTCTCAAAGGTCTAAGGAAATAGTAGAGCCATACCTTTCAAATCAATGGTTTGTAGATACTAAAAAACTTGCAGACAAGGCTATTAAAGTTGTAGAAGATGGTGAGATAAAATTTATTCCGGAAGGATGGGTTAAAACTTATCTAAACTGGATGAATAACATAAGAGAATGGTGTATATCTCGTCAAATCTGGTGGGGACACAGAATACCAATTTGGTATTGCAAAGACTGTAATCATACAAACCCATTCAACGACGACAGCTATACTTCTTTAGAAGAAAAAATAATATTTAATCTTTATGCAGATGGAAAAATCGGACAAATTTTCTGCGTAGATGATGTTTTAAACATACTAAAAGACAAAAACTTTACACATCCGGAAAAAACAAATTTAGAATTTTATGAAAAAATAGTATTTGGAGAAAAAACAAGTCAGTTTGAAAGTAAAGATAGTTTAATTAAGTTATTAGATAATTCAAATAAATTTGAAAAAGTTTACAACGAAAGATACAAAATCAAGCTAAAATGTGAAAAATGCGGGTCTGAAAATCTTCATCAAGAAGAGGATGTGCTGGATACTTGGTTTTCTTCTGCATTATGGCCATTTGGTACACTTGGCTGGCCATCAAGAAAGGATGATTTAGCAGTCTTCTATCCAACATCCCTTTTAGTGACTGGGTTTGACATCATATTCTTCTGGGTTGCAAGAATGATAATGATGGGTACTAAGTTTACAAACGATGTTCCATTTAAAGATGTTTACATTCATGCACTTGTTAGAGATGAAAAAGGCGAAAAAATGTCTAAAACAAAGGGTAATGTGATAGACCCGCTTGAAATGGCTGAAAAATACGGCTCAGACGCTTTAAGATTTACCTTAGCATCATTGGCTGCACAAGGTAGAGATATAAGACTTTCTGAAAAGAGAATAGAAGGATATAAACATTTCTCAAACAAAATCTGGAACGCATCTAAGTTTGTTTTAATTAACAGTGAAGATTACGACGGAAAGACAAATTTAGAAAGTTTAAGCTTGTCAATAGAAGACTACTGGATTTTAACAAAATTAAACAAAGTTATTGAAAACTCTACAAAAGAGCTTGAGAATTATAGATACAATGAGTATGCAAATATTCTTTACGACTTTTTCTGGCACGACTACTGCGACTGGTATATTGAACTTTCAAAAGAAAGAATTTATAAAGGTAGCTCAGAAGAGAAAAAAACAGCCTTAACAGTTTTAAACTTTGTATTGAGAGAATCTTTAAAACTTCTTCATCCCATAATGCCATACATAACAGAGGAAATTTACAGCTACTTAAAAAATAAAGACTCTGAAGTTTTAGCTGTAGCACCATATCCAAAAGTTTTAGAAAGTTTTAACAATGAAGAAAATTATCAATTCATTGAAGACTTAAAAAATCTTATATCTTCTGTGAGAAATGTTAGAAGCGACTTTTCAATAGAGCCAACCAGAAAATTAAGCATCAGAATAAAAGCAAAAGATTTATCTGTAAAAGAAAAATTAAAATGGCTGCAAAATCAGATAAAAGCACTCATTAAAGCTGAAAGTTTAGAAGTTAGCACTGATATAGAAAAAACCTCTACAGAAATAGCTGTTGTAAGCGACTTGGGAGAAGTTTTTGTAGACCTTCAAGGTGTCGTTGACATAGAAAAAGAGATAGAAAGGCAGAAAAAAGCTTTAGCTGATATTGAAAAGTCTATTAAGATAGCAGAAGGTAAACTGTCTAATGAAAATTTTGTTAACAAAGCACCACCGCAAGTTGTAGAAAAAGAAAGACAGTTATATCAAGAATTGAAAGAAAAAAGAGAAAAGATTTTAAATCTTATAAAAATGCTTGAAAGTAGCAGGGCTTAATAAATCTGAGAGTATCCCAAAATTCTTATAAGTTTACCACGTCCATCATCCTGAGGCCAAGGGCCAAAGGATCTCTTTTTTGATTTTTTGACTTGAAAAGAAAAACATGAGATTCTTCGCTTCGCTAAGAATGACGATTTGGATTTTTAGAACAGTCTCATATACAATACAAATGCATCTGATGGAAGCTCTGTTGTTTTGAAGACACTCAAGTCTTTCTATAAGCTCTTTTTTGATTGTATCCATATGTTGTTTTAAAGTAGTTTAAGCCCAAGCTTTTTAATGTAGAATCTATTTTGCTTTCTATAGTAATCATTGGATACTAAACTCATGAGAAGGTTTATATAATCTTCATTAACTCTTTTGTAAGAGTCAGGTAATATTTGCGGTTTAAATTTACCTTTTCTATCTCTTGGGACATTTATGTTAAGCTTGAAAGAACCAGTATTTATACTTCTTTCATAATATCCATTTGCTTTGTTACCATTGTCATTTTCAAGAAAGAAATTTCTTTCCTGATTCATAATCAGTTACACAACAGATTCTAAAAGCTTTCTTATACCTATCTTTACTTGTGTTGTTATACCGTTTGGAAAAGCTCTTTTACTAATTCTTCAGTCGACCTGTCTAATATTTTTTAAAAGCGCTCTTTTTTATCCTATTATCATTCCTCCTTATAATTTTATTTAGACACAACATTATTTTAACTCCCCTGCAAAGAATTATACGAAAGATTAGTAAGTAAAAAGGTAAGGCTAAAAGGTTAGCATTAGTAGCTGTAGCACATAAGTTATTAAGGTAGGCATATGGTGTATTAAAAAACAGAAGACCATTTGATGAAAATTTTTACACTTGACATTTAACATAGAGTATCTGAGCGTTAGCGAAGAATCTCCTGTTTTTATAAACAAGAGATCGGCTTACGTCCTCAAGACATTGTACAATATCAATATTATGATATAATATCTTTTCTAATTTTTGTAAGGAGGAATATAAGATGGCTGTTTGTCAAATATGCGGTAAAAAAACTGTTTTTGGAAATACTGTAGCACACTCAGCTACAACAGAAAGAAGAACTTGGAAGCCTAACCTTAGAAGAGTTAGAGTAGTTCTTGAAGATGGTTCTACAAAAAGAATTTATGTATGTGCTAAGTGTTTAAAGGCTGGAAAAGTTAAAAAAGCGGTATGATTTCACATTTGGGGTTAGGAGATTTTTACGATTAAACTCCTAATCCCTCGTTTGTTGTTGTCGTAATGGATAATCAAACATTAGGCTTAATAGCTGCAATTCTTACAACTTCTGCATATCTCCCTCAAACTTACAAGGTGGCCAAAACCAAATCAGCCAAAGATTTCTCTTGGATGTGGTTGATTTTTATGTGGATTGGCATATTTTTATGGTTTATTTATGGACTAAGCATAAATAATCTTCCATTAATTTTAGCAAATGGAATTTCAATAATAAGTTTAACGATAATAGGTGTAATTAAGTATGTTTATAGACAAAGCTAAGATTTATGTAAAAGCAGGCGATGGTGGTAATGGCTGTGTTGCATTTTTGAGGGAGAAGTATGTCCCTTTTGGTGGACCGGCTGGTGGCGATGGTGGAAAAGGTGGAGATATAATCTTAGTTGCAGATAGCAGTCTTCAAACATTGATGGATTTTAAGTATAAAAGACATTACAAAGCAGAAAGAGGACAGCACGGTCAAGGTGGGAATAAAAAAGGCAAAGATGGAGAAGACTTAATCTTAAAAGTGCCTGTTGGAACTGTTGTAAAAGATGGTGAAACTGGAGAGATCATAGCTGATTTAGTAAAGGAAGGTCAATCTGTTGTGGTTGCGAAAGGCGGAAAAGGTGGAAGAGGAAATGCAGCGTTTAAGTCTCCAACAAACCAAGCACCAATGTTTGCAGAAAAAGGAGAGCCGGGCGAAGAAAAATGGATAGAGCTTGAGCTTAAGCTTTTAGCAGATGTTGGAATTATTGGATTTCCTAACGCAGGAAAATCAACTTTAATATCTATTCTGTCCAAAGCAAGACCAAAAATAGCAGATTATCCATTTACAACTCTTACACCCGTTCTTGGAGTTTTACAGCTTGATGTTAATGACTATATAGTTTTGGCAGACATTCCAGGACTCATAGAAGGTGCTTCAGAAGGACTTGGCTTAGGTCATGAGTTTTTAAGACACATTGAAAGAACAAAATTTCTAATTCATCTAATAGATGTGTCGGATTTTAGAGAAAGGAACCCTATAGATGCTTTTAACATAATCAATAAAGAGCTTGAAAAATATTCTCCTGACTTAATTAAAAAACCTCAAATAGTAGTTGCGAATAAAATAGATGCTTTATCTGATAAAAGCTTATTAGACAATCTTGAAAAGTATTTTTCCGAAAGAGGTTATCCTTTTGTTGCAGTATCTTTGATTACAAGAGAAAATATAGATAAGCTTGTTAATCTGATTAGAGAAACAAGAGATAAAATGAAGAAAGAGGAAACTAATGAGAGTGTTATTTTGGGGAACGCCTGATTTTGCAGTTAAAAGTTTAAAAGCTTTAATAGAATCCAATCATCAAGTCGTTGGAGTTGTTACTCAGCCTGATAAACCTAAAGGTAGAGGACAAAAAATCCAGCCAACACCGGTAAAAGAGAAAGCCCTAAAACACAATATTCCAGTATTCCAACCTGAAAAAATAAAAAACAACCAAGAATTTTTAGAAATGGTCAAAAAACTTAATCCAGATATTTCGGTAGTTGTTGCCTATGGAAAGATTCTGCCGGAAGAGATAATTAACATACCAAAGTATAAAACGATAAACGTCCACGCATCACTTTTGCCGGAATACAGAGGAGCAGCACCAATTCAAAGAGCAATAATGGAAGGTAAAGATAAAACAGGTGTTTGTATAATGGAGATAATAAAAGAACTTGATGCGGGGGATGTTTACGCATGTAAAGAAGTTGAGATAACAGAAGATGATGATATTATAAGCCTTCATGATAAATTGGCAGAAGAAGGAGCAAGATTGCTTATTGAAGTGTTGGATAAAATAGAAAAAGGAGAAATAGATAAAAAACCACAAAACCATGAAAAGGCAACCTACGCAAAACCGATAGAAAAATCAGAAGGAAAAATAGATTTTAACAGGTCAGCAAAAGAAATCTTTAATCAAATCAGAGCTTTAAAAGTATGGCCAAAAGCCTATTCTAAATTCAGAGATGAAGAAGTCAAAATCTTAGATGCAAAAATTGTTGAGTGCAATGTAAACGCTTTACCGGGAGAAATAATAAAAGCCGATGAGAAAGAGGGAATAGTGGTAAAAACAGGCAATGGATGTCTTTTAATAAAAATAATACAATTTCCAAACTCAAAGCCAATAACAACACAAGATGCAATCAGAGGATACAAGATAAAAGCCGGAGAAAGGTTTGAGTAAATTTAGAAAATAGGATGGTCTGAAAATTAATCAAGTTAAAATATTTTATCAATGATTATGCAGGAGAAGGTGTTGGAGAGAGAAAACCACTTGGTAATTTGGGGAAGAAATCCAGTAATAGAAGCACTTAAGGCCGGAAGAAGTCTTGAAAAAATTCTTATTGCCCACGATTCACATCCACCAAGAGAGTTGTTAGAACTTGCAAATGAGAGGAAAGTAAAGGTGCAAAAAGTATCAAGACAAAAGATTGAAGAGCTTGCAAACACTAAGAAAACACAAGGTGTTGTTGCACTTGTAAGTCCGATAAAATATTATGATGAAAATGAAATTATAGATAAAACAATAAAAGAAAAGGGTATTATGTTAATCTTAGACCACATTACAGACCCTCAAAACGTAGGAAGCATTTTAAGAACAGCAGAAATTTTTGGAGTAAGTGGAGTTATAATCCCTAAGGAACGGTCAAGTCCTATAAATGAAGTAGTAGTAAAAGCATCCACAGGGGCAGTTTTTCATCTTCCGATTTCAAAAGTTGGAAGTTTAAGAAATGTAATTGAAAAATTTAGAAAGAAAGGTGGCTGGGTTGTTGCTGTTGAAAAAGGCGGAAGAAATATAGCTGAGATAGACTTTCCATATCCGATTACGTTAGTAGTTGGCTCAGAAGGAAAAGGAGTTTCAAAATCTATATTAGAAGAAGCGGATATTATTGCAACTATTCCAATGGTTGGTAAAATAACATCTCTAAACGTTTCAAATGCAACGTCGATAGCATTATGGGAATTATTTAAAAGGAGAATAAAAGATGGAAAAAACAGTTAAAAAAGTAAAAAGAATAGAAGGGTCTTTAAGAGTCCCGTCAGATAAATCTATTTCACACAGAGCAATAATTTTATCTTCTTTGGCAGATGGTACATCTATTGTAAAAAACTTTTTGAAGGCTGGTGATACTCTTACAACTGTAAACGCATACAGAAAGCTTGGGGTTGAAATAGTAGAAAAGGATGGTGTTTATCATATTCATGGAAAAGGTTTAGATGGACTCAAAGAACCTGATGATTTTCTTGATATGGGAAACTCCGGAACAACTACAAGATTAACGCTTGGAGTATTGGCTGGGTTTGATTTTTTCGCTGCACTAACAGGTGATGATAGTCTAAGAAAAAGACCTATGAAAAGGGTAGCAGAGCCACTTTCTAAAATGGGTGCAAAAATAGATGGGAGAAAGGATGGTAATTTACTTCCAATCTCCATAAGAGGTGGAAAGCTTACAGGAATAGATTTTTTTAATGAAAAAATGTCAGCACAGGTAAAGTCAGCTATTCTTTTGGCTGGACTGTTTGCAAGAGGAGAGACAACAGTTATAGAGCCTGTAATTTCAAGAGACCATACAGAAAATATGTTAAACAGTATGGGAGCATATGTAAATAGAGAATTTACAAAAGACGGATATAGAGTAACTGTCAAAAAAGCAGATAAGCTAAATCCTATACATATAAACGTACCTGCCGACCCATCTTCGGCGGCATTTTTTGCAGCTGCAGCATCAATTATTCCAGGGTCTCACATAGAGTTAAAGGATGTTTTAGTAAACCCAACAAGAGATGGATTTTTTAGAAAGTTAAAAGAAATGGGGGCTAAGGTTGAATACAAAAACAAAAGAGATGAAGCAGGTGAGATAGTAGCAGATATCTATGTTAGCTATCATGAATTAAAAGGTGTAAAAGTAGAGCCGCAAGAAGTTCCTTCAATGATAGATGAAATTCCACTGCTTGCAATCATTGCAACTCAAGCAGAAGGAGAAACGTTAATAACCGGTGCCCATGAGCTTAGAGTAAAAGAAAGCGATAGAATTAAATCGGTAATAGAAAACTTTAAACGCTTAGGACTTGAAGCAGAAGAACTTCCAGATGGTATGATAATAAGAGGAAAGCAAAAAGTAAAAGGTGGAATCGTGGATTCTTATAAAGACCATAGAATAGCAATGGGCTTTGCAATTCTTGGATTAGTAAGTGAAGAAGGAATCACAATAAAAGATGCTGACTGTGTTTATATATCTTATCCAGAATTTTTTAACCACTTAGAAAAGGTAAGTAAGTAGTACAAAAGTAGGAAATGTATCGCTCTAAGACCGCTGAAAAATTTTTTAAGCTCATCTTAACGTCATCTTGAGGACTTTAGTACAAAGATTTTTTTTAAAAAAGCGAGAAAGTTAGTATAGGAAATTCACGAATTGTCCATACAATGAACAAATAATAGGTAAAAAGACGAAGGCTCTTCACCGATTACAGAATGGTAGGCAAGATAATATCTTTATCAATTTTTTTTGGAACAGCTACTACTGATTGCTAATTTTTTAGTTAATTATTTTCTTGACCAGGAGCAGATAAGATTATATTTTCAATTTCATCATTATTAGAATTATTTTGCTCTTTAAGAATAATATTTTCCGTATTATTTCTAATCTTTTTCTCTTTATCTAAAAGTTTTTCAGAAATATCTGGCTTTTTATTATCTGAAAATTCTTTATTACTGATTTTCGCTTCAACTTTATCATGGTTTTCCCTGTCATCCAATTTTTGTTGTGGTTCATAGCTTTTGTATTCTATTCCTAAATTTTTAGCAATTAAACCTGCAAAGTATTTAGCGCCTTTTTTATTTAGATGGACTTTATCAGTTACAAACAACTCTTCCTTTTCTCTGCTATAACTGTACCAATCTATGATTTTAACATTCTTATGTTTAGATGCAATTTCCTTAAATGTACTGTTAACCTGATTTTGCCATGGTCTTGGAACTTTTACAGTAATTAAATATATTTCTTTATCCTTAAGCCTTTCTACCACATTCTCTACATCTTTTTTACTAACATAACCATTATTGCCAAGAGCAATGACAATTTTATTATACTTGTCTAACTTTCTACTTTCTAATAAAGGATAAATTTCTTTAAACTGTCTTCCTACTTTAGCATCTATGTATGCATTTTTTAAAAAATCTTGAACATACTTTGATGCACCAAGTAAAACAGAATCTCCTATCAAGATTACTTCACCATTTGAATTTCCAGCTTCAATATTTTTTATCTCTTCCAAAGGATTCTCTTCGTTTTCCTTAGTATTATCTTTTTGAGATTTTTTATCTAAACTGCTAACATTTATCTCTTCAGATACAACTTTATCACTACCTATGGACAAAAACGCAGCTTTTTCTACATTTTTCTCTTTAGCAAGATTTGTGTCTGTGGAAAAAGATAAATAACCTAAAACCAAACCTAATAAAACAGAGCTGATAGAGAGATTTAAAACAACTTTCAAGTCATACAAACTCAAGAAATTTAACCTTCTAAAAGGCTCTTCAATGAGAAGATAACTGATGTTTGAGATTAGAAAGCTTAAAATAAAACCTAAAACTACGGCTTCTTGAATATTTTTCTCATAAAACAAACTTAGAAAAGAAAATATCGGAAAATGCCAAAGATACAATGAATAGCTTCTCACACCTACATAAGAAAGCGGATAAAAAGACAATAATTTGTCAAAATATTCCGATTTTAACACCGACAATATAAATAAAGCTGAAATAATTGAAACTGCTAAAAATCCAAATGGATACATAAAGCTTTCGTAATTGTTAAGTAAGAAAAAAGATGTCAGTAAAAGAATTAAAGAAATAATTCCTGTAGTTAGGAATATCCAATTTCTTTTTTCAATCTTATTTTCAGCTAATGCTAAAAGTGAGCCAATCATAAAAGAATAGAATCTTGTATCTGTTCCAAAATAAACTCTATCTATGTTTTCATACATTTTGTAAAACACGTACATATCTAATACTGAAAATGAAGCAAACAGAATTGTAAATATTACCGCAACCGTCTTGCTAAACCTAAGCAGAATTAAAAATACAACACTCCAAATTAGATAATACTGCCATTCTATTGATAAAGACCAAAAATGAAGATTAAATAAAGTTTCTTGAAATCTTTCAAAATATGGAACTTCTCTTATTATTAGCCACCAGTTATAAACATTTAAAGAGCCAAAAAGTAGTTCATTTAGGAGATTTTTTAGTCTTTCCGGAAAAAATAGATGGACTATAGATATCTCTGTGATAAAAAGAATTATAAAAGCCGGAAGTAATCTTAAAAATCTTGATTTTAGAAAGTCTAAGTAAACTTCAAAGAAATTGTTTAATTTTTTATTCTTTACTATCAATGACTTTGTAATCAAAAAGCCTGATAATACAAAAAAAGACTCTACGGCTAAAAATCCACCATTAAAGTTAGATAAATTCTCGGGTGAAAAAACTAAAAAAGCATGAAATATAATTACAGAAAGGACTAAAATTCCTCTAAAACCATCTAAACCGTCAATCTTAGTTAGCGTGTTCATGCGTATACTTGTATATTAACAATGAAAATAGATAACTTCCCATGTCTGTTAGATGATAACCGTCTTTTCTAAAACATTCCGGGATATCATTTCTTGAACATATTACATTACTTATTGTTTTCCAATCGATTATCGTAATATTTGGTCTTAATCTTTTTAACTCTTCGTAAGTATTATTAACATCTGATTCCCACCAACGGGGAACTTTTGTATTTACAAAAATTACTTTTTTATTTCTGCTTTGCAGATAATCTATAACTTCTAATCCATCTTCAACTGTAAAATATCCGTTTGTCCCTAATGCTATCACAACTATATCCTTTAATAATCCTTTGCTTTCTAAATCTAATATTCTATCCATTGCTTCTTGAAATTTCCTTCCTACCTTTGCATCTACTACAGCATTTGGAATATAGTATCTAATATACTTTTCGGCACCAACTGTTAAACTATCTCCAATAATGGTTATCTCTTCTGCAAAGGCTATGTTCATAACTGCTATAACGCCAAAAATAATATTCCTTAGCACCTTACCCCTCGGTTTTTAAACATTAGTATATTTTGAGCATAAAATTTAACACGTTCACTTCTAAATCTATATATATTATTTGGAAAGCTTCAGCCCGACAGGTTGCATCTTAAAAATTCTAACAACATGATTTTAATGTCATATTGAACTTATATATCTTTATTATATAATATCTCTGACTTAATTTCTTATTATTTTAAAATCTTAGCGAGGTCTTCATGGAGAAAGTTAAAGAAGAGATAAAATGTCCTATATGTAATGATATCGGCTGGATTTTTAAAGATAGTGAAGTTGTTAGATGCGAATGTCAGCTTTTTAAAAATACAGAAAAGTTAAATAAAGCTCTTAATATTCCAAAAAAATATTACCATGCAAACCTAAATAACTTTATTCCAAACCATCCTTCGCATCATGTCATTTTAACAAAGATTAAAGAATATATTTATAGTGATGATTATTTAGAAGGAAAAGGAATTTTCTTCTATGGAAAGCATGGCGTAGGAAAAACTCATTTAGCGGTCAGCATTTTAAAAGAGTTTTACTTTAAAAGGGGTATTACAGGTTTGTTCTATGATACAAGAATACTATTATACGATTTAAAATCTACGTTTGAAGGAAGTAGTGGCACAAGATATCTTTTAGATAGTGTGATTAAAGCACCAATTTTGGTTTTAGATGATTTGGCAAGCGAAAGGCTTACTGACTGGGCGAAGGATATTTTGCATTATATAATTATCAGTAGATATAACGATAAACTTCCTGTTATAATAACATCTAATATATCATTAGATGAAGAAGATGAGATAGAAATCGTAGATAGTATTGAAAGCAAATTTGGAAAAGGTATAGCATCAAGATTAAATGAGATTTGTATTCCTATAAAGGTTGAAGGAGAAGACCAGAGAAAAAGTCCATTTAAAGAATTTTGGAAAGGTGGTAAGAAGTGAGCAGAAAAGCTTTAATCAAAAGAGAGACAAAAGAAACGCAGATAGAGTTGTCGATAAATTTAGATGGTACAGGTAAGCATAAAGTAGATACGCAAGTTGGATTTTTATCTCATATGCTTGAAAGCTTTTCATTTCATTCTATGATAGACCTTGAAATCATGGCAACAGGAGATGTTCATGTTAGCCATCATCATTTAGTAGAAGACGTTGGTATAGTCTTAGGTCTTGCGGTAAAAGAAGCACTTGGGGATAAGAGGGGCATAAAAAGATTTGGATATAGTATAATTCCAATGGATGAAGCTTTGGCAATGTGTAGCATTGACCTTTCTGGCAGACCATTACTTTTTTATGATGATTTTGGACTAAGAGGTAAAATAACCAATTTTGATTTTGAACTAATGGGAGAATTCTTTAAAGGTTTTACGCTTTCGGCTGGAATAACAATGCACTTAAAAGCTTTGGCAGGCCATAATCTTCATCACATAGCTGAATGTTTAACTAAATCCTTTGCAATTGCGTTAAAAGAAGCAGTATCAATAGACCCAAGAAGATTAGAAGTTCCATCAACAAAAGGAGCTATTTAGGGATGCTAACGGATAAAGAAAGAAAGGCAGAAATATTAAGAATACTTAGAGAAAAAAAGGAAGTAACTGTTAAAGAGCTTAGTCATATATTTGGCGTTTCTGCGATGACTATTTACCGTGACATAAGAGAGCTTGAAAGAGAAGGGGAAGTAAAGAGAAAGCATGGTTCTGTAACTTTAAACTCGGTTGAAAACAAAGAAACTATCCCTATTAAATCATGTCCAATCTGTGGAAAGCCTATTACAAGGTCTCATCCTTATAAAATTATAGTTGAAGGTAGTAAGATTGTAGAAGCTTGCTGCGAACACTGCGGATTAATGCTTCATCGAAATTATGCAGAAAAGAATGTATCTGCACTAACTTACGATTTCATAACAGAAAAGCCTATTAACGCCCTTGATGCTTATTATGTAGTAGGAAGTTCTGCAGTTCCATGTTGCAGTCCAAGCGTTATTCCATTTGTAAATAAAGATGATGCAGAAAAATTTTCAAAAGGCTTTGGCGGTAAAGTTTTAAACTTCATAGATGCTTATAATGAAATTATAAACAGAATGAATATTAATATTAAAAGTTGTTGCTCACCACAGCAGCCCGTTAGCTTTGTGTTAAAGGATTTAAACAAGAAGGATAAAGAATAGTTCCGGATACAAATGAATTTGTAAGTTATATTTAAAAATTATAAAAACATAAGAATATTATATCTTGGGGTGAGAGATTAGCCTTTTTTGCAAAAATTAAAGATGAGATCCTTCGAACTTCGTCCTCAGGATTACAGAGAAAGGTTGAATGATAGACATCAGATAAAGGGCAATCTTACTGGTCATTCTGCAGCCGGTGAAGAATCTCATGTTTTTGTTGAATTTCTCACCCGACGTATGATAAAAACATAAGAATATTATTTATTAACCTTTTCAAACGTAGCATTAAAAATCAATAAAAGTAGGAGATTTTTCACAGGTTGCAGAAATACATCCAAGGTTATCTTTCCTTTAATGCTTATTAATCAACCTTTTTCTGTTAAGGAATAAGTCCGAAGGAGCTAATTATCAATTTCATAATAAAAACCATTAATTTCCTAACATCGATTATATGATAAAATTAGAATATTAAAATTTAATGATGACCTGAGGTAAGTGTTTGACACAATGAAAAATAAAAAGATGTCCTTGTTGATAATACTTATTCTATCTTTATTTAGACTTTCATATTCAGAAGAAGATTTGTTTAAGGTAGCAAAGATAAGAGCATCATCAAAAACTACAGAGAAGAGTATCAGCTCTGCATTAAAGTTTTACAATGATGGATTATACTCAAAGGCAATAGAAACAGCTTCAAGCCTATTAAACAATGAAACCTTGGACGATTTAAACTATGAGCTTGTTAACTTTATTTTAGCTCATTCCTTGTATAAAAGCAGACAAGAAGAAAAAATGCTTGAATATGTAAAAAATGTCAACTTCGATAGAGTTTCTCAATATGGAAAATATAGAATCTATCAAGTTGCCATGCTTTTATTCTTAGAAAGAAAGTATAAGGAAGGCCAAGATTATATACTTGAAAAATTGGGAATTTCAAAAGATGGCTTTAAAGCCTTAGCTCAAGAAAATGAAAGCGATGAAATTCAAGAAATTATCTTAAAGAAGACGGGCAATAAGAATGAAAAAGTTAAAAAGTTAGTGTATTCAAAAGATATAAAATTTTTTGGTGAAAATACTAAGCTTATAAACTATAAAGGAGTAGATTTTATCTTAAATAAAGATATTTTTAAATTAGACCCGGCGGTACCTATTATTGGTGAGCTAAGCATTTATATAGCCGAAAAAGACCAAACAATGTTCGAATTGGCAAAAACTCTTGACCTTGGATACTACGAATTAAAAAATGCTAATCCGCTGCTTGACCCTTTTGACATAAGAAAAAATCAAATTATAGTTGTACCGTTAAAAAGAATTTTACCCGTTAAAGATTTTAAATATGGAACGATTTATGTTAATATATATGAAAAAAGACTTTATTATCCAATAAAAATTAATGAGGAAAGCTACGTAATTACCTATCCAATAGGTATAGGAACAGATGATGCACAATCTCCGATAGGTGAATTTAAAATTTCTCAAAAAAGAAAAGACCCTGCTTGGTATCCACCTGAAAGTATAAGAAAGGAGCAGCCAGATTTGCCGCCAGTTTTTCCACCCGGACCGGATAATCCACTTGGTACAAGAGCAATGAGACTTGGAAATACATCATTTTTAATGCATGGAACAAACAAAGAGTATGGAATTGGAATGAAAGTTAGTCATGGATGTATAAGAATGTACAACGAAGATGTTGAAAAACTTTTTGAAGTTGTGGACATTGGGACACCTATTGTAAGTAGAGAAATTCCGTATAAAATATTTGTAAACTCAGGAAAAGCTGTTGAAGCCTTTGATGATGATGCAATTAAGGAGCTTGAAAAGAGTAACATTGTTAGCAAAAGGTTTTTGGAATTTTATAAAACAGATTTATTTGGAAAAAGCTTTGCTATAAGTGTATGGTAAAAATGAAAGATAAAGAGATTTTAAAGCAGTGGGATAAGGAATATTTTTGGCATCCTTTCACACAGATGAGAGTCTATAGAGAAGAGGATAATGTTATAGTTGAAAGGGGAGAAGGAAACTATGTAATTGATATTTACGGAAATAAATACTTTGATGGCGTTTCTTCCTTATGGTGCAATGTTCATGGACATAATCATCCAAAACTAAATCAAGCTATCTGTGAGCAAGTAAATAAAATATCTCATTTTACAACCCTTGGAGCATCAAATATTCCAGCCATAAAACTTGCTAAAAAGCTTGTAGACATCACCCCGGAAGGTTTAAGTAAGGTTTTTTACAGTGAAGATGGTTCTGAAGCAATGGAAATTGCCATAAAAATAGCCTATCATTATTGGCATAATAAAGGAATGAAAGAAAAAAACAAGTTTATAACATTGAGTGAAGCTTATCATGGCGATACAATAGGCAGTGTTAGCGTTGGCGGCATCAATATTTTCCATGAAAAATACAGACCTCTCCTTTTTGATGTTTATAAATTACCTTCTCCTTATTTACAAGCCGTAAAAATAGCCGGTAGAGAAAAAGCTTTAACAGAAGAAGCTACAAAAAAATTGATAGAGGAAGTGGAAGAGTTTGTCTTTAAGCATCATCAAACAGTTGCAGGATTTGTTTTAGAGGCAGGCGTTCAAGGTGCAGCTGGTATTTTACCATTTCCAAAAGGATATTTAAAAGAAATAGAAAGAATTTGTAGAGAATACAACATTTTAATGATTGTTGATGAAGTTGCAACAGGATTCGGTAGGTCTGGAAAGATGTTTGCATGCTTAAAAGAAGATGTTAAACCAGATATAATGGCTCTTGGAAAGGGGATAACGGGGGGATATTTACCATTGGCAGCAACGTTAACAACAGATGAAATTTTTAATGAATTTCTTGGAGAATTTGGAGAAGCTAAACATTTTTATCACGGGCATACCTACACAGGAAATCCTGTAGCTTGCAACGTAGCATTAGCTAACATTCAACTTTTTGAAGAAGAAAAAACATTAGAAAATCTACAGCCAAAGATTAAATTATTAGAAGAAAGATTAAAGGAATTCTTAGAGTTAAACCATGTTATTGACGTAAGACAGTATGGATTTATGGCCGGTGTCGAGCTTGTAAAAGACAAAGAAAAAAAACAGCCTTATCCATACGGAGAAAGAACAGGGTTTAAAGTGGCAAAGGCAATGCTTAAAAGAGGAGTATGGATAAGACCACTTGGTGATGTAATGGTAATCATGCCGCCATTATCAACAACAGAAGAAGAGCTTAATTATTTCTTAGATAGTTTAAAAGAGAGTATTATAGAAGTATGCGGAAATTAATAAACGGAGGATAAAATGATAATAAGAGTTGCCCACAGTCCGGATTCCGATGATGCATTTATGTTTTATGCAATCAATACAAAAAAGATTGATACTAAAGGTTATGAATTTATAGATATACTTTCAGACATAGAGACGTTAAACAAAGAAGCATTAAAAGGCACATATGAAGTTTCAGCAATATCAATACATGCTTTTCCATACGTTGCAGATAGGTATGCTTTGTTATCATCCGGAGCAAGTATGGGAGATAACTACGGGCCTATGGTAGTAGCAAAAGAAGAGTTTCCGGCTAACGAATTAAAGAATAAAACAGTAGCTGTTCCCGGTACGTTAACATCTGCATTTTTAGCCTTAAAACTTTTTGAGCCGGATATAAATTATGTCGTAATTCCGTTTGACCAAATTATAGATGCTGTAAAGGAAGGAAAGGTTGACGCCGGGCTGATAATACACGAAGGACAGCTAACTTACCAAGACGAAGGTTTAAAATGTATTGTTGATTTAGGAAAATGGTGGCATGAAAAATCAGGTGGTCTTCCACTTCCACTTGGTGGCAACGTAATCAGAAAAGACCTTGGAATTGAAGTAATGGAAGAAATTTCCGAAATATTAAGGGAAAGCATAAAGTACTCCTTAACCCACAGAGATGAAGCAGTTGAATACGCATTAAAATACGCAAGAGGAATGACAAAAGATAAAGCAGATAAATTCATAGGAATGTATGTTAATGATTTAACAGTAGACTACGGAGAAAGAGGAAAAAAAGCGATAGAACTATTTTTAAAAGAAGCTTATGAGAAAAGATTAATTCCGGTTTTGCCAGAGATTACTTTCGTATAAAAAGAGGTATTAACGATGAGGATAATATATTTAGGTGAAAGTGAAGAGATATATACAATATTAAGTGAGGTTGCCTCACTTAGTCAATCAGAAGTAATAAAAATAGGATCAGTAAAGGAAGCATTAGACATTTTGACAAAGGATAGAAATTTCCATGGAGTGGTAGCTCATCCAAAGGTTGATAACATTCCTTCGCTCCAAGTTTTGGCATTTATGAAAAGAGATGAATCATTAAAAGATATTCCATTTATTATAGTATCAGAAGATTTAACAAAAGAGGATATAGATTATTACAAAGCAATGGGCGTAGCTGAAGTTTTTGAAATACCTATTAATCCTTTAGATGTATTTTTAGTAATTACAAATAAATTAAAAGATACAAAAGGTGAAGAGGTAGTCAAGCAAATTCTTCATGAAGCTAAAAAAGATAAATCTATCTTATTAAAGATTATAGAGCTTATTAAGAAATTATTTGGAAAAAAGTAAGTTGAGCCAGCTTCAAAACTTTGAAGATTGGAAAGAAAAACTTAGAGAAGAGTCTATAAAATCGGATGTATGCGTTTTGGTAGAAGGAATTAACGATTTAAAAAAATTATCAAACTACGGAATACAGAATATAATCGTTCTAAAAGGTCAGAGATTTTATGATGTTGCCGAGAAAATCTTAGAAAAGTACGATAAGGTAATAATACTTTTTGATTTAGACAAGCATGGAAACAAAATGGTTCAGCAGTTTAAAAAGATTCTTGAAAATGAAGGCATAGAGGTAGATCTATCTTTTAGAGAGTTTTTAAAAGGTTTAAATGTCGAAGAAATAGAAAATTTACCGTAAGCAGTATTGAGAGTTCGGCAAAATTTTTGAAAGCTACAGAATGTGTTAGGTATAATCTAATCTTTGCCCTTCACAATAAAGACTTTTATCCAATAGATCCCATATTTTAGAGGAAGAAAGGAGATTCTTCGGTCACACTTAGAATTACAGAGCAAGACACAAAAAACTTACATATTCTCAGAATGGGAAGAAGTAATAGATAATAAAATTTAGGTAATTACTCAAAATAATCCACCTATGCTATAATAAGTAGTATAGGAGGTAAAACATTACAGATAGCATCATCTGAAGAAAAAGTAGAAGAATTTTTAATAGAAAAAGGCTTACTAAAACGTTTGATAGCTGTCTCTTCTGTAATGCCAAAAACATTGCTAAAATCAAAAGAAACTTCTAAAAAAATGGAGTGATAGAAAAGACAGTATTCTTAAAGATTTAAAAATTCCATTCTCTAAATTCATATTGGCTGTAAAACAATTTGGCTCATAAAGCATATAAAGAGCTTGATTTGGCTTACAGAGACTTGTCGATAATTTTGTGTCTAAATGAAAATTTTTTATTAAACAATTGTAAAATTTCATAAGTAGCTTCTTTAAAAGCAGGTATAGGTTTTTTCCATTTTCCGTTCTTTAAATTATCTCTCTGGATAAGCAGATTTATCTCAACTATATCTACAGATTGAAAATATCCGCCTAAATTTATTCTTACCTTCTCTATCATGCTATTGACACTTTCAACTGGATTTGTTGTGTATATATGTTTTCTTAGACTTTCCTGATATTTTAAAAAACATAAGGAGATTTTAAATAACTCTTGTGTCTTTCTTCTAAACTTCAATGTTATAATACGCAGCTTTTAGAACAAATGGATTATGCATATCTATTGGTTCTGCATCTGAAATTTAGGTGCCATGATATCCTTTCAGCTAAAAATCTACATTTTCCATCACCCAATCAACAACTTCTTTTGGATTTGCTCCATATCCTACATTATAGCTTAAGCAGTATATGTAATTATAACTTTTATTTTTAAGCTCTTTATCTAAGGCTTCAACAGAATAGATATTACTGTGTAAGTCCGATATGAATACTACCCTCATTTTGTTCTAATTCCTTATTTATTTTTCCTAAAATACCGTTTACAAATTTAACAGACAACTTAGAGTTTGTATAACATTCTACTAAATCGAGTAAATCTAAGAATAGTATCCTTATTTCTTTATCTTTTAGCTCTTTGCTTTCTTCTTTTGAATGTATGATTAAAAGCTCAGAAACACCAAGTCTCAACACTGCTCTTTCAATGTATCCAATTCTCTCAAAACGCCAATTTTTAAGATGACTCTTAATAATGTCATCTACTTCTTGAGAGTTTTCATTGTAAAAGTTTATGACTTTTAATACGTACTCTTTTATTTCTGAAGGAAATTTTTTAGTGTTTAGAAATTCTTCTAAAAAATTAAATAGGTCTTCTTTTCTAAAATCATATGCAAAAAGAATTCTCATAGACAAGTCTCTTGCTGATTTTAATAGCCTTTTTCTTAAAAATTTTAAACTCTTATTTTTCTTTTTTTTCATTTTATCATCCTATGCTCTTTAAAACATTTGCCATTTCTATTGCAACCATGGCTGCGTCAAATCCTTTATTTCCCATTTTTGTTCCAGCCCTCTCAACCGCCTGCTCTATTGTGTCTGTTGTCAAAATTCCATAGCTTATGGGTACTTCTGTCTCTAAGCTAACTTGTGCTATTCCTTTTGTTACCTCATTGGCTACATAATCAAAATGAGGTGTAGAACCTCTAATAACCGCACCTAAGCATATAACAGCATCATACTTGCCAGATTTTGCAAGCTTTTTTGCTGTTAACGGAATTTCAAACGAACCAGGAACTTTTACAATTTCTATATTCTCTTCACTGCCCCCATGTCTTATAATACAGTCAATAGCTCCCTCCAACAATCTTTCAGTGATAAAGCTATTAAACCTGCCGACCACAATACCAAACTTTAAACCTTCAGCTGATAGTTTGCCTTCTATTATGTTCATAATATCCTCCAATATAAACTTAGTCAATCCCAATCTTTATGATGTTTCTCGCGTTTCTCCATTTCTTTCCAGAATTTTTTTTCAGCATTTCTTTCATGAATATACATCTTTCTAATTTGTCCGGGTGGTATTCTGAAAGGAGGCGGACCGTTCATGATGATCCATGGACCCTCCCATCTCTCTGCTACATACCATCTACCGTTATTAAACCAATACCATCTTCCTTTATGTTTATATACCTCTATCCTTGGGTCATCAACAATGTATACATCATAATCAGGAATCAAAACTACCCTTGGGTTTACAATGATTTTGTTTGGAGTATCAACTACAACAGCCCTAGGTTCTGTATATACTGCACAAGAAGAAATAAAAGATACTAAAAACATTCCAAAAATAAGCTTTTTCATGTTTAAACCTCCTTAACAATTTTTTTAACAGTACTTACAATATAATCTACTTCGCTTTCTGTTAAAGATGCATGAACAGGAACTGCAAATAGCTCTTTTGTGCAAAGCTCTCCAAATTCGCAATTTAAATGTTCAGCATTTCTTAACTGATGAAGCGTATATTCGTAGTACACTCTTGCTCCAATGCCATTTTCGACAAGCTTTTCAACGATTTTATTTCTTTCCGGATGTCTTAATGCGTATATATGATATACATGCTTTCTATCCGGTAATTCTTGCGGAAGGACTAATCCAGGCAAATCCTTAAACTCTTCGTTATAGATTTTTGCTATTTTTCTTCTTTTTTCATTTGTTTCGTCTAAGCGTTTTAACTGCCAGTATCCTATTCCTGCTTGAAATTCTGTTATTCTTAGATTTAAAGCAGGATGGTCTCCAAATTCTATCCAGTTTGATATTTTTTCATCAATTTCAGGATTGTTTGTTAAAATTGCTCCACCTTCACCCATTGCAACGTTCTTAGATGCGTAAAAACTAAATGCTGATATATCTCCAAGGCTTCCGGCTTTTTTTCCTTTAAACTCAGCTCCGTGAGCTTGTGCTGCATCTTCTAAGATTAAAACATTATTTTCTTTACATAAAGCTTTTATTTTATCCATATCGGCAGTTTGACCAAAGAGATGAACAGGTATGACTACCTTCGGTTTGTATTTTCTAATAGCCTCTTCTAACCATACAGGATCCATAGTATAGCTTTCGTCAACATCTATAACTACCGGAGTACCACCGGCTAAAATAACTGCATCAATGGTAGCCATGAAACTCAGTGACGGAACAATAACAACATCTTCTTTTTTAGATATACCTATGGCTTTCAATGCAATATATAACGCAGCGGTTCCACTGCATACAGTATGACAAAAACCTACACCTATATACTTTTTAAACTCCTCTCTAAACTTTAAAGTCCACTGACCTCTTGTAATTTGTCCGCTTTTCATGATATCAAGGACTGTTTTTTCTTCTTCTTTTCCAAAGTAAGGCTTAATTATTGGTATCATTACAGCTCCTTTATATTTTAATTTTTTCTATTTCTTTAAGAATATTAATAGACCTTAAAGTACTATCATACGATGGCTTTTTTAAAAACTCTTCTATCATAAGTTTAAGCTTGTCTTTGTTGTCCTTTTCTTTTACCTCTCCGGAAGGATATATAATTTTATCCTCCGCAAAATTTAAGACTAAATCTCCATCACCTGTTTTTAAAATCCATTCTCTTCTCATAAATGGATTTAGCCACGCTACCTGTAGGTCAAATTCAGTATTTTCAGCTTCTGCTTTAACTTTTGCAATATTATCTTCTACTTTTACATCTTTTATTTTAAAATTCCCAAATAAGTAATGAAAAATGTAAAGGTCATGCCAAGCAAGGTCAAAAAATGGATTTATATATCCTTTACCAAGGTTTAATCTGTACCCTTCAACAAAGTTAACATTTTTATCCAAGTAAAGATTTCTAACTGAGCTTGATTTTAACTCAATTTCTGAAACTGACAGATAAACATTTTTTTTGTATGCTAATTCAAGTGTTTCTTCGAGCTCTTTTCTACTTAAAGATGGTGGTTTTTCTACCATTACATTAATGCCAGCATCTAAAAGTCTTCTTGCTATTGGTAGATGTGATTGTGGAGATGTTGCTACAAAAACAGCACCTAAGTCCTCATTTAAAGCTTTTTCTAAATCTTGATATTTTTTTACATCGTCAGGAAATTTTGAAAGTTGTTCAGGATTTGAATCTATAAGAACATAGTCCAGGTTTAGCTCTTTAAATTTATTAACATATTTACTTCCCATATTTCCAACGCCAACTATCCCTACCTTCAAGACCAACTCCAATTTTTTGTTAAAAATATGCAAAAATTATACCTAAAATTTTAGACAAAATCATTTAAAAACTCAGAAAAACCTTTTTTGATTTTTGCAAAATTGAGAAAAAAATTTTGGATTTTTGGTTAAACTGCTTACAAAAACCAGCATCGTCATTCTGCAGCCGGCGAAGAATCTTATCTTTTCTTTTATATCAAAAAATCAAAAGATGAGAACCTTTGGCCTTCGGCCTCAGGATGGCAGGCAAGGTTAACTTATAAAAATTTTGAAACACTCTCAATTTTCGATTAATAATTTTCGTGCTACAATATCTTATTATACCCTGGGTGAGGAATTAGTGGCTTTTATGAAGTTTAACGGATTAAAGTCCTTAGAATGACAGAGAAAGGTTGATTGATAAGCATTAAAGGAAGGATAACATTGTTTGTAACTTTGCAGCCGGCGAAGAATATCTTACTTTTAACTAATTTCTCACCCGAAGTTTAAAAATAAGCTTGTTGTGCAAAAGAAAAAGAGATTGGACAGCAGTGGCTAACAAGTCGCTTTTATTGGTAAAGCTATAAAAATTAAAATTTTAAAGTGTAAGGAGTCAATTTGGAAATTTTAGACTTTATTCTTCATATAGACAAATATTTAGACTTAATCATACAAAATTACGGCAGTTTAGTTTATCTGATTTTGTTTTTTATAATCTTTGCTGAGACAGGCTTTGTGGTCACTCCGTTTTTACCCGGAGACTCTCTCTTGTTTGTAGTTGGAAGCTTTGCAGGGAAGGGAAGTTTAAATTTTTGGACTGTTTATTTTTTACTTTTAATTGCAGCTATCTTAGGAAATTTAGTCAACTTTCATATAGGCTACTATTTTGGAAATAAGCTTATAGAGAAAAATCTTGTTAAAAAAGAATACATAATTCAAACTGAAAAGTTTTTTCGAAAGCACGGCGGAAAGGCGGTAATCATCTCAAGATTTTTACCAATTTTTAGAACCTTTGTTCCGTTTGTTGCAGGAATTGGAAAAATGGACAAAAGAGAGTTTTTTATCTATAACTTTATTGGTGGTTTTTTGTGGATTACGATATTTTTAACTCTTGGATACTTTACAGGTAATTTACCGTTTGTAAAAGAAAACTTTAGTTTATTTATTTACGGAATTATCATAATTTCAATCTTACCGGCGGTTATAAAAGCAATTAAAAAATGATTTACCCTTGGGTAGTTTTATTTATAAACCTGTCCTTAGCTGTAGTTTTAAACAAATACCTGAATTTAAACATTTCCATCTTAGTCCCAATTTTAGTAATAATTTTATCCTTCGTCTTTAATGGCACTATAAGATTTTTAGTATTAAACGTTGCGATATTTTTGCTTGGAATTAACATTTCCTACAAAGAAAAGCCAACAGTACAGACAAGCCAACCTATTTTTGTAGAATGTGTAGTTAGCTCTTTTCCTGATTACACAAGATTTGGAAGCAAGTTTGACTGCAAAGTAATAAACTCTTCAGAGAAGCAGTTTATAGGTAAAACCTTTCCAGTTTTTGCAAAGTATGAGGAAAATGTATATTTCTTATCAAGGATAGCTTTCTTAGGAAAAGCTAAAGAGAAAGATGGAAATTTAATTTTAATGCCTACCAGATACTTTTTAAAAGTTGACAACTCTGACAACTTTCTACATCCGATTTTAAGATATCGCGAAAACTGTATCAGCAATTACAGACAAAATGCAGTTAGCTATGAAACTTTTCAAGTTGGCTCGGCTCTAATATTTGGTGAAAATAGATATTTAGATTTACAGGCTAAAAAGCCGTTTTATCAAACAGGATTGGCTCATCTTATAGCAATCTCGGGCTCTCATATTGCAATACTATTTTTATCTTTAAGCTTTATGCTTTTCTTTTTATCTGAAAGAAAAAGACTTATAACCCTTGGCTTAATATTACCTGTTTATGGAGTTTTAACAGGTCTTGGTATTCCGGTTGTCCGTGCTGTTTTTATGAGTTTACTTTACATAGTCTCTAAGCTTTTTTATCTAAAAAACAACAGTTTAAACATTCTGTTTTTTACTGCTTTTATCTTTGTTTTCTTCAATCCAGAAAGTTTATTTTCTGTATCTTTTCAACTCTCTTTTTTGGCAGTGTTTGGAATAATACTAACTTTTGAAAGTTTTAAAGATTTAGAAAATTGGCAAAAAGTTTTAATCTCTTCACTTTTTGCAACGCTGTTTACACTGCCGATAATACTTTACTACTTTGGCAACTTCTCGCCTACAACAATCTTTGCAACGCCGATAGCTTCTCTGCCTCTCTATCCACTACTTACAATTTCAGTTTTGAACTTGCTTACAGGATTTGAAATTTCTTTTTTAGTTAAAATTATGGACTTTTTCACACTAATATTTATCCAGATAGTGAAATTTTTCAGTAGCTTAGGACTCTACTTTACAGGATTTAGTCCAAGTATATGGCTCATTTTTATCTATCTTGCTATACTAACTTTTATTTTAATTTATGACCTCAACAAAACTCAAAAGATTGTATTATCTACTGCTTTGGCAGTTGTATTTTTAATTTTCAGTAAGTCCGATTTATCTCCAAAAATCTATGTGTTTGAAAATAAAGTTTATCCGGTAGTTTTATTTACAAACAAGGGAAAATGCTATCTTTTTGCAGATTTTGAGTCAAAAAAGATTTTAAATATCATGAATAAAGAAGGCTGCGAGTATAAAGTTTTACTTACAGAGAAAAGAGAGAAGTTTTCAGATGAGTTTTTGTCAGAATTTGATATTGTAAAAGATTTTACTTATCAAATAAGCTTTGAAAATATTCATTATAAAAAGTGGATAAATCCAATCTTGACTATAGACGGAAAAGTTTTTGAACTTAAAAATCAAGATTTGGTTATAATGGTTAATGATGATTAACCTCATTTTAATAAAAGTTTAACATTAGTATTATAAAATTATAAAAACTTTATAAGGAGGTTGTAAGATGGTAGAAAATCTAATTCAAAACATTGAAAAAGCGATTGAGGCTGACAAACAAAAGCCAAATCTTGGAATGATAGACCTTGAAAAGGTAAAAGAACTCTACAATAATGGAGCAATCATTTTAGACGTTAGACCACCGGCAAAAGTAAGCGGCAAAACTATGGAAGAAGCAGGCATTAAAAATGCTCTTTATACTCCGGTAGTAGAATTTACAAAGCACTTAGACAGGCTTCCACAAGACAAAGATGCTGTTATCATAACTACATGCAACTTGGTAAAATTTGCAAACAGAGTCATGGGATATTTAGAAGCTCTTGGATATACAAACGTTTATGTTTTCGATGGCTCTACACAAGAATTAATGGATGCATTATCTCAAAACAGTTAATTAAATTGATGGGGGCTAAAAGGCTCCCTTTGCTTTTTAAGAAATAAGCTAAAAATAATAGAAACTTAATTGGTTACTATTAATTACATCATTAACAAGTATTTTTTATTAAATACCTTGGTGTGAGAAATAGCGGTTTTTATAAGAATTTAAAAAGAGATCCTTCGGTATTGCAGCCTCAGTAAGACATGCAAGATAATAACTTTAACGAAAACTTTTTTGGAGCAGTCTCACTCTATATCTTACTTATCCAAAAACTCTGAAACCTTAAACACAGATATTAGCTCAAAACCTTCTTTTCTTAGATTTTCTTCTCCGCCTTCCTCTCTATCTACTAACGCAATTACTCCGAGAATGTTTAACCCAAAATCTTTTGCCACTTTGCAAGCTTTAAGAGAAGACCCTGCCGTAGTTACAACATCTTCAAGAATAAACACACTTTCGCCCGGTTTTACATTACCTTCAATCTGTTTTCCGGTGCCATGACCCTTTGGCTCTTTTCTGACCACAAAAGGCTTGATCGGATTTTTATTTATAAAAGAAATTAAAGATGTAGCGTATGCAATAGGGTCAGCTCCAAGCGTTAACCCACCTACAGCGTCAGGCTTTTTATCTTTTACCATCTCATAAATTAGATTTCCGATTAAATATCCACCCTCCGGGTCTAACGTGATTGTTCTTAAATCCAAATAATAATTACTCATTTTCCCAGAGGAAAGCTTAAAAATTGGCTCATCTGCTACTTTTAAAGCTCTTTCTATAATCAGCTCTTCTAATCTTTTTCTGTAATCCATCGTCAAAACTCCATCTTTATTTTGCTTCTTATTTTATAGACCTCGTCTAAATCTATTTCAGCAGAAATTATACCTTCTTCATTTCTTTCAATATCAAGAATGTCTCCCCATGGTGAGTATATGGCAGAATTTCCTGCAAATTCTAAATCTCCTACTTTGCCAACGGTATTGGATACAATTAAATAAGATTGAGTTTCTATAGCTCGTGCTCTTGATAGTATTTTTAAATGCTCAGTCCTTTCCTTTCCCCATTGGGCAGGAACAAGAATAATTTCAACATCTTTCTTTCTTAGATTGTAAGATATATTAGGAAATCTAAGCTCAAAGCATATCATAAATCCAAGATTGCCGGCCGAGCTCTCTGTTATATCTAAATGTATATTTTTACCAGCTTTAAAGTATCTATGTTCATCCGTTGGTGTAAACAGTTTTATCTTTGGTCTTTTTCCGGTAATCTCTCCATTATCTATTACAAATCCCATATTGTAAATATCATTTCTTTTTCTTTCTGGCAATGTCCCGGCTATGACAAGTTTTTTATCATGAGAAATTTTTTGTAATTCTCTATAAATTTTTGGTGTTTTTCTTGAATGGTCCATAAGCCTCTCATTATCAAAGCCGCAGCTAAACATCTCGGGTAGTAAAACTAACGATTCTGATCTAATCTTATCTGACTTTAAAATATCAAATACTTTTTTAGTGTTATTTTCAACATTTCCAAGCTCTAAGTTAAGTTGCAATGAATAGGCTATCATTTATCCTTGTCCTCTTCTTTTCCTCTAAATATTAGTTTTATCGGTGCATTTTCTAATCCAAGTAATTTTCTTAAATTGTTTTCTAAAAATTTTACATAATTCTCTTTGAAGCCTTCAGCTTTATTGACAAAAAGTAAAAATGCAGGTGGTTTACCTTCAAGCTGCGTAGCATAGTAGACCTTTAAGGGTTTACCTTGATATGTAGGCGGCTGTCTTAGATTTTGTATCTGTTTTATGGCTCTGTTTAACTGACCTGTACCTACTCTTTTCCAAGCTTGATTGTAAACATAGACAATTTTTTCCAATAGCTCGTCTAAGCCTTCTTTTGTCTTTGCAGATGTAAACACTATCGGTGCATAGCTTATAAAATATAACCTTTCTCTAACTTGTTTTTCTACTTTTTCTAAAGTTTTTTTATCAACAGTATCAATTTTGTTTATCACAATTACTGCCGGCTTGTATCTTCTTTGGATCAATCCTGCTATCTTTGTATCTTGCTCTGTTGCTCCTTGGTTTACATCTATCACAAGGACAACCACATCAGCCTTTTCTATAGCTTCAATTGTTCTTCCTACAGAAAAAAATTCTAATCCATATTCTACTTTTGATTTTTTTCTCATTCCGGCAGTATCTAAAAACAGAAACTTTTGCCCGTCCTTTTCATACAAAATATCAACAGTATCTCTTGTAGTTCCGGGTATTTCGGAGACTAAAACTCTCTCTTCATTTAAAAGTGCGTTTATTAAAGAGGACTTTCCGGCGTTTGGCTTTCCAACGATAGCAACTTTTATGTAATCTCTTTCTTCTTCTTTTTCTTCCTCTTCTTGAATTTCTTTTTCATACTCCGGGATATACTCAAAAACCTTATCCAACAACTCTGCTAAACCAAGTTTTTGAATGGTAGATATGGGAATAATATTCTCAAATCCAAGTTCATAAAATTCATACGCTAACTTTTCTTTCTCCGGGTCGTCAATTTTATTGACTGCTACAATAACAGGCTTTTCGGTTCTGTGAAGAATGTTTGCAATCTCTTTATCAAGCGGGGTTAATCCTTGCTTTCCATCAACAACAAAAATAAACATATCTGATAATTCAAGCTCTTTTTCAACCTGTTTTCTTATGTATGGAGCGAATTTATCTTCATCGCCGGTGATATAACCGCCAGTATCCACCACTTCAAATTTTACACCCCTCCATTCTGCTGTAGATACAATTCTATCTCTGGTTACACCGGGTATATCCTCTACAATGGCTTTTCTTTGTCCTATGATTCTGTTAAACAATGAAGATTTACCGACGTTCGGTCTTCCTACTATTGCGACTCTAAACATTATTTCTCCTGTGTTTTTCAACGGTTATTTGTTTTGTGCTAAAATTTTGAAGCAATATATTTTATCACAATAGCAAACTTTTAAAGAGGTGTTGCCATGGCTGCAAAAACTGTAAGTAAAGAAGAGCTAAAATTGTTATACGAGAAAGATTTTTACAAATGGATAATAGAAAACGTAGAACTTCTCAAAAACAAAGAGTTTGATTTGGTAGACTGGGACAATGTGATAGAGGAGCTTGAGAGTATGGGAAGAAGTGAGCTTAGAAGTGTAATTAGTTTTATGGCTATTATCTTAGAGCATCTTTATAAATGGGAAAACTTTAGAGAAAATGAAAACATGGGAGATAGCTGGATTGATAGTATAGATAATGCCAGGACAGAATTAGATTATTTATTTAGCGATAGCCCTTCGTTAAAAAGAAAAGTTCAGGAAGAGATAGATTTAGCTTGGAAAAATGCTGTTAAGAGACTTGTTAGATGGTTTGAAAAACCGTTAAACGAAAGATTAGCCAAAAAATACTTTGGCAAATTACCGACGGAAAAAAACTTTCCGGAAAAGTGTCCGTATTCGTCTGACGATATTTTAAATTATAAACCATGGAAAAAGAACTCGGAGGAGTAATAATGATTACAAAAAATGTCAGCAAAGAAGAGTTAAAAACATTATACGAGAAAGACTTTGTTTTGTGGGTTGAAAAAAATTTAAGACTTCTTAAAGAGAAACAGTTTGATGAAGTGGATTGGGAAAATCTTTTAGAGGAGATAGAAGATATGGGCAGGAGACATTTAGAGAGTGTAATTAGCTTTATGGCTATTATCTTAGAGTATCTTTATAAATGGGAGAATTTTAGAGAAAATGAAAATATGGGAAATGGCTGGATTAGAAGTATTATCAATTCAAGAGCTAAGTTGGAAAAACTATTCATAGAAATACCATCTCTTAAACATAAAGCACCCAATGAATTAGAAACTGCTTGGAAATATGCAGTAATAGACTTAATATCTTGGTTCAAAAAACCAGAGAATGCACATTTAGCAAACAAATATTTTGGAAGAGAACCAACGGTTATAAATTTTCCGGAAAAATGTCCATATAATTTCCGGCAGATTTTAGAATACGAACCTTGGAAAAAGAACAAGGAGGAGTAATAATGATTATGAAAACTATCAGTAAAGAAGAACTAAAATCATTATATGAGAGAGATTTCTACCAGTGGATTTTGGAAAATGTAAACCTTCTCAAAAACAAAGAGTTTGATTTGGTGGATTGGGACAATGTGATAGAGGAGCTTGAGAGTATGGGAAGAAGCGAACTTAGAAGTTTAATTAGCTTTATGGCTATTATCTTAGAGCATCTTTATAAATGGGAGAATTTTAGAGAAAATGAAAATATGGGAAATGGCTGGATTAGAAGTATTCTTTCATCAAGAAATCAGATTTATGACTTATTTGAAGAAAGCCCCTCATTAAAGAATAAAGCAAAAGAAGAAATTGAATTAGCATGGAAAAGTGCAGTTAGAAGATTGATTAACTGGTTTAAATATCCAGAAAATGCACATTTAGCAAACAAATATTTTGGAAGAAAGCCAACAGAAAAAGATTTTCCGGAAAAATGTCCATATACTTTTAATCAGATTTTAGAATATGAACCATGGGAGGAAGAGAATGTTTAAAGAAACACCAATGATTGCACTGCCTATAACAGACAAAGATTTAGAAAACACATTGAACAACGCAAAACTAAATTGTATTGATATTATTGAACTTCGTATCGACCAATTTGAAAACAAAGAATTAAATCACATAAAAGAAGTGGCTAATAAAGTTAAGTCTTATGATTTTTATACCATTGCAACCGTAAGAAGTAAGATAGAAGGAGGTTCAGATATACCGGATTCTGAAAGATTGAAAATCTTCAATGCTGTTATTGATTTTGTTGATATAATAGATATAGAGTACACATCAACAAACATAAAAGAAAAAGTTAAAGAAATCGCCAAAAACAAAGGTAAATTGCTTTTAATGTCTTATCATGATTTTGAAAAAACACCGTCAGAAGATGAAATCCAAAAATTAATTGATGACTGTAAAGCTCAAGGGGCAGATATAGTAAAGTATGCCTTTAAAGCCAATACCTTTGAAGATGTGGCAAGGGTTATGTGCATCACTAACAAAAATAAGGATAAAAATATTGTTGCTATATCAATGGGTGAGATTGGCAAAATTACAAGAGTGGCTGGATTTATGTTTGGAAGTTTGATAACATATACATATATCGGGCAATCTTTCGCACCGGGTCAAATAGAAGTTAAAAAACTAAATGAGTTGATAGAACTTTTCAAAGGAGGTTAAAAATGGCTTTAATGTATTCAGTTGACGTACCACTTGGAACAAGAATGCCAGACTTTGAACTAAAAGACCCATTCGGTAATGTTTATAAAAGTGATGACCTGTATGGTGATAAAGGGTTATTGGTAGTCTTTACTTGTAATCACTGCCCCTATGCTATTGCTGTGTGGCCAAGGTTAATAAGATTGTCTAAATACGCAAAAGAACTTGGCATAAATACAGTTGCAATAAATCCAAATATACATCCAAACTACCCAGAAGATGCACCGGAAAAAATGATAGAAAAAATAAAAGAATGGGGAATTCCATTTCCTTATCTAATAGACGAAACTCAAGAAGTAGCAAAAGCTTTTAAAGCACAGTGTACACCGGATATTTATCTATTTGACAAAGACCATAAGCTTGTGTATCATGGAAGAATTGATGATAATTGGCAAGATGAATCAAAAGTTACAAAAGAAGAATTAAAAGAAGCGATAACAAACTTAGCAGAAGGAAAACAAATAAACCCGGTTCAGTATCCTTCAATGGGATGTTCTATAAAATGGAGAGAATAAGGTTTTAAATTACGTCGCTTAAGAAATTCAGTAATAGTAAGGGATTCTTGGCCGGTTGTAGAATGACAAATAAGGTTACACTTCTTTAATGCTTTACATTTAACTTTTTTCTATTATCCTGAGGGTTTTAGTCCGAAGGATCTCTTTTTTCAAAAAGCGAGAAAAGCAGGAGATACTTCGCCGGCTGCAGAATGACAAAATAGGAGTATAAAAGGACTGAGATTCTTCTTTTGTAGCTACGGAATAACAGGTAAAATAATATCTTTATCAAATTTTTTAGAACAGTACCAAGAATACTTTGTTAAGCTAAAAATACACCTTGGGTCAGGAATTAACTCCAAAGCTATACCAATAGCATATGCATATAGATAATCAACAAAAGTCTTAACCTTTCTCCATCTACTTATAAGATTGAAATTCTTTATTTGAGAATTCACTACTTCAACAATTTGCCTTTTAATCTTT
>Ga0080004_1126549_pt1 | contig 34112 bp, 34 predicted proteins | sample WasSprMetagenome_FD_69207 | JGI IMG/M metagenome (GOLD analysis project Ga0080004, IMG submission 69207) | Sulfidic aquatic microbial communities from Washburn Spring, Yellowstone National Park, USA - WS (SPADES assembly) (version 2) | ecosystem: Environmental > Aquatic > Thermal springs > Hot...
CATCAATCTTATAGCAGTCTTTTCTTATGATTATCCTCAGCTCCCTTCTGCCATTTCTTTTCCAATATCTGGGCATTGAAACCTTCTTTATGTGCTCTGGAAGCTTTCCTTTCTTCTCAAGCCTTTTCAATGCTAGGAAGCTCCTCCAAGCTTCGTTGTGCTTATTTATGATTTGCTGGGCTGTTGCAGAGCCTATAAGCGGGGCGTATTTTTTTAGAGATGCTTTGGATACTCGAAACGCCTGTAGCGCATGTATGCCTGCCTCCTTTCAAGGTTCAGCTCATTGTACAGCTTAGCGCAGCTGTCAGCGAGTTTCCATAAGGCGGGGCAGTCTTCGATTATGAAAGTGTTTGTTCTCTTCACTTCAGACACCTTTCCGGCTTCAATGTATTTTTCAGGGTCTATTATATATAAGCATATCGACAATTCATCCCACAGTTAAAACCGTAGGCTTTCTTGTCGATTTTCATGTAAAAAAGCCAATCAGAAAATTAATGCTGCTGAAAAATCAAAAAATTAAAATTCGACTTCATGGCTTTCAGCTATAAAGCCCCGCCTTTTAAGGCGGAGAGGAGGGTTGGGAGTTATGATAGAGGAAACTCTTAGGGGAATTGTGAGGGATAGAATTGTCAGCATACTCGAAAAGAGGATTGGAAGGGAAGAAGCGGCTGAAATTGAGAAAAAGATGACCCATGAAGACAGAGGCAAAATTTTGAAGGAGTTTGAGAAAAAAGGGAGCATTTCGGAGGAAACGTATATTTATATTCTTTCAAAGTACTATTTCAAAGATTTGACATCCCTTCTTTTCGGAATCCCCTCGGATTTGAAGGTTTATCCCCAGATCACGGATTCTATGATCGGCAGCGGAAAATTCGGAATTAGAGGTTTGAGGAAGCACGTTAGAGAGCTCGGTTACACTGATGACAAATTCGAAGAAATACTGGAAGCTATTTATGCAGAAGCAAAAAGGAAGTCTAGAGAAAACGGAAATTATGAGCTTTTTGCAACCGCATGTCTCGAAATCGGCAGTTATTATATTGAGAATGATTACAAAAAGGCTGAAAAGTTTCTTTATGAGGTTTATGAGCTCAGGGGTATTCTTGATGAAAAAAGAGCGAAGAAGCTTCTTAATTCCATAGCAAATCTAGGTTTGCTTTATTGCAAGCTAAGAAGGTTCGATATGGCAAAAGTTGCCTATGAAAAGGCCAGAAATATGGTTGAGGAGCTTGGAGTTGAAGATAGCACTTTTAAAGAGCTCGAGAAAATGCTGAGAAATTTTTAGTCTTAGAGAGTTTTCTTCCTGATGCTAACTTTTAGAACCGACAATATATCTTCTATAACAAGTCTTGGAGCTTTAAATATTGTGAAAATCTGCGGAGGTGAGAATTCATCGTATAAACTGGTTGCAATTATTGGCAGAACGGAAATTGCAGCCGAGATTAGAAAAAGAAATCTAAAAGCGAAATCTCCGTGTGAATAAAGCGAATCCAGCAGAAATCCGGCAAAAATACTACCCAAAGCCGATGATATGTCTGAAATCCAGTTTATTATAGCATAGTAAGGTGCTGAATGCTTTTTGTATGTTAGATCAGCAACGGCATTTGCGATTGCTATTGTTGGGGCTGAGATGTAGAATCCGTATAGTATGTAGGCGAATATCAGAATCTGGAGCGATTCGCGACTGGAAATTGCGAATATGACTGCAGAAATTATGAAAGTTATGCAGGAGAGTGAAAAAAGCGGTTTGTTTCCAAATCTGTCAGAAAAGGAACCAGAAAACCTTAAGGCATATATCGAGGATATATGGGCAACAAAAGCTAGAAAAAGAATCGTGTAAAGCGGGTATCCAAGAGTGAGTAAATAAACTGCGAAGAAAGTTCTGGCGGAACTTTGCGAGAAAAATAGAAGCACAGCAATTAAGACTAATATTAGGAAACTCGGATTTCTTAGTGGTTCTGTAATTCTCGGTTCGCTTATTCGGTTGCACTTTACATTTTCAACATTTCTCAGAAAAAGAATTGCGATGATTCCGAAAACTGTTGCTGTCAAAAATAGAAGCGGAAAACCTTCTCTTTGAAACTTTTCAAAAACAAAGATCAGGATGAATAAAGCGGGAGTTGCTAAAATTCTGCCGTATGCTGATCTTTTCGAGAGAACTTCTCCCCTTTTCCCTGCCGGAATTAGATCTCTGGCCCAAGAACTATAGGTGACTGTGTATACATCCTCGCAGACATTGAAAATAAAGTAAAAGATGGCGAAAATCAGAATTTCATACATTCCATCGATGAATGCGTTGAGTGTTAACGCCAGAAGGGCCATTTTTGAAACTAGGCTTGCGAAAATTGCAATTCTCTTTCTGTTCTTTCTTTCGACGAACTTGGCCGAAATTATCTGCGTTGCTGTTGTGAAAAATGGAATGGATACCAGTATGCTGATTACCATTGGAGAAGCTCCGGCTGTAGCTAGATATACGCTTATGATTGTTACACCGAGCAGGGAATAAACGACTTGGAGAAAAGAACCCTCAATTACAAAGTTCCTGATGCTTCTTTCTAAATCACGCAGCTCTACATTTATGTGCATTGCAAAAATGCGTTGGTTTAAAAAATTTTATTGCGAATTGAGAATTTCGAAATGCACTATTGTGACGAATTCTGAATCGCTCACTTCTCCGTAAATCCTTCTCAGGGCATTCAGGAGTTCTTCCCTGTTTGAAAAGCCGTCAGATCTCGCATCCTCATCGCTCAGTTCGGATATCCTTTTTACCACGACTTTCTTTATTTTTGCCAGTGCAAATGGCTTGTTGTCAACCGTAAGCTCAACGGCTTTTCCCACGGGATAGCTTCTGATACCTTTCCTTATCGTGGTTTTCTTGGATCCCTCTAGGATTACTGGAACGAATTCGGGATCGAAGTTTATTCTTTCCATCACTCCAAAACTACGACAGCGTTCGGATTTTTGACCCTTAAATCCAGAGCTTCCATTGCTACGAAGGCTATCTTATCCCCTTCCGGTCCGAGTTCTTTTAGTTCAACTTCATGGCCGACTACTATGTCCGCTACGCTGGGAGTGTTTGCGAACACAACGACCCTTTCCTCAATTGTCGGGCTCACTATTATGCCGCCATTGAAAACCTCTCTCAGGATCTCTACGACCATCTTTCCTCCCTTTTCATGAACCTTCAGCAGCCTGGAAAATCTTTCGGGGCTCAAGATTACTGCAAATGGACCGGATGAAGCTTTAGCTACTTCTCTCATAGCCTTTAGGAGCTCCTCTATGCACTCCTCGCTGGTGTCCCATTTTCCAAGCTTCATTTTTCTTCCCACCATAAATCCGCTTATTATATGTTTCTCCTCATTCTTTGAAAGCATTTCTCCTGCTCTGATTGCAATTGCAGGATCAAAACTTCCGTCGCTAAGCTCTCTGAGTCCTAAGAAAAACTTCTGCATAAGTAATGGAATTGCCCTGAATTCCTGCCTGACAACCTTTATTTCGCCATCCCCATCGATTATATCAACCCTGTAGGATTGCGCTGAAATCCTTGTTTTTGGCAGAACGTTGTAAAGCCTTCTCCCTCTTGCAAGACCCTCCATGAACGCGTTTGATAGAATCGAGAAGTATCCCTGATTTCCCCCATCTAAAGCGGTCTTTATTCCTGTTTTTTCCTCAACTTCCCTAAATCCCCCCTTCAGCTCGGATACCTGTTCTGAATCGAGGCTTAGCAGGAGTGCTGTGAATTCGCCGACGTGAGCCTTCTCCTCTTTTGCAACGTCCAAAAATATTTTTCTGCAGTTTTCGTCAGGGCTAAGTCTTGCCATCTGTTCGTATAGGCTTATCGCATCCAGTTCGGCTGATATGGCCAAACGAAGGGCTTCCATGAGTTCCTCTTTGGTGTAGGGCTTATCCCTAACAAGAAGTGTCGGATTAACTGCGAGCATACCCCTTTTTGTTTTGGAGATTTATAAAATTTTTCCTGTTTAGAAAAAATATTCAGTCTATCCTTCCCTTGAAGAGCACACCAATCCTTTCGAGTATTTTCACAGCTCTTTCTAAGTTGTCAACCCGGAATATTATTAGGGCTTTGTGCTTTTCGGATGTGAAGGCGTAAACGTAGTCGATGTTAATGCCTTCATCCCCCAAAGCCTTTGCTATTCTGTAAAGCTCTCCGGGTTTGTCTTCTACTTCGACAGCCAAAACTTCGTTGATCGCAACCGTGAAGCCCGCCTCCTTCAGCGCTTTGTAGGCCTCATCCGTTTTATCGACAACCATTCTGATGATCCCGAAATCCCCTGCATCAGCGATCATGAATGCCCTGAGGTTTATCCCCTTTTCAAAGAGAACACCGGTAACAGAAGCCAGCCTTCCTGGCTTGTTTTCAACGAAGACGGATATCTGCCTTATCATGATCTCACCTCAGATCTTCCTCCTGTCTATGATTCTTTTTGCCTTCCCTTCAAACCTCTGCAATGTTCCCGGGTTGACGAGTTCTACGTTTGCATGAACTCCTAGAACACTCTTAAGCCTCTCCTCAACTTTTCCCTTCAAATTCAGTATTTCTCCCGGCTTCTCTATCGAAACCTTTTGGTTGAGCTCGACCTGTATCGTCATGACATCGAGGTTCTCGACCCTGTCTAGGATTATCATGTAATGCTCCCCGAGCTCTGGAATTTGCATCAGTACATGCTCTATCTGACTCGGGAAAACGTTTACGCCGCGGACGATGAGCATGTCATCGCTCCTCCCGAGAATTCTCATTATCCTGGGATGAGTCCTTCCGCAGTTGCATTTTTCTGTTTCAAGGATTGTAATGTCTCCAGTTCTCCATCTGATCAGGGGCATGGCTTCTTTGCTGAGAGTTGTTACAACAAGCTCTCCTTTTTCCCCTTCACCAACGTTCTCACCGGTTTTCGGATCTATAACTTCCACCAGGAAATGGTCCGCCCATATGTGGAGACCGTTTCTTTCCGTGCATTCCGTGAAAAGCGGGCCGCTAAGTTCTGAAGTACCGTAGACATCGTAGGCGGTGATTCCGGTTTTCTCTTCAATTCTTTTTCTAGTTTCTTCACTCCAGGGTTCCGCACCAAAAATCCCTATCCTGAGACTCGTCTCCCTTATGCTCGTCCCCATCTTTTCGGCATATTCCGCCATGTATAGCATGTAAGATGGAGTGCATGCGATTACAGTAACTCCGAGATCCTTCATCAGCTCTATCTGCCTCGCCGTATTTCCGGTTGAAATCGGAAGAGCTGTGGCCCCGATTTTTTCCACAGCATAGTGAAATCCGAGCCCGCCCGTGAACAGGCCATATCCGTATGCTATCTGAACTATATCCTCATGCGTGACTCCGCAGCTAACCAAACCCCTGCAAAGGCTTTCTACCCACATCCTTATATCGTTTTCAGTGTAGCCAACCAGCGTCGGTTTTCCAGTGGTGCCGCTTGAGGCGTGAAATCTGATTATCTGTGAAATCGGAACTGCAAACATTCCGAAGGGATAGTTATCCCTTAAATCCTGCTTTTTTGTGAAAGGAAGTTTCGGAAGATCTTCGAGTCCCCTTATATCCGAGGGGTGCAACCCGAGTTCTTTGAATTTTCTTTTGTAAAATGGAGAATAGTTGTAGACGTTGTTGACAAGGGCCCTAAGCTTCTTTTCCTGAATTTCCTTCAGATCCTCCACCGGCATTCTCTCCATGCTTGGATTCCAGAACATTTTTTCACCCCAGCCAGTTCATCGAGTGGGCTTTCTTTGACTTAACAGTTGGTATTATAAAAGCATCGATTATGCGAAAGACTTTTCAATTAAAATTTTCCGTGGACGAATATGTGATCCCTGTGATACGGTTCTAAGGTGTCATGGCGGAGGATTTGGAAGTCCTTTGAAAGATCTTTCAAAACTCTGGAAAAGACCTCTCTTGAATCTGCGGTTGAATCTATGCTTTTTGCCTTGACCATTATCAGAAATTCGCCCCCCTTTTTCAGGAAAAATTCCGAATTCATTCTTAGAATCTCTATCTGGTTCTTCTGCGCTATATCTTGGTATATGAAGTCAACCTTTTCAACGATTCCGCTGTAAAGCCATGGCTTGCCTGCATCGAATAGAAGCGGTATTATGTTTTCCCTTTCCCTTGCCAATTCCAGAAGCTTGAGAAACGGCTTTGCGGAGTATTCAACAGCGTATATTATCCCCTCATCAACTATGTCCGCGAGATGGCTCAGCGTAGTCCCGCTGGCAGCTCCTAGGTAGAGAATCTTTTCCTCACCCTTCATCTCTATTTCGTATCCCTTCAGAATCATCGCAGAGAGCTTGCTCCTCCATGGAATCCACTCCCTGTATCTTTCGCTTCCGAGCAGAAATATCCTCTCTCCGTAGTGGCTTCCGTATCTGCTCTTCGTTGCTGGAATTCCGTTTATTATCCTAACGTTTCTCATGCCCTCCTCAGCTCCTCATACCTCTTCTTCAGGGAGCTGAATAGCTCCTCCTCAAGCTCTCCCCTGAAGTAGTCGATTTTTGCCGCGATGGATATCTTTGTGGCCAGAAATCTGGCCATCTTTCCCCTTTTCTTTTTCGGCAGGCTCCTTACAAAGCTGTGGAGGAATATTATGCCATGCTTCGGAACCCTCGCTTCCTTTCCCCTTTTCATTCTTGAAAGTGCTTTATAAAGGCTTTTTTCCGCACCGGCAATCTGTATCTTGCTTGCCGGAGCAAATGCAAGCTTTTTAAGGCTTCCAAACTTTTCTATGAGCTTTGCTCCGATTTTCGCTCCTGCAATTTCGGTTAAATTTGGCGCGATTTTCTGCATCACTGCATCGATTTCCTTTTCTATCTGCGATCTCAGCCTTTCCATCTCAGCTAGCGCTCTTTCAAAATGCTCGGCAAGATCCCCCTTCACAAGCCTGATATCCTCATCCTTTTCCCTTACCATGTTAATCGCTTCCTCAACCTCTTCCAAGGCCTTTACAAGGGCTATGACGTACATCTCATCGCTTCCAAGCTCTTTTCTGACCCTTTCCTCAGCAACCTCAATTGCCGTTTTTCTGAGAATTCTGTAGTAATCCCTTCCCAGAACCCTTAAACCCAGCTCCGAAACGCTGAATGGAAGGGGGGACTCGTTTGAAGCGAGGAGAAAGCTTTTTTTAAAATCTTCCGAAATTCTGATCCCGTCATCAACTGTGCCGAACCAGAGGTTGTACCTCAAATTTTTGCACCTCTTTTCGCTTTTCAGAAAATTCGAGAAAAAGATTAAAAGCTTTAGCCCAAAAGCAGTTCATGGAAGAAAGGGTTATAGAGGAACTTTCAGAGATGCTGAGGGGTAGAGTTGTTGTCAGTGAGGAGGAGCTGAGAACAAAGGCCATTCGCTCAGCCCTGAGGGTTCTTGGGTTCGGAGCTGTGAATTTTGGAAGGGAGAATTTGAATGAAGTTGTCTGCAGTTTTATTGACTGCCCGATCACGATAAAAAGCCTTCACTTCTCAGAAAAGGTTGAAGTCGATGGTATAAGCTTTTATCACCTTCACACAGTAAAGCCGGGGAGAGAAGATTTCCTGAAGGCATACGAAGAATACGTTAACGCCAGAAGCTTTTTGGAAAACCTTGAAAATATGATATCTTCCCTTGACAGCTTCTTTGAGGGCTACAGAAGTGAGGGGGCTTTTCTGAAAATATATTCAAACAGGAGCAGGTATTCCGTCTTCTTCACAACGATTCGCGATGCATTTGAGGACATCGATGTCCATCTGGATCTTTCATCGAACTTCAATGGGGAATACGTTATCGCCGTCAAGGTTGAGGAGAAACCGGATGAATTCATAAAATTCTTCAAATTCCATTCCGAAAAAGTAAAGAGGGCTGGAGCCAAAGTTTGGGTTGTCAATCCCCAGAAGAAATCCGTAGATCCTTTTATAGGTTATCCGAGGGATTTGAGCCTTATTTCCAGATTCAGGAATCCGAAGTTTGCAACTGTGATCAATTCCCTCTGGAGAACAAAGGTTGAGGAAATAGACTAGCTCCTCAGATACTCCAGCGCAGTCTTAACGTCGGCATTCTCGTGGACGATCATAGCAATTGCCCTTGTCATTTTTGTCGGATTCTCCGCCTGGAATATGTTTCTCCCGATCGCAACCCCGCTTGCCCCGGCGTCCATTGCCATTCTGACCATCTGCAAAAGCTCTTCCACGCTGCTCATCTTCGGTCCTCCGGCAATCACAACAGGAACCGGACAGCCCTCCACAACCTTTCTGAAGCTCTCGACATCTCCGGTGAAATTCGTTTTAACTATATCCGCCCCGAGCTCCGCTCCAACTCTTGCTGCGAGGGCAACAGCTTTGGGATCGAACTGGTTTATCTTTTCCCCCCTCGGATACATCATCGCAAGCAGGGGCATTCCCCACTCCTGGCATGTCTTGGAAATCTCCCCCAGCGTCTTTAACTGCTCCGCTTCCGTCTTGCTTCCTATGTTTATGTGCACGCTTACACCATCTGCGCCGAGCTTGATTGCCTCCTCAACCGTGCAGACAAGAACCTTCTCGTTTGGATCGGGGGACAGCATGGTCGATGCGCTGAGATGTATTATCAGCCCGACATCTTTCCCATAACCCCTGTGCCCGTAGGCGACTATTCCCTTGTGCACGACAACGGCATTCGCTCCCCCTTCCGCTACCGCGTTTATTGTCTTTGCCAGATTCTGAAGCCCCTGTATTGGCCCCATAGAAACCCCGTGGTCCATTGGAACTATCACCGTATGTTTCGTGTTTCTGTCTATTATCCTTTCAATCCTGATCTTTTTCCCAATCATGCTACTTAGTTTCAAAGTAGCAAATATAAGTTTTTCCAATTTAGAATTTCATTTTTAAACAATAATTTTTTTTATTGTTATAAAAAAACTTGAAAAAACTTATTTAAGAGGTGGAAAAACAATATTGTGCTTGTTAAAGACTCGTTTTCAAGGTTTGGAACGGTTGAGGATCATCCCGAAATACTTAAGATCTATTGTTACGATTTTACGCTCATTCCAAGGATCTTTTCGAGATTCATAAAGAGGCCGATCATAGTTGTGCAGCCGAGAAGCGCTGAGGATGTTGCCGAGATAATGAGGATCTGCGAAAGGCATGAAATACCCATCGTTCCAAGGGGGGCTGGAACTTCCGCCTACGGTGGCGCAATCCCTCTGAAGAGCTGCGTTGTGATGGATTTTAAAAGGATGTGCAACTTCGAGATAAGAGATGGTGAATTGGTGGCGCAGAGCGGGGCTGTATGGATTGAAATGGAAAGGGAGCTTAACAGGAACGGTGAAGCCCTGAGAGTTTATCCGACAAGCGCAAACGTTTCAACTGTTGGCGGCTGGATAGCCCAGGGCGGCTATGGAATTGGGAGCCTTAGATATGGAAGCATTGCAGAAAACCTGAAATGGCTGGAGATAGTTGATTTTGAAGGCATAAGGATAGTCAAAGGGGAGGAAATGAGGTATTATGTCGGCACCTTCGGCTGCCTGGGGATAATAACTAGGGCATGCATCAAGACTAGGAAAAATGAACCAATTAATTGCAAAGCAGTTCACTGCAGCTTTGAGGAAGCGATTTCAATGCTGGAAGGCGGATACCATGCTTCATTCAAGAATTCGAAATATCTCAGCCTTGAGGGTTTCGGAGCCAAGGATGTCCTTCTAATTTGCTCCGAAAAAGGAGATGGCGATGAAACTGGGAAGATGATGTGGGGGAGAAGGCTTATCCCGCTCAGGATTGCGAGTAAGGGAAAAAGGATTTTCCCGGAAGTGGTTCTGCCTTACGAGAATGCAGTAAAATTCTACGAGTACGCTGGGAGAATTTCCGAGGGATTGGAAGTGGTCTTTGCGAAAGACTGCGCAATCTTCATAGCAGCCCTCGGAGACGGATACAGAAACATGCTGAAGGCTTTAAAGATTGTGAAGATCGCTGAAAAGCTGGGGGGGAGGGTTTACGCAAGAGGAATGCTTTTCTCCAGCGGCTACGGAAAAGATATCTCGGATTACAAAAAGAGAATTGATCCGAAAAACCTGCTGAATCCCGGGAAGATGGGTTGGAATGCGTTTTCGATGTCTATAGGACTTCTGGGGAAGCTTATATGGACTGCATAAGGTGCGGCCTCTGCAACGTCTGCCCGGTTTTCAGGGTTGAGAAGCTTGAATCCGTATCGCCGAGGGGGAAGATAATAGTGAGCAAAAGCATTGATTCAAGAATTGCCCGGGATTTCTTCAAGTGCAGCATCTGCGGACTTTGCGAAGTCGTTTGCCCGGTTAATCTGAAGCTCACGGAGTTCTGGGAAAAGAAGAGGGAGGAGCTCTTTGAAAAAAAGCTTGCACCTTTGCCGATACACAAAAAGCTTAGGGAAATGACCTTCAGGGATTTCAACCCATACGGGGGAAGGCAGGAAAAGAGGGCTGAATGGCTCGAGTTTCCGGTTGGAAAGTCAAGGACACTTTATTTTGCCGGATGCACAGCGAGCTACAGGCTGCAGAATATGGCTAAGGCATCTGCAATGGCTTTGAAGGAGCTTGGAATCGAATTTACAGTCCTCGGCCCCGAGGAATACTGCTGCGGTTCTCCATTTCTCAGAACGGGCCAGAAAGACATAGGGAGGTTCCTTTTCGAGAAGAACATCCGGGCCTGGCAGAAGGCGGGGGTGGAGGAGATAATAACCTCCTGTCCCGGCTGCTACAAGACAATTTCCCAAGATTATCCCAGATTTGCAAGGGAGCTCGGATACAGTTTTGAATTCGAAGTTAAGCACGTTTCAATGATATTCTCCAAGCTGGCCAAAGGGAAGCTGGGATTTAAGGCAACGTATCACGATCCATGCCATCTGGGAAGGCACATGGGAATATATGAGGAGCCAAGGGATGCGATAAGGAGATGCGGGATAAAGCTAGTTGAAATGGAGAGGAACAGGGAATTTGCCCTTTGCTGCGGTGCGGGGGGCGGATTGAGGAGCCAGTTCAAGGAAATATCGATCGCAATATGCGAGGAAAGGATAAGGGAGGCGCTTTCAACTGGAACGGATATTCTCATAACCTCATGTCCATTTTGCGAATACAACTTCACAAGAACGGGAAAGGAGAGGATTAAAGTCTTTGACCTATCTGAGATAGTATGCATGACACTCTTTCCCTGATCTTCTGCCTCCTTCCATCGAAGAAAGCGTTCAGTATTGCCTCCTTTTTTGGAAATTCGAGATAATTTATGACAAGGCCAACCTGATTTGCCGAATGAGCATCGCTTCCGCCTATCCCCCTTTTTCCGTATTTTTCGGCATACCTCTTTGCGAGGAAGTTGAAGTAGCTCTTTGCGTTGAAGATTTCAACGCAGTCAACGTAGGAAAAATCCTTTCTCCTCAAAGTCCCCTTTCTTAGCAAATCGAATGGGTGAGCAAGTACTGTGATTCCTCCGAGGGATCTAACAGCTTCGCAGCTTTCCCTCATCGAAAGCCCGGCTTCAACTTCTTTTTCTATGCCGTAGGCAAGGAGGTGGCCGCTTGAGGTTGATATTTCAATTCCCGGGATTACAAAAATTGGTATTTTCTCCTCAATGACGAATTCGACTGCGCTCATAGATCCGTTTAGGGTGTCGTGATCCGTTATGGAGAGCAGATCTATTTTTTTCCTTAAAGCTTCTAGGATTATTTCCTCAACGCTGCTCTTTCCATCGCTGAAATTCGAATGAACGTGAAGCTCTGCCCTTAGCATTTCAGAGCTCAACGTAGGTTGCATCTATTATTCCGTCCAGCTTCATCATCTCTTTCAGAACCTCATCGCTTGGCGGATCGTCGACGAGCAGTAGCATCAGCTGAACACCTCCGGGCTTGTCACCGACTCTTCCCACGATCATTCCGGCTATGTTTATGTTGTTCCTTCCGAAAAGTGTGCCAACCCTCCCTATGACCCCGGGCTTATCCTCGTGGAGCGAGATTATGTAATGCCCCTTCGGGATGAAGTTCACATGGTAGACATCTATCTTAAGAATCCTGTACTCCTTTCCGAAGCAGGTTCCCGCGAAGTATATCCTTCCTTTCTCTGTTTCAACTTCCACCTCCATCAGGTTTTCGTAGTATTCGCTCTTTGCAATCTTCGAGATTTCCATCTTTATCCCCCTTTCTTCAGCGATGCTCTTTGCTGAAACTATGTTTATTCCCATTCCAAGGGTTCTCTCAAGCAAACCTTTCAGCAGATGCCTCAGCAAAAGCTCGGAATTCTTTTCGGCAATCTTGCCGCTCAGGATCATTCTAACTTTTCTTATGGCCCCTCCAAGCCTTGCGTTTGCAATCTTTCCCATCTTTTCCGCCAGCACTGCGTAGGGCATAAGGAATTCGAATTCCGCCAGATCTATCGGCGGAAGGTTGACGGCGTTCTTCGCGGGCAAGCCTCTTGCAACGTTTACGATGTCTTCAGCTATTATCCTCCCAACGCTCTCCTGAGCCTCCCTTGTTGAGGCTGCGATATGGGGGGTTGTGACGACGTTTTCGAACCTGAAAAGCGGGCTGTCAAAGTTTGGCGGTTCGCTTTCGTATACATCAAGCCCGACACCGAATATCTTACCGCTCTTAAGCCCTTCAACGAGAGCTTCCTCGCTTATTATTCCCCCTCTGGCCGTGTTTATTATTATGACCCCGTTTTTCATCATCTCTATTTCCTTCTTTCCTATCAGCCCCACTGTTTCCCTTGTTTTTGGAACGTGCAGCGTTATTATGTCCGATTCCTTCAGAAGGGTTTGAAGGTCGACGAGCTTTACGCCAATTTTCTGAGCCCTCTCTGCTGGTATGTATGGATCATAGGCAATAACGTTCATCTCCAGGGCCTTGCATCTCCTCGCAACCTCATAGCCAACCCTTCCGAGGCCTATTATTCCAACTGTTTTCCCCCTTAGCTCTATTCCCTCGAATCTCTTTCTCTCCCACTTCTTTTCCCTCATCGAAAGGTATGCCTGCGGAATCCTCCTAGCGACTGCGAACATCAAAGCGATTGCGTGTTCAGCAGTCGAGACAGTGTTCCCACCGGGGGCGTTGACAACTATTATCCCCCGCTGCGTTGCGGCATCGATGTCTATGTTGTCAACTCCAACTCCAGCTCTTGCAATTATCTTTAGCTTCTTCCCCCTCTCTATTATGCTCCTGTCAACCCTGATCTGGCTTCTCACCACTAGAGCATCGTATTCTTGGATTATGCTGAGCAGATCATCCTTTTTAAGGCCAAGCTTTACGTCTACGTGCAGTCCGTTGTTTTTCATGAACTCAATTGCTTCCTCGCTGATCTGCTCCGCGACAAGCACTTTCATGCAATTACATCGATTTCGGAATTTAAAAATTCGCTATGCGAGAATTGAAGATGAATATCTCGGAAAGTAAAGGTAGTTTTGATGTTAGGGGTAGTGCTGGGAGAGAGATTGATAAAAAGAAAAAAATTTAATTAAATTCTTCCCTCCCAGACTACTTGTTTGTTGCCATCGACATCACAGATAAGTCTAAACAATCCCGGGCCACACTCATTACCCGAACATATTATCCTACCACCCACATCACTAAAGGATTTTTCTTTTACAACAGGTTTTTCTGTAGCAATATTCATTAGCGAACAATCACTTATACTTGTAGCACCGCCCCAGTCTCTAAGAACTAATTCAAATTCAGTAGAATTCAATCTTGTTGCTGTAATTACAGGAGTCTTTTGCTTTGGTAATGTCCCGGTTAGCCCAAAAACAAAGCTCGCTATCACCGCTGCCAGAATCACTGTTATTGCCACCATCAGTACCACGCCGATTACTGGCGAGACACCCTTTTCATCCTTTCTCAATGCCATCATATCACCTCCATTATTATTGTAATTATAACGACTATATAAAACTTTCGACTAGTGAGCTGCCCCGCCTTTAAAGGCGAGGCTTCCGGCGTTTAGGGAGGGCTTTACGCCTCCTTTATCTGCCGGTTCAAAAGCCAAGCTCTCCATCCCATGCCTCTCGTTAAGGCATGGGCTATGTTTATTCCATCCCACACTTCGGGCATTTGAATTCCCTTCCATCGACTTGGGCAACATGGCCGCTCCGGGTTTTCTGGGCACCCATTTTTTATAAAAATACATTGACAGTTTTGATATAAAAATTTTTTGGTCTGATTTTTTAAACTAGTTTTTTAAAATTGAATCTCATCCATACAGTTTGAAACTCAAAGCAATTAATCACTCAAAACGGGGACTGGTGATAACAATAGCTTTTCAATTTTTTCTCCCCTAAAAATTTAAAGAAGACCCGCCGGGATTTGAACCTGGGATCTACGGCTTAGAAGGCCCGTTCTTTATATACTTTAGTTCACGCTTATATTTAAAGTCGTGAACTATAACCCAGATAAAAGTTATCATGTGAACTCATGGCATACTTTGTGAACAGCGAATTGATATTTTGCAAATAATTAGCAAAGAATACTCAGAGTACAAAGAATAAAAAAGCTTCTCAATCACAACAGACAACTTTTCCAAAATCTTCAAGAGACTCAGCTTTTTTTAGATAAGGACAAGTTTGAGGTACATACTCAAGCTCATGGACAGCCTTAGAGCTACCAACCTTGAATGCCCCTCCTTGAAGAGTTTTAAAAAGAATTAATGCTCAGGCGAAGACTGTTGAATTTTCTCTATTTGAGCTCTTACAGTTTTCATGAATTCCATCAGTTGTTTTAGGTCCTCCTTTGTGATTTCAAATCCAATTTTCCATTCCAACGGTTCGGGAATGTCTTTTCCCAAAAATACTAACTTAAATTCATTTTTTCTGCGAAATAATCCCCAAATCAAAATTATTAGTCCGAGGAAGAAGATTATACCCCTAATGGCGTAATCCCAGAAGAACCCAGCGAGCATTCCCAAAAACAAAAGAATGATTCCGATTAGAATCAATTTTAAGTCCCCTAATTTTACCTTTGCACCTATCCCGATTGAAACTATCTTGTGGTATGGCAAGTCTAGTATCCAAATTCCGTCACCTTTTTGAAATTTGATAACCCTTTTATTCGTTGCAGCCACTTCAAGAAGGCCTCTCTTAAATGAAACTGTTGCCAGAACCTCTTCTTCAGGTAGTAGGCAGAGCGGAGGGATCACTGAACCACCCCGTTTTCTCTTTTTTCTGGATATATTTAAGCGTTGTGCAAAATCTGGAACCCTAAATGCCCTTTAAAAAAATTTGAACATCCTGTTCAGATTAAATTCGGAATAATAAGATATGTAGTAGGCCAATGCTTACATTTGGGGTTATAGTTTTATGTCTACCCTTCTCTTGGGGGTAGAATCTCTACTCGCGGACAGAGATCGCAGAAGTCTTTGAGAGGTTTTCCGTGCTTAACTTTTGATATAATAAACTTCACATTTTCTATATAATCTCATCTGACTCTTTCTATCCGCTTTTTTAGCTTCAACAGTTCCTCAAACACATCTACAAAGCTCTTAGATCGCATAAAATCACACAAAGAAACTCCGACTTCTTTAACTGCGTAACTTCAGTCCCTACTGCTAGCCTACGTCCTTGAAGTTTAAAAGAGACTTTAAGTGTGCCCCATTACGGTAGTACTCAAGTCGTAATTCATGTATTTCATTGAAATTTATTTAGTATGTTTATTTAAGTATGCAGAAGCTTTCATAGATTTTGTAAGCACAAAGATATTAAATTTATCATAATGTTAGCAACTAACTCTTTAATGATTAGCTTCCATAATAAGGAGTAGTTACTTGTTTTTCAGTGTTGGGTCGAGAAAGCAGTTCTGGGTCAACTAGTGACTTGGAAAATTTTGACTTTTTCGAAATCCTTTATCAGCTTGAAGTGAGTTAAATTTGTTGCATTCTCGATATGAAGTCTGTAATATATGGATTTATTATAAACTTCCAGAATCTCTTCGGCCTTCATAGTCTTGGTGTTGTAACCTGCTATCAACATTATCGCTGTGAATTTTCCCTGAATATAATTTTCTTCAATTTTCAGACCCATTTTTTCATCTGTAATTATGTACCTTACTCCTCTCTTCTTGGCAATTTCGAAAGCTACTTTTTCATCGCTGGCAACAAAAAACTTCGCAGCATCATCCGCTCCGGCTTGGAAGTTGTTGGCGACAACAGGTCTTTTTGAAACGAAAACTATCCAGTTTCCGTAGTCCCACCAGCTCAAAACGCTGTACTCAGGCTTAATTTGGGGGGAAAAGTAATGAGAAGTTTGCGGTGTCTCCTCTCTTAACCAGTTTAGGGCATTGAACCAGTCCTCGCTTAAGGTGTAGGGGTATATAGATACTGCTAAAGAGGGTGAAACAATAAAAGCTGTAAAGGCTGCAATGGCAAGCCTATCCCTTAGTCTTCCTTTTTCATTGGACTTTACCTTATTCTTCTTTTTGTCCTCTCTTCTCTTGATCCTCGACTTGTTTTCCTTTTCGGATTTTGCCGGATTCATTACCATTTGGTAAGTCCTTCCAGCCATTACGGCAACAGGAATCGAGAGTAGTTCTGCGAATCTTATCTGCATCAAGGAGAGAGCGAATGCTGAAAGAAATAGAACCTGCAAAAACCTGTTCGAGGCAAGTGTACTGATAATTGCGAGAATGAACGCGAAGAATCCTACATCGAACATGATTTCGATTATCTCAAATGATCTGGCCTCTGCTATCGTCGGTAGATAAACGTTTCTGGAGAAAATGTAATCTATTCCGCTCTTGAAAAACCAGAGCTGCTGAAATGGAAGCAGGTAAATGATGAGGACAGCGACTAGGCATAACGCAATGTAGAGAACCTTTGCTTTTTCATTCTTTGCAAAATAGCCCAAAGCCAAGAAAACTGAGATTGCCAAAAATGAAATGCCTATGTAAGGATAAAGAGGAATAACAGCCGCTGGAACGGCAAAAGCTATTGCTATCTTTGGAATTTCATCTCTTCTGAAATGGAAAAGTGAAGCGATTGCCAAGACTGCGGCGTAGATGGGGGCTCCTACCCAGGAGAGGGAGAGGAGTAGGAGTGGAATAGATGCAAGTATTGGTTTTGTTAAAATAAGGAGAATTGATAAAATAAACAGGAAAAGATTCCAGGCATGATGATCTGCAAATCCGACAACGCTGTAGTTAACGACTATCGGACAAACGGCAAATATCAAAGCTGACAGCAGCGCAGCTTCATCTCCAGCGAATTTTCTGGCAATGTAGTAGATCAGAACTGTCGAGATTACGCCAAGGATCACGGGGAGTATGAAGGAAAATGCGAGCATCGCTTTGTAGCTGAGGAGAATTCCTGGAAATGCTATTAGGTAATCAAAGAGTGGTAGCCAGTCTATTCTTAATCCGTAGGGATAGTTCAGATAGTAGTCAAAGTCCGGCCTGTAGCCGGAATGAACGATAACTTCCGCGAGGCGTAGATGGTAGAAAGGATCGTACTCGTAAGGAAGCATGTAGCCGAAGACAAATTGAGCGTTCTGAAGCCTGATCAACAAAGCGATTAGGGCGATGATTATGAGGGGAAATTTTTTCATGATTTTGCTGAAATACTTTCATATAAAAGATTTTCTATTCCATTGAAATTGCACTCACGAAGAAGGAGCTGAAGATTATCTGAAATCCGAGAATTATGAAGAGAATTGACAATATCGCAAGGTTGAATTCGTTCAGCTTCCCGAATCCAACCTCTATCCAGGCTTTTACCACTGCATAACCCAGCGCAGCTCCGCAGAGAACCATTGCAGCTCCAAAAGTCAAGCCCTTCTCGAGGAAGGAGTAGCTCATAAATGCGCTCACGATTCGATCCTTCTTGCCCAAACCAAGCTTGAAAGCGTATATTTTGCTGGAAATTCCGAAGAATAGAACCTGAACACTGAGAATTATCAGCATTGCAGCGAGAATTAGAGCGTGCGTTCTTATGGGCTCGAAAAACAGAACATAGCCTGCAAGGGCTATGCCTGAGAAAAGCAGGATCAGGAAAGGTATGATGAAGAGAGCAGTCGGGGAAAGAAGAAGCATGAATCTCAGGTGTCTCCAGCCATCTCTGAAAGTCCTGAGCTTGCTTTTTCCGATTCTTTTGCTGTAGGTTACCGGGATTTCGGAAATCCTTAGCCCACTCTTTTTTGCTTTCACGATCATTTCGGTCGCGAATTCCATGCCCCTGCATTTCAGCTGCAACTTCTCAAAGCCTTCTCTCTTTATTGCCCTCATCCCCGTGTGGGCATCGCTGAGGTTTAAGTCGAAAAATCTGTTGAGCAGATACGTGAGAACAAAGTTCCCGATCCTGTGCAGACCCGGCATTGAGCCGGGCATCATTTTCCCCTTAAACCTGCTTCCTAGAACAAGGTCAGCTTCTCTTTTTGCAATAGGTTCGATAAGTTCCGGAATATGCTTTGGATCGTAGCTTCCGTCTGCATCCATGAAAATCAGGATTTTTCCAGATGAATTCCTGAATCCCTCTATGCAGGCGGATCCGTAGCCCTCAACGCCCTTTATAACTTTGACGCCAAAACTTTCCACAATCTCTGGAGTTTTATCAGAGGAACAGTCAACGACCACTATTTCATAGCGGAGATTGCTTTTTTCCAAAGCTTCTCTGCATTTTTTTAAAACAAAGCCGATCGCTTTCTCTTCGTTCTTCGTCGGTAGAACTATCGATACGTCCATCGATAGGATTTTTAAGGCAGAGTAAAAAATTTTTGCCTGTGAAAATCGCCTTCATCTATGATGCCGTTTATCCATGGGTTAAGGGGGGAGTTGAAAGAAGGATTTACGAGCTTTCAAAAAGGCTTGCAAGGAGACATGAAGTCCACGTTTTCGGGTTCGGCTGGTGGGGAAAGTATGATCTGGAATTTGAAGGCTTCAAGCTTAGAGCTGTCTGCAAGCCTGAAAAGCTATACAAGGGAGGAAGGAGATCTATAACTGCTGCTTTGAAATTCTCGCTGAAACTTGCACCGAAGCTCCTAAAGGAGGAGTTCGATGTTCTTGACTGCCAAGCATTTCCTTATTTCAGCTTTTTTCCGTCGAAATTTCACGAGCTCTTCAGAAGATCGAGGCTTTTTGTTACATGGCACGAGTTCTGGGGGGATTACTGGTTCGAATACCTCGGCCCTGCGGGATTTTTCGGGAAGCTCGTTGAAAGACTTGTGGTCAAGGGATCGAGAAGGAATATAGCAGTTTCCAATGCTGTTGCGAGGGATTTAAGGCTTCTAGGAGTCGATTGCTCAGTAATCCCAAACGGCATCAGCTTCGGTGAAATAGAAAGTTGCAAAGCATCAGATTTTTCGAGCGACGTAATCTTTGTCGGAAGGCTGATAAGGGAAAAGAACGTAGATTTGCTTCTGGAGTCTCTTTCAATTTTGAAAGAGAGCGGTTATAGGCTTGATTGCGCGATAATCGGGGAAGGCCCTGAAAGAGCGGCGATAGAGAGAAAGGCCAGGGAATTGGGACTCGAAGTTTGCATGGAGAATTTTTTGAGCTACGAAGAAATGATAGGAAGGCTGAAAGCTTCTAAGGTTTTTGCCTTCCCGTCCCTTCGCGAGGGTTTCGGAATTTCCGTTCTTGAAGCGAACGCCTGCGGAATTCCGGCAGTTGTTGTGAAAAGCGATAAAAGCGCGGCATCGGAGCTGATCGTTGAAGGAAAGAATGGTTTTCTGAGCTCAAACAATGCGGAGGAATTTGCGGAGAAGCTGGCTTTGGCGATTGAGAATTCAAAGAAAATGAGGAAATTTTGCATTGAATTTGCGAGAGAATTCGACTGGAATCTGATAGCTGAGAGACTTGAGGTTTTATACGGATCCTGACCATTCTGAAGAGCGGTTGCTGTACAAAAGGAGATACACCGCAGCCATTTCGTTGGAGGGCTAAGCAATCTTTAAAAAGATCTGCGGAGTTGGAATTCCAAGATCAAGCAAAATATATCTTCTGAAAACAATTTTGAAATAAATATGAAGATTTCGGTCATTGGATGTGGCTATGTTGGGCTGGTTACGGGAATTGGCTTTGCCGAACTCGGGAACTCGATAATCTTCGTGGATACCGACGATGTTAAAGTGAACATGATAAACGCCTTGAAAACTCCGATCTATGAACCTGGATTGGAGGAATTGATGGGGAGAAATAAGGGCAGATTCTATGCCACCAAGGATTATCGGGAGGCGATTCAAAATTCAGAAGTTACCCTCATCTGTGTGGGAACCCCTTCGATGGAGGATGGCTCAATAGATCTCAGCTACGTTAAAGCCTCTGCCGAGCAGATAGGCAGGTCGCTCTCAGAAAAGGACGAATACCACATTGTGGTCGTGAAGAGCACAGTTCTTCCCGGAACAACTGAAGAGATCGTAAAACCGATCATTGAAAAGGAGTCTGGAAAGAGAGCCTTTGAGGATTTTGGCCTTGCAATGAATCCCGAATTTCTCAGAGAAGGGAATGCAATCGAGGATTTCTTTAAACCCGATAGGATAGTCATCGGTGTAAGGGATGAAAGTACAAGATCATGGTTGGAGGAACTTTACAGATTTTTCAGCTGTCCAAAGCTCGTGACCGACATAAAGACTGCGGAGATGATCAAGTATGCATCGAATGCCTTTCTTGCGACCAAGATTAGCTTTGCCAACGAAATTGGAAACATCTGCAAAAAGCTTGGAATGGATGCTTACAGGGTTTTTGAAGGCGTTGGATTGGATCACAGAATTAATCCTGCTTTTTTCAGAGCTGGTATTGGATTCGGCGGATCTTGCCTTCCTAAGGACATCAGAGCCCTGATAAGGAGAGCTGAAGAACTTGGAGAGCAACCGAGGATTTTGAGAGCCGTTATTGAAGTCAACGAAAATCAGCCCTTGAGACTGATAGAGCTACTCAAAAAGCATGTTCAGAGCCTGAGGGGGAAGAAGATCGGAATTTTGGGGCTCGCATTTAAGCCCGGGACTGATGATGTAAGGGAGAGCAGGGCGATACTGATCGTCAAAAAGCTGATCGAGGAGGGTGCGAGGGTTTTAGCCTACGATCCGAAGGCCGTTGAGAATTTTAGAAAGCTTTTTCCCGACATAGAATACGCATCTTCTGCCGAAGAGCTTGTGGCCGAATCAGATGCAATCATGATCGTAACAGAATGGAGGGATTTTGAGAATCTGGATTACAGGGGGAAGATCGTCATCGATGGGAGAAGAATAGAAAGAGCGATGAAAGAGGCAAAGATTTACGAAGGTGTGTGCTGGTAGAAATTTTAAAAAAGTTTATAAATTTCGCCGTTTATTTCATGAGAGGGCTTGAATGAGGGTCAGAAAAGCCGTCATACCGGCAGCGGGTCTCGGTACAAGAATGCTTCCAATCACAAGAGCTCAGCCGAAGGAAATGCTTCCAGTTGTGCACAAGCCGGTCATACAGTATGTGGTCGAGGAAGCATATCATTCCGGGATAAGGGAGATCCTGATAATAACGGGAAAGCACAAGAGGGTGATCGAAGACTACTTTGACAGAAACGATTTGCCCAAGAAGGATAAGTCTACTGAGGAGCTTGAGAGAATGCTTGAGGAAGTATACGTGTACTTTGTCAGGCAGAGAGAACAGAAGGGTCTAGGCGATGCTGTGAAGTACGTCGAGGCTTTTGTTGGGGATGAACCCTTTGCCCTGTTGCTGGGAGATAACATAACGATACCGCCGTGCACGAAAATGCTGATAGATGTTTTCGAGAAGTACAGGACTTCTGTTATTGCTTTGGAAAGACTCCCGAAGGAGAGAATTCCATTTCACGGTATAATAAAAGGTTTCGAAGTTGAAGAGGGGATCTACAAAATAGAAGATATGGTCGAAAAGCCGAGGATCGAGGAGGCCCCTTCAGACATAGGTGCTCTCGGAAGGTACATCCTGACTTTTGAGATTTTCGATTACCTGAAGAATTTAAAGCCGGGATATGGTAGAGAGATTCAGCTTACGGACGCTATAAGGGACATGGCTAGGGAAAAGGACGTTTACGGGATGCTTTACAGAGGCACGAGATATGATATTGGGAACAAGCTTGAATGGTTAAAGGCAAACGTTGAGTTGGCTTTAAAAGATGAAGAATTAGGAGAAAAATTTAAAAAGTGGTTAATGTCAATCGAGATTATATGAAAGCTTTGGTGACAGGGTGTGCGGGTTTTATTGAGTCACATTTAGTTGAAAGATTGCTCAAGGAAGGATTTGAAGAGAATCGCTCGGGTAGAGACCAAGGGTGGGTATTAGGGAAGGTCTCAGGAGGCAGGTTGAATGGATGAATTCGAGCTTTCAGTAGTCATTCCGGTTTATAACGAGGAAGAGAACGTACGAATTCTCTACGAAGAGTTAAAAGAAGTTCTCTCCAAAGTTGGAAAAAGTTATGAAATAATTTTTGTCGATGATGGATCGACGGACAGAACATTTCAGATTTTAAAAGAACTCAACGAAAAAGACAAGACTGTAAAGGCTATTAGATTTAGAAGAAATTTTGGGCAAAGTGCAGCTCTGAAGGCAGGATTCGATTACGCTAAAGGTAAAATTGTAGTATCCATGGACGGTGACTTACAAAATGATCCGAGAGATATTCCAAAACTCCTCGAAAAGATGGAAAATGAAGATTTAGACGTGGTTTGTGGATGGAGGTACAACAGAAAGGATCCAGTATCAAAAAAATTGTTTTCTAAGATAGCAAACTGGTTGAGAAGAAGATTAACAAAAGAGAAAATCCATGATTCCGGGTGCACACTTAGAGCTTACAAAAGTGAATGCGTTAAAGATCTGGAACTGTATGGAGAAATGCACAGATACATTCCTGCACTCTTGCTGTGGAAGGGATACAGAATTGGAGAAGTCAAAGTGAATCATCGGCCAAGAGTCCACGGAAAAACTAAGTACAACTGGAAGAGGCTAATAAAAGGATTCCTAGATTTAATTGTTGTAACTTTCTGGCAAAAGTATTCGTTCAGACCAATACACGTTTTCGGAGGGTTTGGTTTGATTTTTAGCTTTGTAGGAATCTTTCTGTTTTTATATTTAATATTTTTAAGGTTTTTATATAATGTTGGTCTGTCCGATAGGCTTCTCTTTATTGTGTCGATTTTGTTAATCATTGTCGGATTCCAGTTCATTGCAACTGGGATACTGGCAGATATTATGCTAAAGATTTACAACTCGGATAGAAAGCCATATTTAATAGAAAGAATACTAGACTAGAGAGTTGCGACCAAGCCGAAGGTTGGGAGTGCCCAAACGAGTATATAAAAAGAATACAAACAAATACAGTATACTAGGACGTCTTCTCTCACTTCACTTTTGACAATCTCTGAATGACCTCTTTTCTCTGAAGTCAAACTTAACAGTAATCCTGCCAGCAGAACGGGAAAAAAAGACTCTCTTTTTAACTTTCAAATCATAGTGGAGTCTCAAACTGGAAACTTCTACCCCCCTGATAATAACGTCTTCTGAAGTTTAGACCAAAAGATATTCAGCTCAGTCCAGTACTTGACCTATTTTCCCTCTTTAAATTGGCGTTAAGAATTGAGAAGTCAGTCTTTTGTGTGAAAAGGAGGGGGTGTACGGCTATCTTTATGGGGGAAAAAGATACGATATCGGAGAAAAGTTAGAATGGCTAAGAACTAACTTCGAACTCGCCTTGGAAGATGGGAGGCTAAAAGGTTTTTCATAGAGCGGCTTAAAAATCTGAAGATTCTATAATTTCGATAACTAAAATCATTCGGCACTCCTAAAAGTTTAGACCTTAACACTAAAAGCCTTGCCCTTCAGGATGAGGTCAGAGGCTGATGTAAAACTGAAGCTTTCCAGCGTTTTCATGATGGATTCAGCCAGATCCAGTCTTTCAGAGGTAAATTTGGAAACTGTCTACAAAGGGTTCGGGCTTATACATCGTATATTTAATACGATCAACAAGCCTTTTAGACCCCTTTTACTATTCAGAAGTTAGAACATTAGAGCAGTTAGAAATCTTAAAACTACTGAATCTTGAGCTTAGAGCAGTTTAGCGTAGTTTAGAGCAACTCAGAGCAAGCAAAGCATCACTCTAGCACAGTCTTCATCAAGCTTTCCAAAAGCTTAGAGAAACTTAGAGCGGGCACAACGTCGTGGCATAGTCTGCTTCAGCGTTGCAGAACAGCTTTTCCCGGAAGTAGAATGACTGCCTCCTCATGATACTTTATTCGCTACTTTATAAAGCTTTTTTTATTACGACTGAGAGCTTAGCCATTTCAGGGAGGGCACGGGACCAGAACCTACAAGGAGCTATCTTTTCTTTAAGCTCATGAAGCCGAAAAGGCCTAAAACCGAAAAATAGATCCAATAGACCAGATGGTAGACGAATCCAAAATTATAGCATTCTCTGAAGAGAAAAAAACGGGTTTAAACTTGCTAAGGTGTTTATCAGCTCGTTCAGTTGTATCTGGGAAAGAAGAAAAATTATCAATATTACGGCGAATAAGTGTTGCAAGCAGAACTTTTACTTTCGCTTTCATGATTGGATTTTGCACAAAGTATAAAAATTTTGAACTTGATTGGAAACTGTGAACGGAAACATTTACAAATACGAAACTAAAAACCCTCTGGTAAGATTCGTAGTGAACAAATTTCTGAACCTAAAAACCTTAGTATTACCCATAAAGAATGAGATCAGAAGTGCTTTAGAAATTGGTTGTGGAGGATATATAACCAAGTTTTTATGGGGTCTTGGGGAGCAGAAGTGATTAAAAAAGGTAAAACAAATTTTACTCTTAGCGAGCCGTTTAAACAAAATGCAAAAAATTTTATAGAAGTCAAAGCACCAAGACACCATGAATAAAGGAAGTGTGCTCATCTTGGTGTTATGGTTGCCGGTTGTAGTCTTTGGTTATTGGTTCGTGTTAAATTTTTCAGTCAACGTTGTATGGTGGGATTTATGGGCTCCAACAACTCATGTTGTGAAATATCTGATTGATCACAGTTTAGCTGACCTAATAGTCGATCTCTTTAGAATTCACACTGATAGCAGATTCACATTCCCTCTTATATTTATAATACCCATTTCGCTCTGGACTTCTTTGAACATTAAGACTCTTTATCTGCTCGGTATTACAATGCATTTTATATGCGTTTTGTTTTTATTTTATTTACTAAAAAAGGATTTAGATTTAAATATCTACAAATTTATAATTATATTGACTCCAATTTTATTATACTCTTTTAATCCTATAGTTTTGATAAGATTTATCTCAAACTTAGGTGCATTTACATATCCTTTTTTAGTCTTTACAGCTTTATTGTCATTCCATTTTCTGCATAAAGCACGAAAATCGCTTAGATTTTTAATTCTGGCAATTCTTTCTGGCATTGCATGCTCCTTCAGTGGCGCTGCAGGTTTAACGATCTGGATCGCTGGCTTAATGCAACTTCTCCTGCAGAAAATGGATAAAAAATGGGAAAAAATCTGCATATGGCTTTTGTCTGCCTTTATGGTTTACTTTACACATTTCTACATTTTGGCAAGACCTCCCTTCTACGCTCCGAATCCGCATTATCCTGTTCACAACTTCGACACTTATTTGGTGTATATAAAAACCGCACTTCTTTATCCGTTTCATAAATTTTTGTGCTTTTTAGGAGTTCTCGGTGGTGAAGTTGCGAGAGACCCGCAAACAGCGCTTCTCTTTGGTCTCGTTATATTCCTAACCCTTATATTAATTATTTTTCTAAATAGAAAGAATTTGGAGATGGATAGATACGCAAAGTGGTATGGATTGCTATTTTTCAGTCTTCTTGTTGCCTTGGAATTAACAATAACTAGGTCTGGAGACCTTATGGGCTATTTTGGGCCGCCAGATAACATTTTCTTTGTCCCAGCTTACAGACATTATCCATTAACTTTCTTGCCTCTGTTGAGCATCTATGCACTCGCAGTTCTTTACTGCACAAAGTCCGAGAACAGTGAAGCCATGATAACTCTTAGAGGTGTCTTACTTGCTTTGCTCATTTTCAGTTTTATCCTTAATTTTTCCTCGGGAATGAAAACTGCTGAAGAAATGTCAATCTACATGCAGGCAAACAAGAGAATATTAGAGACCTTCGACGTTCATGGAGATGAACTTTTGAAAAATCTACACCCCGATCCTAATTTTGTAAGGTCGATGGCAGAAAAGCTCAGGGCGCTGGAACTTAACGTTTTTGCAGATAAAAGTGAGGTCTTGCTTTACAAACCCGATCATACAAAGCTCTTTGAGCTGCAATCGGGCACGCCTACAATACTCAGAATAGACAAGGACGTCAGATTTGCACTGTATCAACATCCCATATCAAACGAGAACGGGTCGCTAATAGTGTTTGAAAACGTGGAGATTCCTGAAAAGGCCAAAATGAAATTCGGAATAGCTCTGCACCCCGGGGTATGGGATCCGAACAAAGGAGATGGTGTCGTTTTCGAGATCTATGTGAAAAGCGATGGGCTGAAGAATGCATCTTTTCAAAGTACATAGATCCGAAGAACAATCCGGAATAAAGGAAGTGGAAGACTTTGAAATTGATCTGTCAAAATATAGCGAAAAAACTGTGACAATCATTCTTTCAACACTGCCAGGGCCTAAGAATGACAACAGATGGGACTGGGCTTACTGGGGAGATTTGAAATTAACAAGGTGGTAGCTGTAATTAAATTCTGATTGAGAGATCTTCTCTTTCTTTCGTTAAGTTCGGATTGTAGTAGGGATCGTTATCTAATATTGTTCCCCATTTTTTCCGCATATATTCTACTTCTCTTAGAAATCTTGGTCGATTTAGATCATCACGGCCTCTCGAAAAACCTTCATGATGATAGAGAGTGGCATACGGGGTATAAACAATCAAATAGCCCTTCTGTCTTAGCTTTAAGCAGTAATCTACATCGTTAAATGCCACTGGTAAATTCACCTCATCAAAACCTCCTACCTCTTCAAAAACGCTTCTTTTTGTCATCATGCATGCTGCAGTGACAGCAGATAGATTTTGAATTATATGAGGTCTTGCGAAGTAACCGGGTAGGTTGTCCGGTAATCCCCTGTGCATATGACCTGCAACTCTGTGCTTTCCTAAGCCTAAGCCTAAAATTACACCTGCATGTTGTATTCTCCCGTCTGGATATAGTAGTTTGGCCCCGACTGCACCTACTTCTCTTCTTTGAGCATGTTCAAGCATTGCAGATAGCCACTCTCCTGTTATGACCTTTGTATCGTTGTTAAGGAAGACTATGTACTCGTTCTTTATCTTCGAAACGGCGTAATTTATTATGGCGGAGAAATTGAAAGGTTTTTTATATTCTATTAACTTTATCTTTGGATTACCCTTTATTTCTTCATAGTATTGGTGAGTTGTATCTTCAAGGCTATTATTATCAACAATTAGTATCTCATAATTTTGATAAAATGTATTGTCTAAAATTGAGTTCACACATTCCTTCAAAATCTCGACGTTGTCTTTGGTCGGTATGATTATCGACACTTTCGGATTTCCAATTATTTTGTATTTTATCCTATAATACCCATAATATTGGGCATCATAAACTCCCTCAATTGGAATTCCTCTCCTCTTCATAGCATCAGCCAAAGCCCTCTTTGCCGATTCAAAAGCATAAAGTTTTATCATTGGTGAGCTAGCAGTTGAAGTGGGTGTTTTTCTCCAATGATAGAGTATTTTTGGGATATGTGCTACTTTGTTCGTATGCTCTAGGACTCTCAGAAAAAGGTCATAGTCTTGACTCCCGTCATAACCAACTCTAAATCCCCCAACCTTTTCAACCAAACTCTTTCTGATGACGCTTGCGTGGCATAAATAGTTACAAGATAGAAACATGTCTGGACTATAGTCCGGCTTAAAAAATGGTTCTACTCTTCTACCTGCTTCATCAATTTTATCCTCATCCGAGTAAATGAAATCCAGTTCAGGTTTCTCGTTTAGAAGCTTGACAAATTCATATAATGCAAAAGGTGCAAGTTCATCATCATGGTCGAGAAAGGTTATGAAGTCTCCAGTTGCGAGTTTTAAAGCTTCGTTCGAATTACCAGCTATACCCAGATTTTTATCCAAAAAAACCACTTTTATTCTTTTATCTTTTTTTGAATATTTTTTTAGAATATTTCTCACATCTTTCTTTGAGCCACCATCGGCTATACAGAGCTCCCAGTTATCGTAAATTTGATACAAAACGGAGTCTATTGCTTTTTTGAGCCATTTTATGTTTGAGTTATAAGTAGGCATGATAATGCTTATTTTTGGTCTATATCTGAATTTTTCTTGGTCTCTAGCCATCTCCTTTAATTCGAAATCTCGAGGCTCATTTCTCAAAATCCAGCATTCATATTCATCTCTGATTTTTAAATCGTAATAAGCTTCAATGTTTATACAACCTCTAATTTTCTCTCCATCATAGAAAATTTCTAGTCCTTCATGCTCAACATTTCTGTTAAACCAAACTGCAGCAGCGGGTGGTTTTGATTTAATTCTCACGGTTATCTCTTTCCCTTCACACTCCTTGATTGGCCTAAATTTAATAGACATGTACTGGTTATCAGGTATTTTCTCTCCTTTGATGACGACGCTCCTAAACTCCTTTCCAGCGTCGATAATTACTTCTAAATCGCTATTCTTTCTTCTATATGTCGCAGTTAGAATTTTTAGCTCGCATAGGTTATTAGCCCTAGCTTTAAATTTTATTAAAAGCTCTTTGCTTAATTCTAAAGGTTCATGTGTTCCTAGATGAGTCATATCTACCTTAAAAATAGGATAACAAACTTTTTTAATTGTAAATGTATTTAGTCTTGTATATCTAAAGAACTTCTGCAAAAAAGACTTGAAACCCTCATTAGCAATCGTTCGGAGACCAATGATTCCTAAGTCGTACCACTTCCTCCTTCTCGTTCCCAACGGTGCGATTCTTTCCACAAAAGCATGCCACTTCATCAGAGCTCTCCAAGTAAAGCTTGACTTCATCGAATGGAGCTCTGAGCTAAGTCTTAGAATTTCTTCATTCATTCTTCTTATTTCTTCGTCCTTGAGAGCTAAATTGTTCTTCAGTTTCTCAATTTCGTCATCTTTTGTTTTTATAGCCTCCTCCTTTTTTTCAATCTCCATTTTTAGAGTTTCTAATTCTCTTTCTCTCTCGGATAAGCTCTCTTGAAGCTTTGAATTCTCAATTAAAGTATTCTTTAGTTTGTTTTTAAGATTTATAAGTTCAACTTTCAGTTTGTTAAAGTTCCGGAGAGTCTCATCGTAAGCTTTTAAGAGTCTTTCAAAACTAATGCTTTTTTCAATCAATTCACTTTTTAATTTCTTTTTTTCTCTGTTTCCAATTTCTAACTCTGCCTTTATTTTTGATAACTCCCCCTCAAGTTTCTGTACATAACTTTCGATTTTCTGTTTCTCCTCTTTTACAGAACTTAGAACATCTTTTAAATTATCAATTTCTTGGTATCGCAGAATTAATTCTTTTTCAAGCTCAAAAATTTTTCTTTGCAGTTCAGCGATCTCCTCTATCTGAATAGAGCTGTATGATGGTTCAGGCAATTCAGCCTCTTTTATGGAACTTTCGGCATGATAAGCCTTTACAACGAATTGGTAAACGTTTGAATATGGCAGTTTCTTTATGAAGTTTACAATTGGAGCTGGAAAAGATTTGACTACTTCCCCCAATTCCGTGTAGCCCACTTCAACTTTCGTAGTGTAAATTTCGGCTATCTTGAAACCGCATCGTTCGAACATTTCTTTTATACTTCTCAGTGTAAAAAATCGAAGATGAGTTTTGTCTAAGAGCCCGAGAGGGCGATAGTCGAACTTTCCAGCCATCAGGTTCAATATTACATCTCCATGAGCTATATTTGGAATAGATGCGACAACATAGCCGTCATCTTTCAAAAAACCTTTTATTTTTCTTAACACCCTCTCTGGATCTTTTAAGTGCTCAAGAACGTCACCAAATAAGACAACATCAAAAAATTTTTCTTTGAAATGATATTCTAAGTTCAAATCTTCGATATCTCCAATAACTATAGAGTTACAGTGTTTTTCCGCCAGTTTTGCAGCTTCTCTGTCGATTTCGATGCAGTAAACTTCATTTCCGAAATCTTTTAGAATTTTTGTAAAGTAACCGGTTGAACAGCCAACTTCCAGCACCTTTTTGTTTTTCCCTACCCAACTAGCCTCAATCGTATAAACAACGTTTGGGTTCGAAAGATCTATCTTATCTGGCTCGTATCTGTTAGAAGATAAGTCCACAAAAGAAAGCCAATTAGCTTAATAAAAATCTTTCGCAATCAAATTCTCTCTTCAATCTTGCCATTGCGTAAATGGTAGATCTCATCGCAAACTTCTCTCAGCAAATCGACGCTATGGCTAACGACGACCATTGTAGTCCCGTTATCCTTTAACTCCCTTATCTTCGCAATGCACTTTTTTTGAAAACTTGTATCTCCTACAGCGAGAACTTCGTCGACGAGCAGAATTTCTGGCTCCGTTGCAACAGCTGTTGCGAATGCAAGCCGGGCATACATTCCGGAGGAAAAATTCTTTAGCTTCATGTTTCTGAACTTCTCGAGCTCCGCGAATTTAAAGATTTCCTCGCTTTTTCTTTCTATCTTCTTTTTGCTCATCCCCATGAGTACTCCGTATAAATTAACGTTCTCCAAAGCTGTTAGCTCCGGATTAAATCCAACTCCGAGTTCCAGTATTGGTGTGACCCTGCCGAGAACTTCAACTTTCCCTTCGTCTGGGTATATAACGCCTGCAATTATCTTCAGCAGTGTTGACTTCCCGCTACCATTCGGCCCTGTAATTCCAACAACTTCTCCTTTCCTAACGCTGAGATTCACGTTTTTCAAAGCCCAGAATTCCACGTAATTCCTTTTTCCAGTTATGAATGAGACTACTTCTTCAAAAAGCGTGTACCTCTTTTCTGATGGTATCCTGAATTTTTTCGAGACGTTTTCAAGCTTTATCATAGTATTTCACCGAAGCGTTTCTGCATCTTGGCAAAAACAATCTGGCCAACGAAAAGTGTTGCAATCGAGATGAGAGTTGCAATAAGATATTCTCCGACGTAGAATTCATTTCTCAGCAGCATTCCCCTGTAAAGCTCGATAAAATTTGTTATCGGGTTCAGCATATAGAGGCTAAGGAAATCAGTAGGTACAATGCTTTTTGGATAAACAATTGGGCTCAGAAAGAAGAGAACGTTCAGTATGACCTCCCAGATCTGGTTTAGATCTCTGAAGTGCACCATCAGTGCAGAAAGGATCAGATTTACTCCGAAAACAAAGATTAGATAGGAGAGATGAACAAATGGGAGCATTAAAATGCTAGGTCCGATTTTTACACCAAAAGCCAGAAGTATCGGCAGTAGAATTATGATCTCGAAGAAGGAGCTTATTGAATAGGATAGAGTCGTTGTTAGCGGCATTATTTCCCTTCTTAGATTCGTCTTCGTTACGATGTGGGATTTGCCGACAATCGAATGCATCCCAACAGAGGTTGCTATCGAAAAGAATCTGAAGACGAAGATCCCTACAAGCACGTAGAAGGCAAAGTTTTCAATGAACTCGAAAAGACGCCTGAAAACCATGTAAAGGACTATTGCGAGCAGAAAGGGGGCTAGGAGACTCCATGCAACGCCGAAGATTGAGCCCCTGTACCTGAGCTTAAACTCGTATTTTGTCAGAGTTAGTATTACGTCTTTTTGTCTCAGATAGCCAAACATTCAAAGCCCTCCAGCCGAAGCCGTCGATATACTCTTCAAATTTTTCGAACTTCTTTCTTCTCTGCAGTTCTTTCCTCTTCTTTAAAGCTTTTCTGATCCCTTTCAAGGCATCCATCTTGGACTTTATAATTGAAAATTTCCCCTTCGAGCAAAAGTAAGCTACGGATGTGAGGTTCCTGAGCAGAAAGAAAGGCATCTCTTTGAGTAAAACCTTTGTCGGGATATTCTTCAAAATACTCCAGACCCAGTTCCTGCTGTTGTAGTAGACAGAGAAATCGGAAAAAAACCCTGTTGAGGCTGAATGGAGGTGCCAGGCAACCGCTCTGGGAACGAACCTTATTTTCCAGCCAAAAAGTATTGCCCTTAAGCTGAGATCAACATCCTCGTTGTACATAAAATAATCCTCGTCGAAGAAACCTATTTCATCAAAGAGCTCTCTGCGATATGCTGCAGCCGCTGCACAGGCTCCGGCAACATAGCAGTCAAAGTCGTATTGGCCGGAATCTTTTTCAAAAAATCCCCTCTCCATCACCGCCAAACCCCTGTAGATTATATGCCCGGCGGAATTTATCCTTCCATCTGGAAAGAGTATCTTGGAGGCGAAAATACCTGCAGAATCATCGTTTTTGCAGGCTTTTGCAATCTCTTCCAGCCATCTCTCGTCGAGAAAGGCATCGTTGTTGACCAAAGCAACGAGTTCGGAATCAGCCCTTTTTATCCCCTGATTGGCCGCCTTTGCGAATCCCAGATTTTCCGAATTCTTTATAATCTCCATTTCAAGCTCATCTGCAAAGCTTTTTGCGATTTCCAGAGATCCATCGCTTGACCCATTGTCAACCAAGATAATTTCGAAATTCTTGTAGCTTTGTTTCTTTATCGATTCTAGGCATCTGCCGATGAACTTCTCGCCATTATAGTTAATCACAACAAAAGTTGCCTTCACCCCTAACACCTCTGAGACCATCTATAAGACCTTTAATATATACTAATACATTTACTTGGGCTTTTGTTAAGTAGTAAAATATCCTAAGGGGTTCTGTGATTAATGCATAGAAAAATATCTTCAAGCTGTTTTTTCTTGCCACGATGAGCCAATTCCTTCCTGCGTAATAGAGATATGCTTTACTAAATAGTCCAATTGTTCTTGAAATCTTGTGGTATGCCCTTACTCTAGTTACAAGTAGTCTATAGCCTTTTTTCTTTGCCCTGATGCACCAGTCTGTTTCTTCGTGCATCAGATAAAGATCTTCGTCGAAAAGTCCAACGTCTTTCAAAGCTGAGCTCCTGATGAGCATTGCGCAGCCAACCAAGCCAAATGGAGGCTCAAAGCTTTTCTTTATCTCAGCTCTCTTTCCTTTCATGTAAAGCGTTGGATAGCCGAATAACATCTTCGTTCCGCATGACCAGATCTTGTCGCTACCATAGTAATAAACCACAGGTTGACATGCGGCAATCCTTTCATCTTTTTCCATCTCATTAACCATCAGATCAAGAGCATCGCTTTCAATTATGAGATCATTGTTGACGAGGAAAATGTAATCGAAGTAGTCTAAGTATTTCCTGATCGCTGCGTTGTTTCCTCCAGCGTAGCCTAAATTTCTTTTCAGCCTTAGGATTTCGACATTCGGAAACCTCCTTGAAACTTCTTCGTGAATTGTCTTAAAAACCCGTTCATCAGAGCCGTTATCTACCAAAACTATTTTTTTGTTTTCATAATTAATCTTTGTAAGCGACTCCAAGCACTCTATCGTATCCTCAAAGTTGTTGTAGTTCAAAACGATTATGCAGACTCGCTGCTGCATGGTATCTCATAGTTTAAATAAATATAACTCTTTCTCAATTTTGTCCACATCTTGTTGTATTATAAAAACAGTTTGTGGAGTTTAATTTCAGAGTTTAATTTCAATAGAATTAATTTCAATATAAGAAAGAAAATGAATGAATAAAAAACTTACAATACAACTTCCGAATAGTCTCCCAAATTAAGCCTTATAAATCTTCTTTCCCTGTTCTTTGTAACCTTCGCATTCCTTCCTATTAAGCTCTCCTCAAGCCTTTCTACATCGATTATTTGGGCCCCTTCCAGAATCACAGAATATTCGATGGAGCTGTTGACAATTTTCGAATTCCTGCCAACGCTCGTGTATGGGCCGATGTAGGAGTTCTCTATCAAGCAGTTCTCTCCAATCACAGAAGGACCTCTAACAACGCTGTTGAGCACTTTTGTCCCCTTTCCCACTTCAACTCTGCCCTCTATCTTCGAGCTTGCAATTTCTCCTTCGATTCTCTCTTTCGCCTTTTCATCCAGCACTCTTGCATTTACGGCGAGCACGTCATCGCTCTTTCCAACGTCGAACCACCAGCCTTCAAGAACTTCGTAGCTGACGCTGTAGCCGCGATCGAGCATCAGCTGGATAGCATCTGTGATTTCCAGCT
>Ga0080004_1109224_pt1 | contig 34096 bp, 38 predicted proteins | sample WasSprMetagenome_FD_69207 | JGI IMG/M metagenome (GOLD analysis project Ga0080004, IMG submission 69207) | Sulfidic aquatic microbial communities from Washburn Spring, Yellowstone National Park, USA - WS (SPADES assembly) (version 2) | ecosystem: Environmental > Aquatic > Thermal springs > Hot...
AAGATGGGAGGCTGGCTAAGGAGAGGCTTAAGAAGTATTCGTTTAATGAGATTAGGGATTTAATAGACTGGTATTTGAATTCTGAGCATTTTGAAAAGTTTGGTGCTTCGCTATCGATATGTCTCTCAAACTTCATCGTCAACTTATGGAGGGCTGGCAAAGCTGGGCAGAGGAACATTGAGAACCTTTACCCACTATGGCGAGAGGGAAATTAAAATCACCATACAGGAAAGGCTATCTGAAGGAGCTTGAGGTAATGAGGATTTTGAGGAATTCGGGGAGATTTCAGGTCGTGTTTAGATCCGCAGCCTCCCACTCACCATTCGATATAGTTGCGATTTCGAGGTCAAAAATTCTTCTTTTGCAGGTCAAAACCGGATGCTTCAACTTAAAGAGAGAGATTGAGAAGCTGAGAGAAATTAGGACTCCAAGAGGTGTTGAGAAGCAACTTTGGATCTTGAATAAGGACTGGAAGATAATCAGGTGCTAGCATGCTTGAGAGAAACTTCAAGTTAATAATTCTTGAGCTTCAGATAATTTTGGGGAAGACAAGGAGCAAAGGTCTCTCTGAAAGGGACAGAGAGGAGGTTAGGAATTGGGTAGAAAGAGTAGAGGAGGCTTTAAATAGGATAAAGGAAGTTTGCGGAATTGAGAGGGAAAATTTGAGCATCTTTTCAAATAAATTGACTGAGAGAACAGTAGAATATGCCCCACATGAGGGGCTGAAAACAAGGGAATCTCAGAATTTAAAGCCAATGTATCAATTATGAAACGAAAAAGAGATTGAATAGAACCTTAAAACCAAAAATGGAGCGAAATGGACGGCTTTCCGCCAAGCGGTTCCTACGCTCGCTCGCCTTCGGCTCGCTCGCTTTAAACAAAAAAGAGGGTTTTACCCCCGAATTTGAGTCTCTTAGATTACGAAACTTCCTCTATAAGCTACTCTTCCCTCCCTGAGGTTTAGCTCAAGCCCCCAAGTCTCAAGGGTTGGAGCTCCGATGACAAGATCGGGCAGCGCCCTTCTCACACCTTCCAATACAACTTCCTTAACCATGTCCTTCGTGAGGTATATCCTGTCTTCGATCAAGTATTCATCGACTAGGATTCGGGCGTCAACGTAGCCGTCGATAACGATCTTTTGCCCGTTCAAGAGGGCAGCCTCCCTGGGTTTAATCAACGGCTTAACCTTAACATCGCCGAAAACCCCCCTCAACCTTTCGTACCCCATGATCGTGAAGCTTGAGCCCGAATTGAACAGAGCCCTAAGCTTGGAAGTCCTCCCCTCAATCGTCACCTCAACATCTTTCAAGACCAGCATGCTGAACCCCCAGTACTCACTTTTAAGCTGCTAATTTAACCATACCGCTCCCTAAGCAATCGTCAAGCTCGCTCTGCGAACCTAGATCCTGGGAATTCGGGGTTTGGGTTGGTGGAGCGAGAAGCTCCACCGAGGTGAAAGGATGGATTTGGTGGATTTGGTGAGGGAGCTTGAGAGGCAGAAGAAGAACAGATTGGACCTTATTGTTGAGAGTAGCACATTAAAAGCAATACCGGATGAGGAAAATGGGATAAGGCTGGCAATACCTGAATACGGGGAGTTTCCTCTGACGGAATGGGCCCACGGGCAATTAGCAGATAAGCTGGGAATTCCAAGGAGGTACTACGAGAGAATGAGGAATTCAGGGAAATCGGAGCTTTTAGCTGAGAATGTGAATGCGTGGCTTGGGGAAAGGGAGAGGAGGCTGGTAAGGATTCTGGACGGGAGGATAAGGGCAATCCTCTCAGATAGGTACAAAGTGATGGACAACTACGACCTCGTCTTCCTAGCACTGGACGAGTTCAAAAAGAGAGAAACTGTCGAGATCTACAGGATAGACCTGACAGAGACGATGCTCTACCTAAAGGCAATAGACAGGACGCTGAAGGCTTCGATAAGGGATGAAGACGTTGTTTACGGTGGGCTGATCATCAGGAACTCTGAGGTTGGAGCATCGGCTTTAAGAGTTGAGCCATTCATGCTGAGGAAGGTTTGCAGCAACGGACTGATACTTGAGCTCTCGCTAAAGAAGATACACTTAGGGAGGCAGACGATGGAGGTTGGCGAGATAGATTGGTCTGAGGAAACTAGGGAACTTGAAGACAGGGCTTTGTGGGCGAAGGTGAGGGACATAATCAGGGCTACGTTCGATAAGAGGGTATTCCAGTCATGGGTTCAGAGATTGAGGGAGAGCACGAAAGTCAAGATAGAAAAGCCTATTGAGGCGGTAAACAACATAGTCGGGCACTTGGGCTTGAGCGAGGAGCAAAAGCTGAAATTGTTAATGCACTTCTCAGAACCTACAAAGTACGGTCTGGTGAACGCCATCACGAACTTGGCAAGAGAAATGAAGGACGTTGAAGAGCAGGTAAGGCTGGAGGAGTTCGGCGGCAAGATCCTGGCTTCTGAGGACCTAAAGGGCTTCCTGGAAGAGGGCAGGAAGCGAGGAGGGGAGGATAGGACCCTTCTGGAGTACCTGTGAAGGGCTAAAGCAAGGAGAAAAACCCAAAAACAGCTCCTTGAAAATAAAAATGCCAAAGGGGCAAAGCGCCTCTTTGGCTTTCTTTTTTAAATTATTATTGATGTTGGCGGTATGTGCTTGAATTTTATCTCATCATTCTCAATGTAGATCCCGTAGCTTTCCATGATGTTCAACCCTATTGTTGCATCCACCTCCAAGCCTTCGATAACTCCAATTGTTTCCCTCTCTGGCAGGATATACCCCTCAACCTCTATGTAGACTGTCGTGTCTCCTACAAGATTGCCGTATTTACCCTTCACGGCCAACGGAACCTCTTTAGGTTTTTCGTAAGGTTCATATCCTATTTTCTCGGCGAATTCCTTGCTGAAATAGCTCCTCCTCGATCCGGTATCGAACAAAGCTACGGCTTCTACAACTTTACCATCTTTATGCACCCTGATCCTCTTTTCAACCTTGACCACTTCCACCACCTCTTAAGAACTATATTCAAAATATAAGGCTTTTGAGGGAAAAGTCAACAAACATGGGGAACGACGTAAAGACATTTGAAGAGGAGTTGAACTCGATCATTGAGATCTGCGATGAGAAGATAAAGCATTATCAAGCCTTGCTTGAGGAGTACCAGATGATAAAAGGCTCTGCTTTATCATTGCTTAATTTGAACAACAACACAAAGAGAAAGGTCGTTTCGCTAATTGATGCCCTAAAACAGTTAAAGTACACACTTTATGCCTTAATGGAGAGCGAAAATGAGGATTAAGGTTAAAAACATTCTTTGCCCAATCTGCCACCGGAGAACATATTTTACTGGAAAAGTAGTTTACGAAAGCGAGAGGACACAAGTCATAGAGTGGAAATGCTCTGAGTGCGATGCAATTATAAAATCGAGGCACGACAAGCTAGGAGAGAAGTACAGTAAAATTGCAGGAAGAGGGACACTGAGTTCAAGACCTGCAATCTGGATCAGAAAGGGAGGCTATCGGGATTTGTTGTTCTTTGAAATTGGAAAGAAACTCTATGCTTTCCGTTCAATCGATGTAGATAGGTTAGAAAGGGATGAGATCTTAGCAATACCTGTTTACCTTGTTTTAGAGGAGAAGTAGTTAACCTTCACTGGTTTTAAATTTAAGGAGTACGGCATTATGGTTTTACTCATAAAGAGGGCAAGCAGGATCTATTTCTGTAAAACCAGCAATCAAATGACTTTTAGTAACACTTTTAATGTCATAACGAGATATAAAATGACTTATTGCATTAAACCTCATACCACCCGTACATCGCATTTTGCACTGTTTACACCTTACATTCTTTTTTACGATCTCTCCTGCTAGGTTCAAAATACTTTGGGGATCGTCCATGAGATCTCTCAGTGTTGTATTTCTTACAAGAAGGTTACCCGAACGAAGAAGAGTATATGGGGGTACCATCCCCCATGGGTCAAAATAAACGAAACCATTCCAATCTATACCTATTGAATGCTTTCCGGAGCCCATAGGTAAGGTAGTTTCATAAATGTCTTCTCCAAGAAATAAGGCAGAATAAATAGATTCTAAAGAGTGATGCAAACGAATTTTAAAGTTTGGGTCCTCCTTTTTAATTTCAGCTACTTGAAGAAACAAATGGAAATATTCAGCTATATTTAAGATTTCTTCTTTATGTGCTAGCATTCTACCAATAGGCATGGCACGGCGAAGAATATAATAATTTTTCAGACCCAATTCTCTAAGGTGCTTTGCTAGAAGAGGTAGTGAGCGTACATTTCTCCTTAAGATAACTGAAGCTACTTGCAGTTTGTCTCTTAGTGGAGACCTCAATATAGTAGAAATAAAGTTATAAGTTTTTGCAAAAGGATTATTTATCGTTGTAACTTTATTTGGATCTCTAAGACTATTATGTTCCTTTTCGAAACCATCTAAACTAGTCTCTATTACTCCTACATACTTCCCGATAGAAATAAAATCTTCAGCACGTAAAACTGTACCATTCGTACTAAGGCTGATATTTTGAGCACCTAGTTCTCTGGCGGCATATTTTAGAATTTCCTCTAAATCTGGCCTTAAGGTAGGTTCTCCTCCACCAAAATCAAAGAATAATTTAAACCCAGTTTCTGCTATATAGTCTTTAATTTTATCTATAATCAAAAACACTTGTTCCGTTGTTAACTCAAAAGGAATATTCTTTTCTCTGACTAATTTTGCATTTGCTGCGCAATGGGCGCAATTAAGGTTGCAATATTGAGTAATGGCAAAAACTACACCGAAACTTTCCTCTTCTTTTGCCTCTACTTTTCTTTTCTCAAGATAGTTGCAGACCAAATCATATTGCTGCTCCGAAAGAGAGAATCTCTTCATTAAGAATTCTTTAAGCTCTTTCTGAGTACATTTCTCTTCTCTTGCTTTTCTTAGAAATTCCTTATCTTGCATGTTTATTCTCCCTTTCCCTTTCTATAAATTTCCTTATTGAAGGTGCAAAATTAGGGATGAATCCTATCTCTGAATCAGGAAATGGTACGAGATACCCTTTTTCAGCAAGGCGCTTCAGTAGGAAAGTAGCGCGCTCAAGAGGTAACGAAGTATACTTAAACCGATAAAACTTTCCATAATCAATTAATCCTTCTATAAAATCTTTTTCTTCTTTAGTAAAATCTTTAGTAGTTTTCTTGAGAAAATCTTCTTTGAAAATTCCCATATATTTTATTAATTTTGGAGCAGGGATAGCTCTTTGCCATAAATGTTCGAAGGTTTTCTTGTATTCTCTAATAAGAGGCCCTCCACTGATTACCATCCCTTCCAGTGCAAAATTTGAAGGAATAGTTGGGAAGAATACAAATACTTTTTGATTGTCCACCATATAAAATTTTTCGGAAATTTCTTCACGGGTAAGTACCCGTAGATTTACTCCTACTTCAAAGACATCACGAAAGTTTATTAAGTAACCAAAAGCAATAAATGTTATCTCATCCGCAATTCTTCTATACCTTACTCCTGAACGCATTTTTTCTTTCAAAGTCTCCCAAATTAATTCAATACTAGGAGTCCAAGGAAAAACTGTAATACCTAAAATTTCTTCAGAAGCCTCCGATAACAGAAAGGAAAGAACGTTGGGTAAACGTTCGCTTGGAATCATTTCTAGACCAGAAGTTGGTTTTACAAACCTAGTTGATTTTAAATAGATAGGCGTAAATTTTCTAGAAAATAGATCGCATAGTTTATAATACTCCATTAAAGAATTAAGGCTTTTTTGTTCTAGTGTTGACAGCCACTCTTCAGAAGGAACATATTTCCAAAGAAAACAAGAATAAAGAGCACGTGAGACGATTTGGGGATGGATAGGAACGAAATACTCATTTTGAGCGGCATCAACACGCCTTAAAATTGCTCTACGCCCCTCAAGCCAATGCAGGCTGTTTTGAACATCAATTGATTGAAACTCACGAACTATTTCGAAGAGACTCACCTCTCCGTGTTTTAAAATGTAAAGGTATACTTTAGCAGCAGAATCTGGAAATCCTAGTTCACGAAGAATGGTCAATAAGCTTAATTCCTCTTCCATTCTCACCACCTAATGTCTATAGTATCCTCTAAGTGGAATGTTGAATTCGCTACTTAGCTTCATCAATTCTTTTCCGATTCCATTCCAATAATTTACATCTTTAACTTTAGCGAAGAACTCTTTAGCACATGATGGGAAATTCTCTTGTAATGCCATCTGAATGCTTTTCCAATTTCCACATTTTATATTTAAGCTTTCAGCCATGATATCATCGACTATGCCAGAGATGCTTGAAAATATCTCTCTTAAGTTAGTGAAGCAGGGAAGAATTGGGCCGATGAATGCGTAAGTTTTTATGCCATGCTCTTTCAGCATTTTCAATGCTTTTAATCTTCGAGAGGGAGGGGGAGCCCTCGGCTCAAACACTTTTGATACGTATTCGTCCAGAGTTATAATTGTAAGGCCTACTTCGCAATTCTTAAATTTAGTGAAAAGATCTATATCACGTAGCACAAGATCGGATTTTGTTAGAATGGAAATTGAAATTTGATGTTTTAATAAAACTTCTAAGATTGAGCGTGTAACTCTATACCTCTGTTCGATAGGTAAATACGGATCAGTGATGCTTGAAAGTAAAACAATATCTTTACTGTTTAACTTGATTTTCTTAAGATCCTTTTCAAGGACTGAAGCACCATTGATTTTAATATCCAAATACTCTCCCCACCTCTCTTTATGTCCAGTAAATCTACTTACAAAACGAGCGTAACAGTAAATGCATCCATGCATGCAACCTATGTATGGATTAATTGAGTAAGTAGATTCAGGTAATTTACTTTTGGATAAAATAGTTTTTACAGAAATTTCTCGAATATTCATACTCTCACCAATAATCTACCATTTACGTATTCCGATCCATTCAGCTCATCACAGCCTTCCATTTATACCACTTCTTTTCATTCTAACCCAAATTACTCGTCTTGTCAATTTTATCCTTTCACTTCAAACCACTCTTTAAACTGACTTCTCTTCAAGTCATCGATGCTTGCTATCTTCACTCTTAAATTTTCATTCGGTTTCTCCTTTCTCAACCTAAATAAGGTTTTTAAAGCAACTTGAATCACTTTTCTCTTTGCGGGCTCATCACTCGCTATGATGTAGAGGGTATCTGAGTACTCTAGGTTTTTCCTTATATTCGTCTCCACCTGCTCTTTCGGCGAACGATGCTCAATTTCAATTCTTAATATTTCACCGTCTTTTTCTGCCACAAGGTCTGTATACCCCCTACCACTTTCAGTTAAATCTGTCTCTATCTCTTCCTCTTTGGTTACTTTGTATCCCTCTGGCTCAAGCCACTCCTTAATAACCTCTAAAGCTACGGCTTTTGATGGTTTTCCTCCGCCTCCAAGCTCGTTTATCGCTCTATCTGATGGCATTCCAAACTTTTCTGCAAAGGCTATCTCTCCCCATTTACTCAGCCAGTAGCAGAAGCTTCTACCGAGCTTTGTGAACTCTATCAACCCTTTTCCGCCGTCCTGAGGCAGTTTTGCGAATTCGTAAAGCTTCTTCTTAAACTCAGAGTACTTCCTCGTTGAGCATCCCCATTCTTTAAGCTTCTTGTTTCCCTCCTCGTAAATGTCTGCTGAATTGTAGTTTCCGACGCCTACAGCCCATAGGATAGCCTTCTCCAGCGGAGTCATCGTAGCTATAATTTCCTCTAACGCCGTCAGCTTCTCCTTCTCCTCTTCAGCAGTCTTCCCCTCAACTTTCTCTTCAACCTTCCTCGGCTTCCTCTCTAAGAGATACTTCCTTCCAAAGACCACCTCACTCATAAGCTTCTCAAATTCTTCTTTTCCGATTCCGAGCTCCTCATAGGCTGGCGGAACGTCGGCAGTCCTAAGCGGTAGTACTCCACCCTCGATCTTGTGCTTTGCGTAGAAGCACCTGTTTGGAAGGTTCTCAAGCTCTTGAATATACTTCTCCCACTCCTCTGGGTAGGTGTACCAGTCGTAGTCTGAGTACTCTGGAGTGAGTTTAACGGCCTTAACCTCTAATCCAGTCGTCTCAAAGGCCTCCTTAGCCAATATCTCGGCATCCCTACGGCAGACCCTGAAGTAGCACTGGATTCCGCAGTTCGTTAATATTGAATCTTGAAGATTCTTGGGAAGCTGTGAAAGGTTTTGGTGAGCCATAATTAAGACTAAGCCGTACTTTCTAGCCTCGCTCAAAGTATCTATGAATTCCTCAGTTGCAAAGTTCTGAAACTCGTCAATGTATAGGTAGAACGGGATTCTCTTCTCCCTTGGAACATCCGACCTTGAGAAAGCAGCCATCCTAATCTTAGTCATCAAAAGAGAACCTAATAAATCTCCGTTCTCCTTAAGCCTACCCCTATCGAGCTTAATCAGTAAAATCTTCCTATTATCCATTATTTCTCTGAGATTGAATGAAGACTTCTCATAGGAGAATATCTCCCTAATCCTATCATCTGATAGGAAGGCGTTTACCTTATTTAATGTTGACTCCATCCACTCTTCACGGGTTCTAGGGGCTAAAGCATTAAACCTTTGGAAATATCTTTTGGCTATCGGATGGGTAACCCTCTCCAGAACGTTCTCCCTGAAATCATTATCAATTAGAAAGCGTGGCAGATTGTCAAGCGTCAGCTCAGCCTCTATCAAGGCTATGAGAGTGTTTCTCAAGAGGTCTTCCATCCTAGCACCCCAAGCGTCAATCCAAATCTTTTTGAAAGCCTCAACAAGTTCAGCGGCGATTTCAGCAGAGGAAACGCCTTCAAGCTTCTCCAAGGGGTTGAAGGCAACGGTAAATCTTTCATCCGTGGGGTCGATTAAAACAACTCTTTCCTCAATTTCCTCTCTACTCAGGGCTAAAGCTAGGTAGCCCTTAACATCCTCGACCAAATCTCCATGAGGGTCGATAACACCGAAGCCGTTTCCTTTAGCAATATCCTGCCTTATCAGAAACTCCATAAACTTAGACTTCCCGCATCCAGACGCTCCGACTATGTAGAAGTGTACGGCTCTATCCCTCTCCCTGATCTTAGCCATCTGCCACTCATTTTTATTCTCAGACCAGTACCAGCCGATGTCTAAAACTTCTTCGGCTACCGGCTCAGGTTTTGGCTCCTCTACAGTCTCTTCTACTTTAACCTCTCTCTTCTCCCTCTTTTTTCTAAATATTCTGCTTAGAAGTCCCATCAGGAAACGCCTAGGAACCCTCTCGACTTCCGCTCTATTTTAGATGTGTCTTGTCCCAATTTCTGCATGAGAGAGGCTACAGCCTTTAACACGCTATGGTGAACCTTTGTGACGTACGCCGTTAATTCCTCCAATTGAACCACATCCATAGAAAATGAGAAGGCTAGAGGGTTTTTATCCAAGAGGGTTGAGAGTAATTGCTTGAGAGGACCCGGCTCGCAGGTCAGATACCAAGAAACGTTAAGGTCTTTTCCATAGTCCCTTGCGCCAACATACATGTGAAAGTCTTTTAAACGTTCGTTTGCAATCATCAGGTAATCTTCCAACCCAGCCTTGAAGAAGCTTACTCGTCCTCCTGGAACTTTAACCATCTCACAACTAATGCCCGGAATTTCCGATTCTTCGAGATCCTTCTTTACCGCCTCAAAGACTTCATTAGCCCTCCCCTGAGCACCTTCTATCAAAATAGACCAATTATCCAGCTGCTTCAGGCGGGTTAGATCAACTGTTTTTGGCATAGCTTTCCCTAACTACATTTTTCTATTCTTCTCTTTTAATTTTTATTCTCCCTATTCTCAAATTCTCACATTCTAAATTCTCAAAATCGCCAGTTCTCTGACTGCGAAATTCTTAAATATGCACTATGCATACTTTTATGCAGGGTGAAATAACTTTGAAAAAGAGGACTACACTCTATCTTGAGGAAACTTTAGTTGAAAGGGCAAAGAAATCGGGTTTAAACATTTCAAGAATCTGTGAAATTGCTTTAGAAGAGGCGATTAGGAAATTAGAAGGCTCTGATTTTAAAAATAAGGATGAAAAGGAGGTGGACCCGGCGGGATTCGAACCCGCGATCTTGGGCTCCGAAGGCCCATGTCCTAATCCAGGCTAGACGACGGGTCCTACAAAAATAGTAGAAGATATCAGCATTAATTAAGTATTATCTGACTCTAAAACTTCAGGTATAACGTGTGTGCCTTCTGGAACTGCAAGCAGCTCAGCGTCTCTACTCGTTAAGGAGAATGCTATTTCTAAAGCTTCTTCAGGGCTTGAAGCCGGTATTAACATCATGTTTTCAAGTTCTTGAGCCGTTACACCTTTTGCATAGACGACTATACGGCTTTTCATGAGTATTTTAGCCATTATCTGCACTTCCCACTGGTCTCTGATGGGTTCATGCTCTTTTATATACTTGAGTAGAGCCGCTGGATCTTTAAACTTTGAAGCGAGCTGGTAGAAGTGTTCATGCGCTACACCATCCCTACACTCAGCTAGAAGCACTATCACACCATTATCCTTAACCAGCGGTTCGCCAACAGCCATGCCTTTAACGGCCTGATATAGGTTTCTATCGGCTGGATAGCCTCCACCACTAACCACAACTATATCCGCTTTCCTCTCAACCCTAACCTTTACAAAACGTTCTAGAAACTCTACGGCAGATCTGTGGGTTTTTATAGGTTCACCTGAGAAGCACTTTGAAACCCCTCCCTCAAAGCTTAAGACGACGTTTACAACGGCGTCGAGTTCAGACATGGAAGCTGCTTCACAGATATCCTTATAGATTATATTCTTATCTAAAACTCCAAGCCTAGAGCCGGGGTGGTTTATCATACCATAAGAGTGGTTTCTGTAAATCGTTTCAACGCCTGAAACCCCTGGGAGAATGATCTTCCCGCCTCCACTATATCCTGCGAAGAAGTGGGGTTCTACTGTACCGCAACCGATCCGTAAATCGGCTTCAAAAAGCCTTCTATTAACCCATAGAGGGGTGCCCCAAGACGTTTCACCTAGATACGTCAACTCATCTAATTTTGAAGCGTCATGATTTATGACTTCAGCTTCTTCAAAAACCTCCCCACCTAGAAGCTCTTCAAGCTGTTTTTGAGAAGCTGGTGCATGCAATCCATTTGCCACGAGAACTGTAAATTCTCTAAACCCTTCTCCTTTAAGCTTTCGAATAAGTGGGGGTAGAATTCTACTCAGCGGAGTAGCCCTAGTATAATCTGTAACTATGAGCAGAGCTTTAGAACCTTTCTTCATAAACGGTGTAACCGGGTTTTCCAAACTCCTTAAGACTTCATACTCCACATCAGCGGAAGCCGAAGGCCTAGACGTCTTTAAAACACCTATGAGGTTTCTATCCGGTAATTCAAGTTCAACCTGTTCTTCACCGTATAGGAAACAGACCTTCAAATAACTCGCCACACATTTAAAAGTTCAAGGTCTATTTAAACATCTCCATACCCTTAAAACTATGTGAAGACTTATCTAGTATAACGTAGTCAGTTGATACTGGAGGTGTTTCCCTTTGGACGTTTTCGAAGCAATTAAAAAGAGGAGAAGTATAAGACGTTATAAAAAGGATGCTAAGATTCCTGAAGAGCACCTCCTAAAGATTCTTGAAGCGGCTAGATTGGCGCCTTCAGCCGGTAACCGTCAACCTTGGAGATTTGTAGTCGTTAAAGACTCTGAGGTTAAACGTAAACTTGCAGAAGCGTGCAACAATCAAACCTTTATAGCAGATGCGCAGGTGGCTATCGCTGCAATTGGAGACCCATCTGCTTCACGATGGTTCGCTCAAGACCCCATGATAGCCGTTGAACACATGGTTTTAGAGGCTACGGAACTAGGTTATGGAACATGCTGGATAGGTGCATTTAATGAAGACGCTGTTAAAAAGGTTTTAAACATACCCCCTGAGCTTAAAGTCGTATGCGTAATTCCAATAGGGGTTCCAGATGAAGAACCACCGGCTAGACCTAGAAAAGCAATTGAAGAGATATTCTACCTTAACAAATATGGAATCCCATATAAGGTTGGATAAGTGGTTGAAATGAGCGAGATACTAGAAAGCCTCGATAAATACATGCCCACAACTTACAACGCCATGAGAAAGACCGGTCTGCTATTGGGCTCAGTTGGATTTGATGGAAAGCCTAACCTTATGACGATAGGGTGGGGGTTGGTGGGGATAATCTGGGCTAAACCAATCTTCTTAGTGGCCGTCAGGATATCTAGGTATACGTATAGGCTTTTAGAGGAAAGTGGTGAATTCACAGTAAATGTTCCAACTGAAGATATGGATGAAGCTTGTAGAATTTGCGGAACTACATCCGGTAGGGAGGTTGATAAGTTTAAGAAGACTGGTTTAAACTGGAGACGTGGTGTACTCGTTAAAGCACCGGTTGTAGAAGGATGCCCTATAGTTTACGAGTGTAGAGTCCTCTACAAGGATTCCGTTAAACTTCAAACGCTACCTGAAGACCTGGTTGAGAACATATATCCAAGGAGAGACTGGCACACCCTATACTATGGGGAGATACTTAAAATACATGGGAAAGTTTGACGTTAAAGACTCCTACACTTTATTTTTAATGCAACGTAGTATTCAGCTTCTTTCACATGCATTTTATATGTTTTAAAAGACACCTTCAAGCTTTGTTGAAAGTAGCCTCGAAGATTTAAAGGCGTAATCCTTTTTAAGGAGATAGCAATGTGTGTATGTGCTAAAGGTGAGGCTAAGTGTCGGCTAAAAAACCGTTTTACGTTAGATTTAATGTACCCAAGGAGCTGGCAGATGCAGCCTATGAGACGATATCCATGGTTAAAGATACCGGTAAAATTAAACGTGGGGTAAATGAGGTTACAAAATCTGTAGATAGAGGTATTGCTAAACTGGTGGTTATAGCTGAGGATGTAGATCCACCTGAAATCGTAGCACACCTCCCTCTTCTATGCGAGGAAAGGAAAGTCCCATATATTTACGTGCCATCTAAAAAACAACTCGGCATAGCTAGCGGTATAGAAGTAGCTGCATCTTCCGTAGCTGTAATAGACCCGGGAGAAGCGAAAGGGGTGTTTGAGGAGCTTATATCAAAAATCGAAGCTCTTAGGAAAGGTGGAGGTCAATGAGCTCTAGAAAGCCTAAAGAAGAAGAGCCCACCCCGGCCGAGGTCATTCAAATAATAGAGCGGACTGGCGTTACAGGTGAAGTAGAACTCGTTAGAGTTAGGATTTTGGCTGGGCGTGATAAGGGTAGGGTGATATCCCGAAATGTTAAAGGACCTGTTAAACTAGGCGATGTAGTCCTCCTTAAAGAGACTGAGAGAGAAGCGAAACGTATAAAGTAGTTGTAGAGGGAAATAGGTCATGCTACCTAGAGTTAGAAAATGCTCCTTCTGCGGTTCGGAAATACCAGTCGGGTCTGGGCTCATGTACGTTAAACGAGACGGCACCATACTCTGGTTCTGCTCGAGAAAATGTAGAGTCAGTATGTTGGAGTTTCACCGAGACCCTAGAAAGTTCAAGTGGACGGAGTATCATGGGAAGGGGGAGAAGGGGAGCTAAGTCTAAAACAGGTGTCCTATATGAGGATAGTCGTTTTAGCTGTTCCAGGTGGAGGTAAGACAACTATAATGCGTTACGTTCAGATGAAGAAGCCTGATGTAACGATTGTCAATTTTGGAGATTACATGTTTAAAGCCGCCCGAGAACTCTACGGTGTTAAAGATAGGGATGAAATGCGTAAGAAGCTACCGCCTGAAGATTACATTAAGCTTCAAGAAATCGCCGCTAGAGAAATATCCAACATACCTGGAGACGTTCTAATAGATACCCACGCATCTATAAAGATCGGGGGAGGCTACTATCCCGGACTACCGGATGACATAGTTAAACTGATGAAGCCGCACTACCTAATACTGTTCGAATTCAACCCTGACGTCGTATTATCTAGACGTATGAAGGATATGGGAGGCGTTAGAACAGGTAGAGACGTAGAGACCCCTGAAGAAATCGAACAGCAACAACAAGTAAACAGATTATTCGCAGCAGCTGCTGCAAATGCAGCTAGAGCCGTTTTACGCATAGTTAACCTACGCTTTCCCGAAAAACACCCCTATGAACACGCCGAAGTGGGAGCTGAAGAGATTCTAAAAATCCTTAAAACAGAATAAAACAATCTACAGGCAAAATATACTCCAGCGTTTTAGAGTAGGCCTAGAACTTGCTCAACTTCCAGTTGAAAGGTTACAAGCCCAGTTGATGCACGTTAATGCTTAGGTTTTACCTTAAATTGAACATTCATTCAAGTGTTTAAACGTCCTACATTCTATTTAACCAATATTTATACGGCTCCTCTTCCATTAGGTGGGCAACTCTTTCATAAAACCTACGGATAAAGCTTAAAAATCTACAGGCTCAATTTAACACTATGGCTATTTTCCTTAGAATACTTCGGGAAAATTGGGCCCGTAGAGTTTTCGAAAATGGAATATACTATACTTCGCTTAGGAGGAAATGGGAGAAGGGTTTAGAATGCCTCTTCATAATGAAGACAGACTTCGGAGACTCAGTAATAGGCTATAGTTTAATTTAAAATTATACTGTAAAAGTTTAAATAGGCGTTCCACGTTAAATTTTTGGCGATGAAGACTTGGGAGAGCTTTTTGAAGGTGGATGGGTGGACGAGCGGATATCCGAGCGTGAGCAAGGCCCTGCGCCACTACGCGAGGAGGATTAAAAGCGAGAGGACGAGGGAGACGTTTTGCTCAGCCCTCATTCGGCTCTGCAAGTACTGTGGTTTAAACCCGGATGAGCTGGTCTCTTTGAGCGTCGAAGACGCCTCAAAGACCTGCCAAGACTTCTTGGACTCTCTGAGGGATGGGGACTTCAGCATCCGCTACATAAACACCACCCTTGCGTATCTAAAGGTGTTTTTCAGGGAGAACGGTCTGGAGCTTAAGCTTGAAAGATACCACCAGCCCACCCGCTACAGGAAGAGGCCTGAGTACGTTCCAACGCCGGATGAGATATTCAGAATGGCTTACGCGTCCGGCTCGACCGAGAACAGGGCCATAATCCTGATGCTCTACACTTCCGGGCTCAGAAACTCGACTCTGAGGGCTTTAAGGTATGGAGATGTGAGGGGGGAGCTTGAATCCGGATTTACCGTCGTAAAAATCCCAGTCTACCCGGAGATGAAGAAGATAGATCCGGCTGCGTGCAAGGGCAACATACCGTACTACACTTTCGCAGACGCGGAAACAGTTAAGGCTTTGAAGGAGTACTTAGAGGAGAGGAGACGCATCTTCGGTTCCATAGATGATCGAGAGCCCCTGTTCTACTCGGCCACGAGGCGTTTTCCCCCTCAGAAGCAGAGGCGTACACCCGCCTCCAAGATTGGTTTAGACAAGATGGTTAAAAGGTCGGCGAGGCTGGCGGGGATAAAACAGTGGAGGGACGTAACGCCGCACTGCCTGAGGAAGGCATTCGAATCGGCTTTGAGGAACAATAGGCTAGACCCGAAGGACCAGGAGTTCCTCATGGGGCATATCCTGCCTGGGAGCCAAGACGCATACTACGACTACACGAAGGTGGAGGAGCTTAGGAGGAAGTATGCGTCTGTGGAGTTCTTCCCATCGAGGGCTTCAAGCGAGGAGCTTAGGAAGAGGCAGGTGTTGGACATGGTTAGGATACTCGGCCTCCCAGAGGATAGGATTAAGCGCGTAGAGGAGGCCCTAGCCAAGTACAAGACGGTTGACGAAGCCATGGGTGAGATAAGGAGGCTGGCTCTTGAAGGCTACAAGATTAGGGAGAAAAACAGCGACCCGAAGAAGATCGTCCGTGAAGAAGAGCTCGAACACTATTTGTCCGAGGAGTGGGAGTTCGTAAGCGTGCTACCGAGCGGAAGAATACTAGTAAGGAGAACCCTCTAGAACATAGTATATAGACCTGACATCATTCACGAAGGCGAGTCCTTCAACCAACAACCCCTATATCAGGTTGCATAGTGCTCTAACGGTGTTTGGCAACTATTTCTCGGACTGTTTTTCTTACTGCTTGTTCGCTGTTTAGTTTTGGTTTCCAACCTAGGGATTTTATTTTGCTTATGTCTAGTAGCATGTTTTTGACGTCTCCTTTCCACCCTCTTCCACCGTCTACTCCCCCCGTCAGCTTGAGTTTAACGTTTTTCAAGCCCATTTCTTCGATTACGATTTCAGCTATGGTTTTAACGTTTATCTGGTCTTCTGAGCCTACGTTGTATACTTCAACGCGGTTTTCCGGATTATCCGTTGCTAGGAGTATGGCTTCTACGCAGTCGCTCACGTAGAGGTATGATTTTGTCTGCGTTCCATCTCCGAGTATTTCAAGCTCATTCGGGTTTTTCCTCAGCTTCTGAACGAAGTCATGGATGACGCCGTGTCTGCTTCTCGATCCTACTATGTTCGCCAGTCTCAGGATTACGGCTTTGAAGCCGTATGTGTATGCGTAGGCCGATATTAAGGCTTCACATGCAAGTTTAGATGCACCGTATGTGGAGATGGGTTTAAGCGGAGCATAGTCTTCAGGCGTAGGTATCTTTAAGGCTTCACCGTAAACTGTAGACGTTGATGTGAAGACTAGAATAGGGCTTTCTTCAGCCCTTCTCACACGCTCTAGGAGGTTGTATGTTGCGACTACGTTCTGCTGGAAGTGTATACTTGGGTCTGTTGAGCCTATTCTGACTTCGGGGTTTGCGGCTAAATGGAATATGACGTTGTAATCATCGACCTCAAGCTTCTTAAGGTCGAGCTGGCTTAGAAGGTCGCCCTTTATGAACGTGAAGTTCGAATGGCCAAGCCAATGCCCAACGTTCTCCAAGGAGCCTGTTGAAAGGTTGTCGAAGACGCAGACATAATCTCCTCGAGCCATAAGCGAGTCGACTAGATGGCTTCCAATAAATCCCGCACCACCCGTAACCAGAATGTTCCCCACGCCGGATTCGCCACCTCCTATACCAGGTTGCATAGAGCCCTAACAGCATATGTTAAACTTGAGACTATGAAGAAGACTTGTAAAAGCCTAGGCAATTTACTGTCGAAGCGGGCTAGAAGCCTAGATAACGCCCATAGGCCTTCTGCTATGAGTATTGGGAATGGTATGACTAGTAGTAGGCGTGATTGTAGGGCTACGTTTGCGAAGAGGAATGGTGTTGATGCTACTGCTACCCATATTAGGATTAGTTTTGAATATTCGCCTCTACGTTTGAACATGCTTAGAATTCCTATTAGCGCTAGGAGCATGTGTAGTGGGTTGAATAGTAGGCCTCCGAGGTACGTTCTTGTTAATCGGTTTAAACTCCAAGCAAGGTTTAACAGGTTTTCAAATCCAACGCTTCTGCCAAGCGTAGTAGCTGATGCTGTTAAGCCGCTTCTCCCAGGCGTTAGACTGTTTTTCAAAAGGTCTACGGCCGCGTTTACGATGAGTAATGTAAGCAGGTGTTTGTTGACTGTAAGCCTTCCGCTTCTAAGCGATTCTAGGGTTGAGAGGGCTAGGTATGCCGTTAGAGTAGCCATGAGTATGCTCCAAGTCCAAGTGTGCGTGTAGAATGTGGCCGTCGATGCTATTATGCATATGGTTAAGCTTTTAACATTGCCCTCTATCAGGCTTGGGGTTAAGCCTATGCAGATGTAGAACAGCGTTAACGCAGTCCAGTTTGCGAAGAATCCCCCAAACATGTTAACGGTCATGTTGAAACCGAGCACCGCGGCTAGAGACGCTAATGCCGCGTATGAGCCTTCCCCAGATAGGCGTTTAGCGGAGAAGTACACGGCTAACGTGAGTAGGGGAGCTATGAGAAGTGCTTCGAAGTTTAAGACGGCTTCCCTTGGAATCCCGAGGCCCACCAGACCGTATAGCATTAATATATACAGCATCCTACCCCAAAACCAACTGTAGAATACATACTCTAAAGCACTTAAAGGATCTCTCATGAGTACATTATCGAGAAACGTCGCATAACCCTGTATATCTACAGATGCGGGCTTAAAAGTCGGGTTTATAAATGGAATATACGGTATTAAGGGTAGGGCTACACTGAGGAATAGTGCAAACGTTAAGCCGAGCCTCTCCGTAAGCATATTGTTCAGTGAGTTGTAGCCACCACCTGCACCCACAATTCTATTGCATCTAACCTTCAACCTGACATGCCCTTTGAAGGCCTTGGCGATCATGGGTAGTAGCCAAGCGTAAAGCGTCACCAGTAGAAGTAGCGGATATACTGGAGCATATACGTGGAATAAACAGGCATCAAGCTCAGAAAGCCTTATGAGGCTATGGTCTCGTGAAACTTGTGGGCTCCAAATATAGGCTATCCAGTATGCAAGAGGTAGTCCGCCAATGATAGTTAAAATGGCTAAAACGTACACGGATGCTTTTATCAACTTAACCACTTCAAACCTGCCTATTGCGTAAACGCATATAGATATTAAGACCATGACCAATAGGATTAGAATACCATAGGTTGAGTCTATGCTGTAAACTCTACTCCAGACAACACTGCGAAATAGGATGACGTATTCGGGCTTAAACAGGCTTATAGCGTAGAGGTATGCTGAGACTATTCCTAAAGCGATTAGCATGTGAAGAACTTCTATGAGAGTTTTCTTAGACAAAACCTCAGCTCTGTAAACTCTATTAAAAGTTTATAACGTGCATAAATGATTCTATGATTTTCACTATTCTTTTTGCGGCATATCCATCTCCAAATGGGTTTCCTATAAACTTCTTCTTCATCTCATCGTATCTCTCTTCGATTGCCCTTATGGCTTGAGCTATTTTTTCCACGTCCGCACCTGCAATCTGGTTTACACCAGCCTCAACTGTTTCTGTCCATTCCGTTGATTCTCTAAGTGTTATGCATGGAGTTTGAGACCAGAAGGCCTCTTTCTGTAGTCCTCCTGAATCCGTTAGGACGAGCTTCGCATGCTTGAGCAGTTTAAGCATCTCTACGTAGCTTACTGGGTCAATGATTCTAATGTTGCTGTGCTCTAAAGATATGTTATATTCCTTTAATCTATTCGCTGTCCTTGGGTGGATTGGGAAGATGACTTTTATATTGGCTTTCAGTATTCCTTTTAGGATGCTTCTTAGCCTTACTGGGTTATCAACATTTTCAGCTCTATGAAGTGTTAATAAGCTGTATTCTTTATCGGAGAGCTGTAACTTTTTAAGAATATCAGATCTGTCAGCTTCGTCCTTAAACTTTAGGAAGGCGTCGTACATGGTGTCTCCTGTCAGATGTATTTCTCCGATAACTGATTCCCTCTCCAGGTTCTTCTTGCAGTTTAGCGTTGGTGCGAAAAGTAACTTTGAACAGTGGTCTATAAGTCTCCGGTTTATCTCCTCAGCCATACTCATATCATAGCATCTAGCACCAGCCTCGATGTGGACAACGGGGATACCGAGTTTAACGCTAGTTAAAGCTCCAGCTAAAGCCGAATTAGTGTCACCTGGTACAAGGACAAGGGGAGGTTTATCCTTTAACAAATATTTCTCAAGTCTAAGCATGATTTCCCCAGTCTGATATGCATGAGAACCCGAACCTACCTCCAAATTTACTGCAGGTTCAGGAAGGTTAAACTCTTCAATAAAAACTTGTGAAAGCTTATAGTCATAATGTTGACCAGTATGGATTATCTTTAACTCTAAACCGCTCTTTAAAGCTTCATAAATTATAGGAGCGGACTTGATTATCTGAGGTCTAGTGCCTACAATTACTGTTATTTTCATACCTTATGACACTCTGTTCAATTTAGATGAGTGTTTATTTTATGATATTAACTGTACACTTTTCATGACCAGTTAATACATTCAAAGAGACATTCCTTTGAAAGTTTAAATAAGTCTTTTTATCCATTCATAAAGTTCTTAAGAAGATAAACTGATGCCTCTCTTTTCAGAAAACAGATTCACTAAATCTTCCCTTTATAACATACATAATAGTTTGTAAACTTCATCTTCCTACATTTAAAGTCATGTTCTCGGAGAAGTTTCAGACAGTCATTGGCTTTCCTTGAGAGCTCTAGGACAACATATTCTGTATGGTTAAGAGTTTTATCTAGTCCCTTCAGCACTTCGTATTCTGAGCCTTCAACATCCACCTTCAAAAGCCTCACGTATGGAATATCATGGAATATATCGTCTAGTGGGATGGCTTCCACATAGACCTCAACCCCGCCCTTACGGAGGATTGAAGCTGATCCGAATTCATTAAATGGAACACTCATTTTCAGCTTACTGTGGCTGAAGTATTCTGCCTTATCTATCACCATGACATTTCTCAAATTGTTAATTTTTATGTTAAACCTTAAAACTTCTACTGTTGAAGGGATCGGCTCCACAGCGAAGACTATACCATCAACTCCAATAAGCTTTGAAGCGAGAATGCTGTAGTAGCCTATGTTTGCTCCTACATCTATGAATATATCTCCAGGCCTCAATATTTTAACTATAAAATCGTGTACATCCCCCTCACGCTTAGGTAATGCATTATAGAGGTCTTCGGTTCCCCCTCTTGCATACATAAGAAAGCCGTAAGGTTTAACCAAGTAGGTTCCGGAGAATAGTGTCTTCGGATTATAAGTCCAACCAGATATAGCATAGAAAAAGCTATCAATTAGTGCCGAGAGAAATATATTTAGCTGGGCTTTAAATGATACTCCTCGAAAAGATTTTACGAAAATAAACCATAAAAGAGCTCTTGATATCAGTCTAGAGATGTACTTAACTACAATACTAAAAAATCTTTTGACCATTATGTTAACTGTGTCCATTCGATAGAAGATTTTCATAAAGAGAAATTATCTTCTCAATCCGCTTGTTAATATCAAACTTCTCCTCTACAATTTTTCTACCATTCATGCCCATTCGTTTTGCTTCATCAGGATGCTCAATTAACCAAAGTATTTTTTCAGCTATTTCTTTTGGATCTTTAGGTTTTACCAAGAATCCATTATAACCATTGAGTATTTGATCGGGTATTCCTCCTACCTGGGTGCCAATTACTGGTTTTCCGCATGCTAATGCCTCTGATACAACTAATCCAAAGGCTTCCTGTAATGATGGAACAACAACTATATCGCTCATAGCATAATAGTACGGAACCTCAGCGCGGGGGATCATGCCAACAAAAATAGTCTTCTCCCTTATTCCAAGATCAACTGCTAACTGTTCATGATACGGCCTCAATGAGCCATCTCCTCCTATAACAAAGATTACATCGCTCCTCTTTAATAGGGAGGCTGCTCTCAGCATGTATTCAATACCATATACAGGCTCATGTGCCTTTAACGTGAATATCACTTTAACATGATCAGCTATTCCCCATCTCCTTTTCATGTATGAGCCATCTAAACTTGGATTAAACCTCTGGATATCAACACCATTAGGCACTAGATGTACCTTTTCAGAGTCCCCAATGATTCTAATAACCTCGTTAAAAGTTGCTCTGCTAGCAGTTATTATAGCATCAGCCTTATTTAATACTTTACTCACAATAGCATTGAATCTTAAGCTAAGCCTTACCCCGTATCTGACAGAAGGCTCAGTGAGTATATCATATCCATGACATGTCACAATTAGTGGTTTTCCAGTTTTTCTTTTGACTAGAAACCCAATAAATCCCTCTGGATATGCGAAGTGTGCATGAATTAGATCTACGTCGTTCTTCCTTATAACTCGCGAAGCATTTAATGCATAAAGGTTTTCCCAGTAGAGGGATATTGGCTTCCTTATTAGAGATATTGGAGGATAACACGTAATATTTCTTGCTAAAAAGTTGAGGACTTGAGGATCAACTATTCTCTCTATCCCTTGGAAGTTAATTCCATAAGATGTGGATTCTTTTTCTATCTTTGACCTTATCGCATAGACTTTCACCCCCCTTTTAGCAAGCTCATATGCTTCATCGAAGACAAATGAGTAGGCAATATCTTTAGGCGTCTTACCGACCGGACCCGATATTAATGCAACAGACAATCCTTTATTCATATCTAAGCTTAACTTTTTCTAGCTCTTATATGCAGATTTAGGTGCAACAACGAAGAAATGTTTAGTTTTTAGTTATTTACTTAACAATTTATTTGAAGAAGCCTTAAGGCTTTCAGAAGAGTTATTACTGCCGTTTTTTCAAGAAAATCTCCTTCTTTAAATAAATACCTGCAGTCATCTCTTAGTCTACTACAGTTTTTTAACATATCTATGTTATCCCTGAATGCTAAAGTTAATCCTTTTCTGAGCGCGATGTTATTCTTATACCAATATTCAAAAGGGTTCATGCTATAGTATGGAGAGAATCTAGATGCAAATCTAATATAAAAGTGTAACAAAACATTATAACCCGTTAGTAAGTAAAGTGGGTACTTTGGGGATACCCTATAGTGTTCCCATTTATATTTTGCAAATTCTGGTATATATATATTAATCATTTTGGTATATACTTTCTTGTTAATTTTATATTCTTTTGGCATTTTCACGACATATTCTAAGAGTGGAGGAAATAAATACGGTGATGTTGTATCTATGAATTGGTTAATTATATGCATGTTCATGAGCTGAGCATTAACTCCTAAATTATAAAATTTAAAGAGTTCTGAATTATCAAACCTAGATAGTTCCTTATCTACTATACACGATATATAGCTTAATAGTTTGCCGGAGCATTTTCCACCTAGGAAGTATCTAAGACTCTGGTACTTTCTGCGAGGCGAATAAGTAACATATTCTCCGAATATTTCTCCACCTAATATGCCTGTATGCAATAAACCGTATTTTTCAAGTGGCAATTTTCTAAGACAAGAATAGAGGTTACAGATACCAATATAATTAACTAGCCCACCACTAAGGCTGATTACTTCATCCATATATTGAATAAGATGATTTCCATAATCTAAGGGAAAGAAGATCCAGTTAATGTTATTTTTGCATGCTATTTCTTTGGCTATTTTCTCATCAAGATAGTTGCTTTGAGAGTAAGTAAAACAAGTTATATCGTTAAAACCCAGTTTCTTAGCGAAAGCTATATTTGTTCTACTATCAATTCCACCACTTAGAGTTGCAAGATGACGATAACCATATTCTAAATCCTTAGCGTACTCCATATAAACAGCCTTCATAATCTCAGTAGCTATTTTATATACACATTCCTGCTCAGAGTCTGAAATGGGAGGATTATTAGATAGTCGATAATATTGATTTATTGAAAGCTCTCCATCATGATATATAAGGATGCTTCCTGGACGCAATCTCTTAACCTCCTCTACGAGCGTTAAATCCCCTAACATATGCCCAAAAGTTAGAAGACAATAAGCTGCCTTCTCATTCAAGTATGGAATATAACCAAGGGATTGCATCACTTGTACTACACTTGGAAAACTTGAACTAAAAATCAACATATTATTCGCCCTATCGTAAAAGTAAAAAATTGGTCTAGAACCTACCTGATCTGTAAATAATATAAGCTTATTCTTTTTTCCTAAATATACGAAACCTTGAAAGCTACCTAAGAGTTTTGATGGAAAAGAAATTGGATACTCCTCGTAAAGCTTTACGATAAGTGCACCTAAATTTTCAGTCTTGCTTTTAATCAAAATCTTCTTAAGGTTTAGAATAATTCCATCTATGGAAACAATATTTCCATCATATTTTTGAAAGATTTTATCTCTTCTGAATTTATCTAAGGAAATTTTGGTAAGTAATCCTCTAGAAAGAATTTGATAAGTAATATGCCCGTTTTTCAATTCTTTAAACAAAATATTTTGAAACTTTTTCTTGTTAATGGAGTGCGTTGAGAATATCCCATGAATACCAATCATAACATTACCTCAATTGTTTCTAACATAATAAGATGAGCGTAAAAAGTCATGTTCAGATGAAGAATTTTAATTGTTCTTAAAACTCTTCACATTATGCTATAAAGACGGAGGATGGATAAGATGTTTATTCGAACATTATCGTTTTTAAACGAACAACTCAAAAAAGAAGACCCTTATTTCGAAGATGAATTCATTTAGAGAAAGGTTGTGATGCATTCGATTACCTGATTAGTAAAATCATGCTCTTTGAATATTACAGCCCTTATTCTGTTATCAAGATTTCTTAGACTGAGCCTAGAATGATGTTGCTTATGATTTCATACATCAGTCTTTTATAATTCTCAGTTATATAGTATTTTTTCACGGTCTCGAAAGCATGGAGCCCCAATTTGCTTAGGTTGGCCTCTTCTATAAGTCTGTTTAATTGCTTAAGATCCTCTAAGTTGTTAATAATTAAAGAAGTCTTTTCATTAATGAGCTCTCTAGTAGCTGAACCTTTAATGCTTAAAACAGGTTTTTCTAAGATGAAATATTCTAGCACTTTTCTTGGTACTGCTCCGATGGTATGCCATCCTCTCTTTAAAGAACCAATAGGTAAGTCTGAGAACTTAATGAATATTGGGACAAGTTCATGAGGTATTTCTCCTATATATGACACATTTTTCTGGTATTCTTCTTTTTTTAGTAATCTTATGATGTTTTCATCCATCTGCCTACCTATAATAATCAACTTAACATCTAATTTTCTTGCAACATAGTTTAAATAATCAATAAATGTTTTTAATCCTCTGTCTTTGTAAATCTTTCCTACATAGATCAGCTTTACTCCTTGTGATTCTAGTATAGGATATTTTTCAACAAGCTGATTTCCTACTTTTTTGAACAGAACGTCAGTTTTTTCTCTAAAGCGAATACTAATCGTATTCGGAAAAATCAGTAAATTTTCAGTAGAGAAGCTCTCTCTTTTCATCAAATATCTCATTTCATGACTTTGTATTAATGCAAAGTCAGCTGACTTTAATAGAGATTTATAGAAATCTAACATAACAGTTCTTTCTATATTAGCTTCAATAGGTCTCTCTAGAGAAGGAAAAAGGTCATGAATTTTAACAATCATAGGTATCTTCTTTAGCAATTTAAGAAAATATGAGCAAATAGGTGTAAGATGAAAGATGTGCGCTTGACTTAATGTGAAATCTATTTCTTGGTGTTTAAGAAAACTTAATGATTGATAATATAACATGGAAGGCAATGTTAAAACCCTAAGGGAGTTGAAGATCTTATTAGAGGATAAAGGTACTTCAAATGAGTCAGAAACTAATACTACTTTCTCAATGTTTGAGCCCAGTTCTCTCTTTAACATCTCCAATGTTTTCATTTTATAGTAATACGTAAAATGGTCAGCGGATAATAAATAAACTTTGACCCGCAATTCTAATAATAACCTAATTAATTCTATTGTAGTTAGAGTTGCAGCATCATTCGGTCTGAAATAGAATGTAAAATATATCATTTGAACATTATCTAATGGTCGCGTCATTTTCGTTTTTACGCAAGTTCAATTTAAAAACAACAATTTTTGGTAATTGTTGATAAATAACTTCGAAATTTTCATTCTTGATAATATTTTCTATTAAGCTCATATTGAAGTCATCATCAAAAAGATCTGTAACTTTTGGGTATATGCTAATCCATCGATTCGTTCGTCCGCTTACAATGAGCAATATTTCATAATCATTATCATTATATGGTATTACTGAACATATTATCTCACGAATTTTCTGAGCATCTCCAAAAATAAGGCCTTCATAAATCTTCGCTAAAAGATCCTGTGGTGTCCAAGAGCCGCCAATATTAAATGCTCTATCTCTCCCTATTAAGCTCACTATAAAATCTTGAGAGTATGGGTCTGATATAATAAGTAGTCTTTTTCCAGTAAGTATAGAATACTCTCGTAAAAATTTAGACGCTTCTACTTCGTATTGTGCTATATTCGTCATCACACCTACACTCATATAGTAAGATTTTATTTGATTAATAGGTTGAATGTATTCAGGAAACGAAAAGATCAAAAGGACTATACAACATAAAACTGCTAGACTTTTGGCACTAAAAGAGAAACCTAAACTCTTCTTATTAATAAATAGCATGTTTAGTTTTAGTTGTAAGTATATTAAAGACCTGACCTTTGATAGCTGATAAAAGATGCTTACAACATAAAAAGCTACAAAAGGACGCAAGAAAGCTAGGATCCTAAAGCTACAGTGAATTGGAAGAAAAATAGATAAGAAAAGGGTAAGACCAAGCAGATTTACTTCTCCAATACATATGGATAGCCCATTACCATTACTAAACTTAGTAATAAAAGTGATTATGTTGATGAGTGCCCCAATAAGAGCCATATATATGAAGAACTTAGAAAATGAAGCATAAACTAGCCATCTTATAGCAGACAAACTTAAGTTTGCGTAAGGAGTTTGAGGTAAAGTTATCTTAAATGGAAAGGTTATATAAATTTCGAATACCAATATAAGCATAATAAAACACCAGATAATTATTGAAATTGTGCCAATTACGTAACGTGAGTTATGTTGCTCATTAAGTATTTCTAACAAGATATGGATTGATATCAGAATAACTATGAATATCACAGATAATGAAAAATGTGTAAGTAGAAGAGCCAAAATGCATAGTACTACAAAAATTATGTTTATAAAATGATAAGGCTTTGACCAGTCTGAGAAAACGATCAATAATAATACTAAAGCTAACAATTGTAAAAAAGCAGTAGGTGTGGGATAAAATAGATTTGGCATCAGAAATTCGTGGAAAAAAATTGAGATTACAGCACCGATCGCCGCTAATACTTTTTCTTTAAACAAATTTAGGAGGAAACGATACATGATATAAGCAAAGAGTGGTAATAAAAAGAATATTTCAGCCCAAAATAGCTCTAGTGGATTTATAGATGAAATGTAAGAAACCACGGCGTGTAGGACGTGAAAGGTGGGTGGGTACTGGGTTATATAATATGGCCATCTAAACATGTCTATTTTGAAATACCCATTTACAATACTTGTAATATAACCTAATGCATAAATGGAATCTACACCTGGTATTAGTGGGAAAGGCGAATGTATTCTAAAATATACAGCTATTGATACTGCAACAAACATGACAAGTACTTCAGGGAGTTTCTTTAGTAAGAAAATGGACCGTCTGTTCTTTTCTATAGCTCTTACCTTATCTTGAATGAAATAGTTACGTAAATTTATATATAAATTTACATATATATGTAAATTTACGGTTATTGAGAGTAATATTAATATTAGAATAATTGTTACCAGCAAACTCATAGAGAAAATGTTGATAAGGTTTAAAAGGAATGCTATTAGAAAGATTAATAAATAACCAATTAACCAATAAATTGTTAATTTTTGAAATTTATTATCAATATTTACAAATTTCGAAAATATGCTCCCTAATAAAATAGGAAGTATTAACAATAAATGGATGGAAAAGAAAGCTTTAATGAAGAGAATAATCAAGAAAGTCAATTTATTACAACTACGCTCTTACGTTAGTATCCTGAAAGGATTTCTTCGTAGACGCTTATAACTTTTTTAGCAATTATTTTCCAATCATAATTTAATGATATACTCCTGCATCTCTCAATAAGTTCTGCGTATTCTTCTGGCTTATTAACTGCTATGTTGATAGCTTCGATGAGAGTATCCTTGAGTTCCTCAATTTCGGTTCTTTTCACAATGAATTTACTCAACATTTTATCTTTAAGTACTTCCCTCATAATGGAAATGTCACTAGCTATCACTGGTAAACCGCTAGCAAGAGATTCTAATAGAGTAGATGGGAAAGCCTCGGCTTTAGAAAGCAGAAGTAAATACATTGCTGAACGGTATAAATACCTCAACTCTAACCTAGTTAATTTTCCAAGGAAAATTATTTTCTTTTCACAATGCAAATCATGAGCTAATCTCTTCAGATGTTCAAGCTCCGGTCCTTCTCCGACGATCACAAGTGGAATATTATGGTTAATCTGAGAAAATGCTTTAATAAGTAAATCTATGCCTTTTTCTTTGACGAGCCTTCCTACATACAAGCAGAATCTTTTATAAGTTAGCCCATACTTTGAGGCAACATAGCGCTTTGCTTTTTTACTTGAAACTTGAATGTAAAAGTTTACGTCAATACCATTTGGTACAAAGATTAGTTTTCTTGGTGAAAAGCCCTCCTTTATCATTTCCTCCTTTGTACAACTATTTAGTACTATTATCTTCTCAACTAATTCTTCAGCTTTACGTACAAAGATTTCCCAGAAAATTTTACGCCTGATAAATTGATGAAGAAAATTCTCACTTTGGATTATATACGGATTTGCATAATGCAATGTGAAGACTATTGGAGTATCTTCTTTAAAAAATCCTTTAAGCATAAATACATGCGTTGGTTGATGTGCATGAATTATAGAACATTTTCTTATTCTTTGTACTTGTAGAGATTTAATAGGAACTATTAATCCACTGCCAGAATATAGAAGTAGGTTTGAGAACCAGTCTCGTTTCTTAATAAATTCAAGTCCACTACATTTGTACACCGTAACTCCAGGTATAAGTTCAACTGCATAAGAATTTCTTGTTCGATCAACGTTACTTATAAGATGAACATTCCATTTTAATTTAGCTAATGCCTTGGAGAGATTAAAGACATGATATTCTATAGCTCCTCCAACTAGTGGAGGTATAGGGTCTATTCCTGTATTTAACATCAATACGCTTTTTCTAACCATATTTATTTAATTAGGAATTTATCAACATCGTGAAGAGACTATACAATATAATCTATAGATTTTTCCTATTATCTGTTTCCAATCATACTTATATAACTTATTGCGATCGATGTAATCATACTGATTCAGAAGTAGAGCTTTTTTTATTCCATTAAAGAGATCTCTTACTGTAGACCTTTCGATTAAGACTTTCTTTGGATAATCTCTTAATACATCTACAATAGTGCTAATACCAGTAGCAACAATCACTAACTCAGAGGCCATGGCTTCAATTAATGTAATAGGTAATGCTTCCCATTTTGAGGGTAAAACGTATATATCGGATGCTATATAAAGTTTATGAAGATGTTCGTAAGGAGTCCATGACATTACACATCCATCAATATATTTCTCAAACATTTCTTTCACGAATTGACTATAACTTCCGTCACCTACTGCCAAAAAGTATAGTCCTTTTCGTAAACGAGAAAGTAGCGCGGCTACGTATGTGTATTCGACTATGCCCTTTACATAATTAAATCTACCACGGAAAAGAACAATTTTTTTATCCTGAGGTAAATCAAATTCATTTCTATACTCATACTTCTTTTTAAGATTTTTTTGAAAAAGTTCCAGATCAACTCCATTAGGGATAACAAAAATGGGCCTATCAGTATACTTGGAGATGTATTTTGCCATCGTAGGTGTTAAAGCAATTATTCCATTAATTTTTTTAAGCAAAACACGTAAGAGAGATTGGTTGAAAATTCCCTCAACAACACTTTTCCCTCCCTCCTGATATGGGTTTAGAGCGTACATACCATGCATAGTTAAAATCTTAGGTATATTCTTCATTTTTTGATCAAATGCGATAAGCCAACTTATTGGATAGTGATGGCCATGCAGATGGATTACATCGGGATCAAAAGAGAGTAATTCATCCCTGATTAGAGTACTGTAGAATGGTATACGGAAACTCTTCATAGTCTCAGGAAAATGAATGGGTGTGGCTGAAACAACTCTTATCACTTCCAATTTTTCATTCACTTTCTCGTGAAACGATGATGAACAGAAGCCTTTAAAACATGAGATTACTTGACATCTTACACCAAGTTTCGTCAGTCTATTAGCAAGCTCATGGACATGTACGGCTATTCCCCCTGGATCAGGAGGGTAAAATGGAGTGACGATACTTACCTTTTTTACACATCTCAACAGAGCTACCTCATCTGATTTCTCTTATTAAGCTAATAGGTATCCATAGCATTAATACAACGTGAGTAATGCTGACCAGTATGTAAAATGGGGTAGCCCCCGTCTTCACGCTCGAGAACCCTAATGATGGGAGCCATTTTGATTATTTCAGGCCTAGTGCCCAACACGATTGCTATCTTCATTCTTCGTCGACTCTTTCTCAACCCTTCTCATAGCCCTGTTAAGCCCATAGAGTGTGAGCGCCGCCACCATTAGGGTTATCCCACTCAAGCTCGCCCCAAGCGTCATCATCGCCATTGGTATGCTGAAATACCTGGTCGCGTTAAACAATAGAAGCACATATGCTCCCAAGGCTATCGCCGTCAACATTAATATGGCTCCTGGTATGCCGAGACATAGTAATGGTCTATCCTCAACTACTAGCCTGAGAATCGTTACTATTATTTCCCCTCCATGCAGGAGGGGCGGTTTTTTAGAAGTTTTAGGTAACCCTTTATATCTGATTGTTACCGGAACTTCCACAATCTTTAACCCTTTCTTCAGAGCTAAAGCTATTTGCTCGCTTTCAATACCAAATCCCTTCGAATCAACATCTGCAAGTATTGCTAAAGACTTCGCATTGAAAGCCCTAAACCCAGTTTGCGTATCTTTCACATTAGCCTTTAGTAGCCTTCTACCTAAGAAGTTTATAAGTTTCAAACCCATTCTCCTATAAAACGGCACATCGGTTTTCGCTCCCTCTACAAATCTAGACCCAATCGCAACATCAGCCTCTCCATTTTTTAGAGGTTCTATAAGCTTGGGGATTTCATCGGCATCATGCTGATCGTCGGCATCGAGAACAACGACTAGATCCGGATTAAGCTCCATAGCTCTAATGAACAAGTCTCTCAACGCTACACCCTTACCCATGTTTCTCTCATGCCTGATCACTTCAGCCCCAAGCCTCCTTGCTATCTCCCCAGTCAAGTCTGTAGAACCGTCGTCACATACAATAACCTTATCGACGTACTTCATGGTTTTCAAGACTACTTTAGCGATTGTACGCTCCTCGTTGTAAGCTGGTATGCAGGCGACTACTTTACAAACCATAGAGTCTTACCCTTAGAAAGAATTTTCAAATAGCTTTGCCAATCCTTCTTCTAGCGTTGTTTTAGGTTTGAATTTAAGCTTCTCAACGGCTTTAGATATGTCTGCGTAGCTGTGTCTTATGTCCCCCCTTCTAGCCTCCACGTGTATGGGTTTAAGCCCACTCTTACCTGAAAGCCTTATCATAGTATCGGCGAGCTCGTTTATCGTAGTGGGCTTACCGGAGGCTATGTTAAAAGTTTCACCTGAAGCGTCTCCGTTTAAAGCCATTGTGAAAGCATCCACCACGTCATCCACGTATATGAAGTCCCTAGTCTGACATCCATCCCCATATATTATCGGAGGCTTACCCGACTTAATTCTACCTAGAAACTTGGCTATGACACCAGAGTAGTCGTTTAAAGGCTGCCCACAGCCGTAAACGTTGAAAATTCTAAGTATGACAGTGTCTAACCCGTAAACCCTATGGTAGACGTTTATGTAATGCTCAGCCGAAAGCTTAGAAGCCGCATAAGGTGATAAAGGTCTTACGGGGCTATCCTCCTTTAGAGGTAGCTCTGAAGGCTCACCGTAGACTGAGGCCGACGACGAAAATATGAGCCTTCCAACACCCCCCTTAACGCAGGCGTCTAAAACGTTAAGAGTACCCGCCACGTTCACCTCATTATACTCTAAAGGTCTACCGATGGATTCTTCAACACTAGTCTTACCGGCCAAGTGTACAACCGCATCAACACCTTTAACAGCCCCATAGACAACCTCACGGCTCCTAACATCTCCACGGATAAACTCAACAGAACCATCCAACCCTGAAAGATTCGCCATACTTCCAGAGCTTAAATCATCTAAAACCCTAACAACACACCCAACCTCAACAAGCCTTCTAACAAGACGACTACCTATAAATCCCGCACCACCAGTAACCAAGACTCTACCGTAGCAGTTCATCGTATTTACTCCCACTCTATGGTAATCTTCTTCCCCTCTCGCCTGATCTTAAAGGAGAAACCCAATTGTGTAAAGATATTACATAGTTGTTGAATACTCCGTAAAAGAAGTTCTTCATGCACACTTTTCACTAGTTTATCTCCAGTCTTTTCTTCGCCCATTCATCCTTCCTCATACTTAACCCTTATGGAAGGCCTACTCTTCTTCAAAACCCATCCCTTTTCAAACCCCAATTGTAAAGGAAATCTATACTATTAACTCGATGATAGATGTTAAAGGATTTCAAACTCTATCGGCACTCTCCTAGGTTTAGGCCCCTCGGGCGTGAATGCGATTCCCCAGGAGTCTATCTCAGGCCTCCCTATGATTAAGTCTACGCCTTTCCTCAGGTTTTCCGCAACCTCAAACACTGCTCCACCAGGCACCTCCACACCTTGAAAAACGACCCCCACCCTAGAATAACCTATTATCCTAAACCTCCCACACTCATCAGCCGTCCTCAAATCATAAGGCTCCTCTAGCGGTGTGAAAGCACCCAGTTTATCGGAGAGGGCTTTCGACATAACGCTCCTACTCGCCCCCGTATCCACGATCGCCTTAAGCTTAACAGACTTACCCCCAAACCTCAACTCGACTTCTGCTACAACCTCATCAGACTTCATGAAGGCGCAACCCTAATGAGCTTCGACCTCGCCCTATAAATCTCCAGCACATCCCTCTTAACCACGTGGATTTCAAAGGGGTCTTCAATACCCCTCTCCCAGAGGACTGCGAGCACCCTACCTGGGTTCAGGTTCGTAACCACTAAAACGTCTATATCGCTTGAAAGCAAATACCTACCCTCGGCGACACTACCGAACAGGTAAACCTCAGCATCCCCATCAAGCCCCCTGACAACATCCGCTATGGTGGCCAAGTATCTCCCAAGATTCCTAAATATTTCAGCCCGACGCCTCGCCTCCTCAACCAATAACTCCTCCGACAACCTCCACCACCTCTTCAACAACCCTCCTAAGCCTCTCCACCTCCTCCAAGCTGTAGTATCTCGGCACGTACCTGGAGGCTACGTAGGCGTCTTCCAATGCTCCAAGCTCCACGCTGAACTTGTAGAGCAAATCCTTAACCGCCTCGCCCCCAGAGACCTTGTATATCAACTCCAACAGCCTCCTGACACTGTGAGTCCTCGGATAGTCGACGCCCAACTTTAATAAGCATGCCTTTAAATAGAGCTGGAGGCCCTGCTCCAAGCTGAACGCCGCTAAATCGTAAAACCCCCTCTCCACCTGCATGCTCGCGGTTTCGCAAAACCTCCTAGACCTCTCCAAGAGGCTTTCATACTCCTCTAAACGGGTCAAAGAGACAACCTACACCCTAAGTTCTCTTAAGAGGATTCTAGCCAGCTCAACCGCCCTTTTTGCGCGTTGTAGAGCTAATTTGGCATCATTCTCCGTATATATTTCCCATGGGGTGAGGCCTTTTGTAGGCTCCCCATAGACTGCCCTACCATGCTCTGGTGCGAGGAAACCAGCGATCCCCGCCAACTCTTCCAGCTGTGGCTTTAGGTTTTGCGGTATTTGGCCGGCGATTTCTCTGAGTTCATGCGATGGATCGTGGGACCAGCTTGGTATCCTGTAGACCGCTATCACGGCTTTAGCGGCATTTTCAGCCGCAAGTTGTGACGATGAAACCGTCCCTCTGAAATCTCCACGTCCATAAGCATCTTCAGCTTCCATGAGGTAGCGTTCAGCCAATTTCAATCTATAGCCTATTTCAGATGTGGGGTTTATTTTGAGACTCATTGCAGAGATACCAGGGGCTTACCGTCAAGCCTCTTCCAGCCGTACTTGCCATCTGGGGTCCTATACCTGACGAGCTTCATGGAGTTTACGAATTGCCGCGCTTTTGAAGCTAATTCGCCGAGTTTACCAGTCTTATCGTAGATGACTATGCCATCCACTAAGATGTTGAGTAGGAGGGGTGTTAATTCAAGCTCTTCTCTGAAAAGCTCATCAGCCCTCACATCGATTAACGTTACAGCCCTCTTAACACATTTAGCCAAAACACCATATATGGCTGAGCGGGCTTCAAAACCCCTAAGACTCCTCAAAACTATGAAGACATCCACATCGCTAGATTCCCCAGCCTCCCCACGAGCCCAACTACCGAAAACCATTAAACCGAGAAACTCACCCC
>Ga0080004_1174008_pt1 | contig 34090 bp, 44 predicted proteins | sample WasSprMetagenome_FD_69207 | JGI IMG/M metagenome (GOLD analysis project Ga0080004, IMG submission 69207) | Sulfidic aquatic microbial communities from Washburn Spring, Yellowstone National Park, USA - WS (SPADES assembly) (version 2) | ecosystem: Environmental > Aquatic > Thermal springs > Hot...
GCGGCGGGTCCTGCTCCCGGCGGGGCCGCGGCCGCCGGGCCCGCGCCGGTGGGGACGGCGGGCGCCCGGCCGGCGGGCGGCGGGGGCCTTGCGGCGGCGGGGAGGGCGGCCGGCGCGGGCGTGGCCCTGGCGGGTGCGGCGGGGAGGGCGGCGGGGTCGGCGGCGTCCCACGCGGCCTCCTACCCGGTGGGGGCGCAGCCCGCGGGCGGCGCTGCCGCGGACGTGGGCGAGGCGGCTGCTTCCGCTGCGGCCGCGCGGCTCCTCCGGCGCGGGGAGGGTTCGGGCGCCGCGTCCTCTTCCGCAGGCGGCGGGTCGGGCTCCGGCCGGGCGGGTTCCGGCGCTGCCCGGGGGTCCGCCGTGGCTGTCGCGGCTCCGCGCCCGTCGGTGGGCCTGAGCGCGGACGGCCTGGACGGGTACCTGTACGGCTTTGTGCCGTTTGTCTTCCCGCGGGTTTGAGGATGGGGGTGTGCGGGGTGAGCGGTGATTTCTGGCTGGCGGCGGCTCTGGTGGGCCTCGCGGCTGCCCTGGGGGTGCTGTACCTGGGCCAGTTCCTGGCCTGGGCGGCCGGGCCGGGCGTGCTGAGCCTGGGCGAGTTCGCGCGGGCATTCGGGCCTGACGACTTCCTCCTGGCCCTGGCCGGGGGGCCGCGGCCCCCGTTTTTCCGGCTGGGGCTGGCCCTGGGCGGGCTGGGCCTGGTGCTGCTGGGGGTTGGCGCGGCTGCCCTGGCCCTGCGGGTCCGCGGCGGCCGGCCTTCCGACCTGGGCTCCGCCCGCCTGGGGAGCGCGCGGGGGATGAGGGAGGTGCTCGGTTCCGACGGCCTCGTGCTGGGCCGGAAGGTGCGGCTTTCCTCGCGGGCCTCGTTTGAGCACGTGGCCGTGGTGGGGCCCACCGGTTGCGGGAAGAGCTCCGGCTACTTCGTGCCCAACCTGCTCGTGCTGGAGGGGCCGTGCTCGCTGGTGGTGTCCGATCCCAAGGGGGAGCTGTACGACCTGACCTCGCGGCGGCAGAAGGAGCTGGGCCGGGAGGTGCTGGTGTTCGCGCCGCTTGACCCGGCCCGGTCGGTGAGGTACAACCCCCTGCGGGTGGCCCCGACCGCTTCGGCTGTGCGCGAGCTTGCGCACATGCTCCTGGTCAACGGCACGCGGGCGGCGGAGCTGATGACGGGCGGGAAGCACTCGTCCCCGGAGTGGATCACGCTTTCGGTGCCGCTCCTTTCGGCCGCGCTGCTCAGGGCCCGGGAGATCGGCGAGCCCGTGGACGACGTGGCCTCGGCGCTGGACTTTTTGCTGGAGACTCCGGACGAGAAGCTGCTCGGGGAGTTCCAGACCTGCTCGCCCGCGACCTGCCGGGAGTTCCTGATCTACGCTCAGGCGCTGGGCTCGGAGCGCACCGCGTCGTCCATCCGGGTGACGGTGAGCACGGGGCTGGGGCTCTTCAACCTGCCCGAGATCCGGGAGGTTACATCTGGGGCCGGGTTTGACCCCGCGCGCCTTCGGGAAAGGCCCACGGTGGTGTACGTGCAGGTGCCCGAGCGGAAGGCGTCGTTCCTTTCGCCTCTCATGTCGGTGTTCTACCAGCAGCTCATCGACCGGGTGCTGGACCGCGAGGGGCTGCCGGTCTACTTCCTGCTCGACGAGTTCGCCAACATCGGGGTGATCCCGGACTTCCCGCGGCTTGCCGCCACGGCGAGGTCGCGGCGGATATCGCTGTCTGTGGGCATCCAGGGCGTGGAGCAGCTGGAGGGCTGCTACGGCCGGGAGGCGGCGCAGGACATCCTGAACAACCTGAAGGTGAAGCTGTTCTTCCCGGGGCTGTCCACGTACAGCGCCGAGTACGCCTCGCGGCTCTGCGGGCAGGCCACCGCGGAGGTCAGGGGCTGGTCGCGGGAGGCTGGCAGGGCGGGGTACACGGAGATGTACTCGGCGCAGAAGCGGGACCTCATGACCCCTGACGAGGTGAGGCGGCTGGGGAAGGGGCGCCTGCTGGTGGTGGCGGCGGGGTGTGATCCCGTGCTGGCCTCCCAGCTCAGGTACTACGAGGACCGGAGGCTGAGGAAGCTGGTCGGGCGGCTGGAGGAGCCGGTGCGGGAGCCGGCTCCGGGCCCGGAGCAGGGGGCGGCGCCGCGGGCGGCTGCCGTCCCGGGAGAGCGCGTCCCGCCGGGTCAGCCGGCCGACCCGCTGGACTGGTGGTGACCGCTGGGAGGTGTTTGGCATGAGGATGTTGATTTTTGGCGGCATGATACTGGCGACCCTTGTGTGCGTTGTGACCGCCGGTCTGCTGGTTCTTGAGTATTCGCCGGAAAGGTTCCACGAGCCGTACCGGTCGCGGCTGTACTGGCGGGCCGCGTGTGCGGTGGTGGCGGCAGGTTTTGCCGCCTTGTGCATGTCCGGGCTGAAGGCGTTGGTGCGTTGACACCGGAATAGCTCTCCCGGGAGGGAGAGCAGAGCATGGCTGGTTGCGGAGTTGGGATGGCTGGCTTGGCTCTTGGACTTGCGGGGGTGGTGTTGCACGTGGGCTTGGGGCCATTTTGGAATGGCTGGTATGGGCGTTTGAGGCAGGACGCGCCTGCCGTCGGCGTGCAGGGCGTGGAGTACGGGCGGTGGCTGCTTGCCGCTGCCGGGTCCGGTTATTCGGTGGAAATCGAACCGCTGCGCTCTGCGGGTGAATGCGATCACTCGCGGCGGCAGGTGCTTTTGCCGCCGACGGCGTTGGGGCGCACGCTCGACGCGGTGCTTTCAGTTGCCCACGAGGTCGGGCATGCGGTGCTTGACAGGGGGCTTGCGGTGAGGCTGGGCTCCGGCCTGGGTCCGGTGGTGGTCGCGCTTGCCTGGATGGGTGCCCTGGTAGCGGCCGGGCGGCAGCATATGCCGCTGCTTGCCCTCCTGGCGGTTGCCGTGAGTGTGTTGCTGGTGGGGGATATGCTGGTGCGGGAACTCGGGGCGTGCCGGTTTGCCCGGGACTGCGTGTGCCGTGACTTTCCCGACCCGGCGTGCCGGGCCTGGGCGTGGGCCCAAACGCGCCTGGAGATCTGGCACATGGTGCAGATGACCGTTGCCCTCGGGCTCATGTTCCTGGCGGCGGGGGCGTTGGTGTATTTCCTTGGGGGATGGTGGGCGGGTCATGAGGCTTTGGCTTGAGAACGAGCGTTTTTTCCTGTGGATGGTGGTGGGGGCAGGGTTGGGGCTGCTCCTTTGTGCATGGTGGCAGTGGTTTTGGGTTCCGTAGATGCGGCTGAGCGGAGTGGGGCCGCCGCAGTTAGCGGAGCGCGGCGGGCCGTTTTGGGGCCGGGGGGTTCCCCGGCCCCAATCATGCTGGTGTGCAAGTGTTGGCGGTTTCGGCGGGGAGGAGGCCGTAGCGCTGGGTACAGCGGTTCGGTTTGCATGGTGGAGGCGTGGTCGGAAGGAGGCGGTTGGCGTGCTGAGCGATGCGGTTGAGGCTGTCCTTAATGGGCTCGGACCCGGTACCTGGGTAGCGGTGTCCGGGATGTCGTGTTCGGGCAAGACCGCGTTCCTGCGTGCCCTTGCGCTGGGCGTTCTTGCGCGGGGCGGTTCCGTGCTCTTGACCGGGGAGCCGATGGAGTACGAAGGCTTTTGGGATGACGTGCGGGTTGGGAGAGACGTGTTCTGCGCGCTCGACGGCCTTACCCGGAACCGGGACGAAGAGTTTGTTCGCTCGCTTCCGGCCGACCGTATGGGGGCCGTTGCTTTTTGGTCGCTGGACCCGGAGCATGCCTGGAATTGGGTGCTGCCGCAGGAGGCAGGGGCGCGCGTGCGTCTGTTGTTTCTTGAGGAGGTTGGAGAGATCGAGGTTACATTGTGGGATGGTCTTGGTTCGTGTGCGGGGTGCTGGCTGGTTGCTGCGGCGGATCTGCGATCTCTGCTTGCCAGACCCTGGCCAGTATCTGGGCTTGTTCAAGTAGAAATGCTGTATAGATTCGATGGCAGCCGTTGTCGGCAATATAAAGGCAGTCTGCAATCTTGTAAAGGTCAACAGGGGGAGGGCTGGTAAACTGGCTTTGCCACAAGTAAGCCGCAAATCGGTCAGGCTTTAGTTGTTCTCGCCATTCTTCGCGGGGGCGGAAGAGCCATACGCGGCCATATATCTGGTTTATCGGTATGGTTGTGATCGAATGGGTTGGCACGAGTATGCGGATCCGTCTATACGGTATGTAGTGCCCCGAGTAAAATGGTGGCAATGCGACGCGCCCGAGTCGTATAAGGTGTGCGATGGCTGCCGCGGGTTGGGGGCCCAGCAGACCTTGCTTTGCCCGGGAGAGCACCTCGGCAATGGTTTCCACGTCGGTATGGTTCGTCGTACGTTCCCTGTATTCCTGCTGGCTGGGGAGGTTCCCCGACCCGCGTACATAGGGAGGAGGACGACCTGATGGAGGGAGGTGGTGGCGGTGCGTGAGGAACGGTACCTGAGCCGCCCGGTGCTGGGCCTGTGCCGGGTGCTCATGGCGGCGAGCCCTAAGGCCTGGCTGGGCTACTTCGTGGAGGACGGACCGGGCGCGAAGGTTGGCCACGTGGACTGGGAGACGGGCCACGTGCGGGAGTACCGGCTGGTGGGCTTTGAGGCGGTGGGCGAGCGGACCTACCTGGAGCTCGAGTCGCCTTCGGGCGGGAGGCTGCTTGCCGAGCCCTGCGAGTGCGTGCCCGCCCAGGTGCTGGCCCAGGGCGGGGCCGTGGAGCGGGCCATCTCGGTTCCGCTGGTGTTCGACCGCGCTTCCCGGGCGCTGGATGCGGCTTCCCGGCGCGGCGCGCGCGTTGCCTCCTCGGTGCGGGAGCGCCTGGTCGACCTGGGCAGGCGTGCCGAGAAGGCGTTCCGCGACTGGCTGGCGCGGGGCGCGGAGGCGGTGCGCGCTGCCGGTGCGACGGGCCGCGGGGCGGTTGCGGCGGGCAGGGATGCGGTTGTGGGCACCGCCCGGTCAGCGCGGGACGGGGCGGTTCGCATGGCGGCGGGCGTTGCCGTCGGCGCGGCGCGGGCGCTGAGGAAGCCCCTTGAGGCGGCTGCCGGTGGGCTCAAGAGGGCCGAGGAGCGGTGGTCGGTGTGGCTCAGGCAGGTCCCGGCGGGCTCGGAGCTGGCCGGGGAGGCCCTGTCCGAGAAGGTGGGTGCTTCGGCGGCGGTGGCCGTGGTGGAGGACGGCGGCAGGGTGTTCGCCCCGGCCGGGGAGGGCTTCCGGGAGGTCTCCGAGGCCGCCCTGGACGCCGAGGGCCCTGTGGTCGGCCGGGTCACGGATGCGGGGCTGGAGTGCGGGCCCCTGTCCCCCGGGGTCGAGCCCGTGCGGGCGCCCGAGAAGGACCGGGCGGCCGAGATGGGCCTTTAGTGCGGAGGAGGGGTGGCTGTGCGCTTCATCGAGTTCTGGGGGGCTTTGCCGGCGGAGCTTGAAAGCGAGCTCGGGCTTTTCGAGCTCGGGCGGTCGGGCGGCAGGACGAGGGTGCTTGCGCTTGACCGCGTGGCCCGCGGCCTTGCCGGCCGCGTGAGGGTCGTGGAGGACAGGGAGGCGCGGCCCGAGGACATCGCGGCGCACTACGCCGGGCTGCGCGGCCCCGATGCCCGGGCGCGGTCGAGGTTCCGGCTGAAGCTCCTCCTGGGCATGGCGGAGGAAGAGGAGGGCGTGCTGCCCGACGACTTCTGGGTGGAGGCGCTGGGCGGGCTCTCCGATGTGGCGAGGATGGGAGCGGAGATGGCCAGGCTGGGCCTGGATATCGCGTAGCGTGTGTTGGGGAATCGCATAGTTTCGTGCGGCGGGGCCGCCCTGCGGGGCGGCCCCTCGCGTTTCCGGGAGGTGATGGGCGTGGCGGGGCTGAGGAGTCGCGTTTCCGTGGAGGCGTTCGCGCCTGCGGCGCTGCTGCCGGGGGCGGCGGCGCGGGTGGCTACGGACGCGGGCGCGCGCGTGCTCTTCGAGCGGCACTGGGACGGAGTGCTGGCGGTGGCCTCCGCGGGGGAGCCTCGCTGGCTTGCCCGGGATCGGTCGGTGGTGGTGAAGCGGGGGCTTCCTTTGCCGGATGGTCTGGCGCCGGGGGTGGTGCGGGACATCGCGCTCGACTTTGACCTCGGGCGGTACGCGCGCGATTTCGGGGTGGCGGCGCTGCCCGAGGTGCCCGACCTGGACTCGCAGGTGGCGGCGGGGCTGTTCGAGGAGCTGGCAGGGGGTTCGGCCAGCTTCGTGCGGCTCCCGCCGGGCCTTGAGGCGGACGGGATGCTGAACCTGGACGTCTCCTCGGGGGCGGTGGGCCTGCGGCAGCCGTTCCGTTTCGACGGCTCGAAGGCGGTGGTGGACCACCACTTCTCGCGGGGCGAGAGGTCGGCGCTGGCGGTTCTCGACCGGGAGTTCCGGGGGGTGGAGGTTCCGGGGCAGGCCCTGGAGCTCGCGCACACGGAGGCCGAGCACCGGGCGCTGCTTTCGGGGGATGTGGCGCTGGGGCTGGCACCGTATCTTGAGCCGCGGCTGGTCCTGTTGCTGGCGAGGGAGGGGGCCCTGCTCGAGCCGGTGTCGCGGCTGCGGGGGCTGGACTACTGGGGTCCTGCCGTGGACCGTGCCCTGGCCGCGAGGGACGCGGCGCTGCGGGCGCCCGTCCGGGTTGTGGGCGAGGTGGCCCTCGTGGGGCCGGGCGGAGTCCTGGCGGGGTTTGCCTCCGGCGCCTCCGCGGTGGTGGAGGTGCGCGAGCGGGGCGGGGGCGTTTTCGTGTCCGCGCGTTCCGTTCCTGGCCGGGCCCTTCCGGGGAGGCTGGTTTCCGCCCTGGCGTCCCTGCCGGGGGTGCGGGTGGGCCCCGACAGCTCGTTTGCCGCCTGCGCGGGTTCCGACGGCCGCGGCATCCCGGGCCCGGCGGCCGAGGTGGCCGCGCAGCTGGCGCGGGGCCTTGAGGGGCGGGGCCTGGAGAGGGGGCCCGTGCTCGAGCGGGGCCGGGAGTTTTGATGGGGAGGTGAAAGCTTGTACGGGCGCAGGGAGCGGTCCGGAGCCCGCGACCTGGCGCGGTGGTTCGTGCGGCGGCAGGCCCGGAGGGCGCTCCTTCTGGCTGCGAAGTCGCTCCTTGGCGTGCTGGGGGTCTGGGGTGTAGCCGCCCTGGCCGTGGTGGCGGTGCTCCTCTTCGGGCTGTCGCTGGCCATGGGCGCTCTGGGCTCCGGGGATCACGACCTGAACGGGCAGCTTGACGCATCCGACCAGGCGCTGCTCGAGCGGTACCGGAGGGCGTCGGAGTCCACCGCCCCGGATGGGGTGGAGGCCCACTTCCGGGTTCCGTGGGAGCTCCTGAGGGCGGTGGATGCCGCGCTGTCGGCTGCCGGGGAAGATGCCTGCCGGGCGGAGGAGTCCGCCCGGGCTCTCGCGCCCAGGTTCGGGTACCGCGAGTCCGAAGAGGTGGTGCGGGTCTTCAGGGAGGACGGGTCGGTTGACGTCTCCCGGAAGGCCGTGCGGCTTCCGGTTCAGGCCGACACCTACCGTGGAATTTACCGGCTGGAGTACGAGAGGAGGCGCGAGGAGGGACGCCTGGACACGGGCGAGAGGTACGTGAGGGAGTACGATGCCTTCTGCCGGCTCGTCCCCGTCTCGCGGGGCTACGGCAGGCTGAGGGAGTACCTGGGGCGGCTCCTGGGCAGGCCGTGCACCGACGGGGACCTCCAGCTCGTGCTGTGGTTTGCCGGTGCCGCCGAGGGCCGTGCCTGGGGCGGGGTGAGGTCGCCGGGGGACGTGCCGCCCGAGCTTCTTCCCGAGTTCCGCGCGGCCGGCGAGGTCCACGGTGTTCCCTGGTCGGTGCTGTGCGCGATTGCCTGGGTGGAGTCGCGGTTTGACCCCGGCGCGGTGGGCCCGCCGAACTGGACGGGGGAGCTGGCGCAGGGGATGATGCAGTTTCTGCCCTCCACCTGGAGGAGGTGGGGCGTGGACGCCGACGGCGACGGGGTGGCGTCGCCGTTTTCGCCGGTGGACGCGATATGGTCCGCCGCGCGGTACCTTGAGGCGTGCGGGGCCCGGACGGACCTGTACCGGGCCATATTCTCCTACAACCGGGCTGACTGGTACGTGCAGGAAGTGCTCGATGTGGCCGCCTGGTACGAGGAGCACTTCGGTTACTGAAGGGGGTGCGGTTCGTGGTGAGGGCGATTGCGGTTGCGCTGGTGCTGGTGCTGGTGCTGGCCCTTGCCCCGGCGGCGCTGGCCGCGGGCGAGGGTGTGAAGGTCCCCGAGCCCATACCGCCTGAGCGGTTCTTCGGGCAGGTTGAGGGGCTGATGGGGAAGATCCTGGGCTTCGTGGGGACGTTCGGGTTCATCGTGTGCATGATCGTGCTCATCGTGGGCGTGATCCTGTGGGTCGGCGGCCGGGCCACGGGCAACGCGGCGCTCGCCCGGGCGGGGGTCGGCGCGGTGGTCGGCGCCATCATCGGGGTTGTGGTCATCGAGATCGCGCCCGTGCTGGTGGCGCTGGGCAGGGGGGCGCTGAAGTGATGAGGGTGCTCCTTGCGGTCGATCACGAGCCCACCGAGCGGGCGCTTTCTGCCGCCGGGCACCGGGTGGAGGTGGCCCAGTACCGGGAGGCGGTTCCCGCCCTGCTTGACCGCTTCGCGCCGGACGTGGTGGTGCTTTCCTGCGACCTGCCGGGCTCGGTGCCGCTCGAGGATCTCCTGTGGCAGGCCAGGCTCGCGGGGGCGCGGGTGGTGCTGCTCGCCGGGAGGAGGCCGAAGTCCGACCCGGTGCTGGAGGCGGCCTTCCGGATGGGGGTGTACGACATCCTGTTCGACCCGGCCTCGCCGCAGGACGTGCTGGCCGCGCTTTCTTCCCCGGCCTCCTTCGCCGACGCGGCCAGGCTCCTGGGGATGCGGGTGCCCGAGCGGAAGGTGGTCGAGAAGAGGGGTCCCCGGGTCCTGGGGGTGTGGTCTCCCGTTTCCGCGGGCAAGACGTTCTGCGCGGTGAACCTGGCCGCGGTGCTGGCCCTGCGGGGCGAGCGGGTGCTCCTTGCCGGGCTGGACGGCTCGGGCGACAGGGCGGTGTGGCTGGGGCTTGACGGCTCGCCGGAGCCCCGGGAGGCGCCCTCGGTCCCCGGCCTGCTGGTGGCGGAACTGCCCGGCTCCCGCCTGGCGCTGGAGGCGGCCGAGTCCTCGGGAGCCTCCGTGGTGGTGCTGGACCCGGCCGATCCCTCGGCGGAGGGGGTGCGGCTCCTCGGGGTGTGCGACCCGGACTACGCGAGGCTGCTGCGGGTGAAGCGCGGCCTCGCGGCCCTTGGCGCGTCTCCGGTGCTGGTGGTCAACCGCTGGGTAACTCTGCCGGGCGTGCCGGTTGACCCTGCCGCCGTGCTGGGCGTGCGGGTGGCGGCTTCCCTGCCCGACGATCCCCGGTCGGTGCTCTCTTCGGTGGCTGAGGGTGTGCCGCTTGCGGTGTCGTCCGCCGAGTGGCGTCGGCGCTTTGAGGAGCTGGCGGGCCTCTTCGGGGGGTGATGGGGTTGCGGCGGATGGTGGTGTGCCTGGCTGCGGTGGCGCTGGCTGCCTTCCTGGCGGCCGGCTGCTTTTTCGGGGGCGGGGAGAGGGAGGAGCCGAAGCGCGTGGTGGCGTCCTTCCTGGAGGACCTGGCCTCGAAGCGTTTTGAGCAGGCCGTCTCCAGGCTCTCGGGGGATGCGCTTGACGCCGCCGGCTCGCTCCTGCCCGCGCTGCGGGCGATGGACTACGAGGCTAAGGTGTCCGACCTGGAGCTTCGGGTGACCGAGTACTCGCGTTCCTCCGGCCGTGCCCTGGTGGACGCCCGCTACCGGCTTGAGCAGCGGGTGCCGGGGTACGGCACCGTGGTTCAGGACGTGTGGGCCGCGTTCCACCTCCGCCGGGTGGGCGGGGAGTGGAAGATCTGCCTGGCCTACACGGTTGCCCGCAAGTGAGCGGATTGAGAAGGAGGGATGGCGTTGCGCAGGGGTGGATTTGGGGTCTGGTTTCTGCTGGCGGTGCTCTTCGGCCTGGCGGCCGCTTTTCTGGTGGTGAGTGCCATTTCCGCTGCCTCCCGGACCGAGAGGGTGGTGGTGGCCGCCCGCGAGGTGGCCGCCTTCCGGCAACTTACTGCCGATGACCTGCGTCTTGAGGACGTGCCGCGTGCGGCGGTGCCGAAGGATGCTGTCCGGGACCTGAACCAGGCGGTGGGGAAGTGGACGCGGGGGCTCCTGCTTCCCGGCGAGGTGCTCAGGCAGGGGCACCTGGCCCAGGAGTCCGGGTTCCGGGGCGTGCTGGGCGCGAAGCTGGCTTCCATGGGCGATCCGGGCATCCGGGCCATGGCGCTGCCTTTGGGCAACGAGACGTCCGTGGGCGGCGAGGTGAGGGAGGGCGACCGGGTCGACCTGCTGGCGGTGGTGAACGTGTCCGCCGGGGGGCAGCAGGTTCTGCTCAGCAAGGTGATTGCCACCGCGGTGCCGGTGCTGAAGGTGGGCGGGGGGAGTTCGGATCCCATGGCGCCGCCTTCGAGCGGTGCGCTGGTGGTGGCGGTGAGGCCCGACCTGGCTGAAGACATCGCGTACGTGCTCGGGTCGGGAAAGCTCTACGTCCTGCTGAATCCCTATCAGGCGGATGAGTCGGCGGCGAAGACGTCCGGCGTGGTTCCGGAGCTGTTCCTGAGGAAGCACGGCTACGAGCTCGTGCCCGTCCACCCGGGGAGGTGAGGCCGTGCGGAGGGTGCTTCTTGTCAGTTCCGACCGCGAGCTTTCGGAGGGCCTGGTTTCGTCCGGGCTCTCGGGTGGTTCGCTCCGGGTGGTGTCCTCGTGCTCCAGGCTCGGCGACCTGCCGGGGGCCGTCTCTACTGACCTGGATGCTGTTCTGGTGGACGAGGACGTGGTTCGGTCCCGCGAGCAGGCGTCGAAGGTGCTTGAAGCGTGCCGGGGCCTGCCGGTGTACCTGCTGGTGGGCTCCGGCGGCGACCCGGTGGAGGTGTGGCGGCGGGCGCGCGCTGCCGGGTTCGCGGGGGTCGCGCCCAGGTCCGGTGACGCCTTCCTGGTGGCGCAGGCGCTGGACGGGGTGCGCCCGGCGGCCGGCGCTGCGCCGCAGGTTCCGGGTGGCGCTGTCCCGGCGGCCGGTGTTGCGGCACGGGCCGTGCCGGAAGCCGTGCCCGCGGGCGGGCCTGGCGCCGCTTTCCCGCCCCGGGGAGAGGCGGCGGTTCGGCCCGCGCCGCCCGAAGTCGGGGCGGAGCGGCGCGTCACGCCGGTTGCCGCCGGTCCTCTCGACCGGGCGCTGGGCTGGCGGGGTGGCGGGGCGGAGGAGCCTGCCGGCGAGCGGGTGCTGGTCGCCAAGCAGGAAGTGGTCTGCGTGTTTTCGCCCAAGGGCGGGGTGGGCAAGACCGCTCTGGCCACGAACCTCGCGGCTGCGCTGAGGCCGGCCGGGGTGAGGCTGAGGGTGTGTCTGGTCGACTTCGACGTGGAACGCTCCGGGGTTGCCCGCGCGCTCGGGCTTCCCCAGTCGGTGAGCCTGGTGGACTGGGCGGAGCTCCCCTCCGAGAGCGCCGACGTGGTGCGGGAGTACACGGTGGAGTACCGGCCCGGCCTCAGGGTGCTACCGGCTCCCCTCCGTTTTGAGGACGCCCTGCGGGTTGGGGTGGAGCTGGCCGAGCGGGTGATCGATCTGGCCCGGCGGGCCTTCGACGTGGTGGTCCTGGACACGGGCGGGAGCCTGAAGGAGGACGTGGCCGTGGTGTGCCTGGAGCGGGCGACGAGGGTCATCGTGCCCTGCACCCTGGAGGCGCCGTCCATGTCCATGGTGGTGGACGCCCAGCGGGTCCTGGCCCAGCTGGGGGTGCTGGACAGGGCCCTGCTTGTGGTGAACCAGGCGCCGCGGAACCCGCAGGTGAGCCTGGAGGACGTGAGGCGCTACCTGCGGGAGGACTTCGTGAGGTGGCCGCGGGTCATACCTTACGACGCCCAGGCGCGGTCGGTCATGGCGCGGTGCGAGCTGCCGGTCCTGGTTGCGCCCTCGTGCCCCTTTGCGCGCGAGGTGAGGGCGCTTGCCTCCGAGCTCGTGCCGGTGCTGGAGGCCAGGCCGCGCGGGCTGCTGGGGAGGCTGTTCAGGAGATGAGCAGGCTGATTGAGCAGAGGCTGTCCGGCGGGGAGGCGCGGCGTCCCGCGGCGGCGCCTCCTCCTGCGGACCTGGACGGGGCGCTGGCGAGGCTGCGCCAGGTCATGTTGGAGCGGGTTGAGCCCGGGCTCCTGGGGGTGCGGGGGGAGGCGGGCAGGCGCCAGCTGAGGGAGCGGCTGGGAGCGCTGGCGGGGGAGGCGCTGCGGGACGTCTCGGCCATCGTCCGCATGGCCGCCATCGAGCGGCTGATCGATGAGGTGACGGGGTACGGTCCCATCCAGCCGCTCATGGATGACCCCGAGGTGACGGACGTCATGGTGAACGCCCCCGACCAGGTGTACTACATGAAGGGCGGCGTGATCCGGAGGGCGGACGTGAGGTTCGAGGGGCCGGATCAGATCCGGGTGCTGATCGACCGGATCTGCGCGCCCGTCGGGCGGAGGGTAGACGAGTCGACGCCCATGGTCGACGCGCGGCTTCCCGACGGCTCCCGGGTGAACGCGACCATACCGCCGGTGACGCCGGACTCGCCGACCATCACCATCCGCAAGTTCGGGCGCCGGCTGACGCTCGACGAGCTGGTGTCCCTGGGGACGCTTCCGCGGGAGCTGGTGCCCTGGCTTTCCGCCGTGGTCCGGGGCAAGTGCAACGTTGTGGTCTCGGGTGGCACGGGCTCGGGTAAGACGACGCTCCTCAACTGCCTGTCGTCGTTCATCCCGCCTGAGGAGCGGATCATCACCATCGAGGACACGCTGGAGCTGCAGCTCCAGCAGCCGCACGTGGTGAGGATGGAGGCGCGGCCGCCCAACATCGAGAGCAAGGGGGCCATAACCATCCGGCACCTGGTGGTGAACGCCCTGCGCATGAACCCGACCCGGATCATCGTGGGGGAGGTCAGGGCCCAGGAGGCCTGGGACATGCTGCAGGCCATGAACACCGGCCACGAGGGCTCGATGACCACGGTGCACGCCAACAGCCCTCACGACGCCCTGCTCAGGCTTTTTGCCTGCGCCCAGATGGCGGGCGCGGAGATCCCCAAGGAGGTGATCTGGGGGTACCTGCGCTCGGCCATCGACCTGGTGGTGCAGGTGGAGAGGATGGTCGACGGTTCGCGCCGGGTGGTCTCGGTGTGCCAGGTGGCGGGCGAGGAGGTCGAGCCCCTGTGGGAGTGGGACGGCTCGCGGCTCAGCCCGACCGGCGCGGCTCCGCGCTTCGGGGACAAGCTCAGGCGGCACGGCGTGTCCCTGCCGGGGGTGGGAGCGTGACCTCGCTTGCCGGAGTGTTTGCGTTTCTCGCCTGCCTGTGCCTGGGCATGGCCCTGTGGTCGGCGCGGAGGGCGCGGGAGGAGCGGGTGGCCCGGCTGGTGGGCAGGGAGGCCCCGCCTCCTCCGCGGAGGCCGCGGAGGAGGGCCGACCCGGCGAAGCTCCGGCGCGACCTGGCCGTGGGCCTGCTCGGGGCGCTGGGCGGGTTCGTGGTGGTGATGGCCTGCGTGGGCAGCCTGCCCCTGGCGCTGGCGGGGATGGGCGTCGGGGTGCTGGCGCCCAGGTGGTACGAGTCGAGGAGGAAGGCGGCGCGCGAGGCGGCCTTCTCGCGCCAGCTCGAGGGTGCGGTGTCGCTGATGGCCTCGGTGCTGCGGGCCGGAGGGTCGCTTGAGCAGGCGGTGGCGCGCGTGGCCGAGAGGTACGGCGAGCCCCTGGGCCCCGAGTTCGCGCGGGCGCTGAAGGAGGCGCGGGCGGGGAGGCCGTGCGCGGAGGCGGTGGCGGCCATCGAGGAGCGGGTGCCCATTCCCGAGATGAGGGTGCTGGCGGTGGCGGTCGCGGTGTGCTCCCGTACCGGCGGCGACCTGGCGTCGCTTATGGACCGCACGGCGGAAGCGGTCAGGTCGCGCCGGCAGGTGGCGCAGATGTTCCGCGCCTACACGGCCCAGGGGAGGCTGCAGGCGACCGCCATCGGTCTTGCCCCCCTGGCTGTCCTGGGGGTGCTGAGGCTGCTCGTGCCCTCCATGCTGGACCCGCTGCTCCGGACGCCCTTCGGGCAGGTCGTGCTTTACGCCTGCTTCGCCTGGATCGCCCTGGGCTGGTGGGTAATCTCGCGCATGGTGACTCCGCCCAGAGAGATGGAGGGCATTTGAGCCTGGAGTCTGGTTGCGGGAGGTGAAGTGCGGCGCCCTTTCCGGCCCCGGCGCGGGATAGGGCGCCGCGGCTGTCATGCAGCTTGCTGCTTTCTGCGCGTTCGCGTCGGCGTTCCTGCTGGTCCTGGGTCCGCGCCTTGGGGCGCGGGCGCCCGTTTCCGCGTTGGCCCGGGCGCTGGGGCAGGTTCCCCTGCGGCAGGTGGCCCCGCTGACGCTGCGGGGGCTGATCCGCCTGGTGCGGGAGCGGGTGGGAAAGCTTCTTCCCGGGTATGAGCTGGAGGACCTGCGGGACCGGCTGAGGTGGGCGGGGAGGCCCTGGGGCCTTGACGCGGAGGACTTCCTGGCGGTGAAGGTGATCTCGGGGGCGGCGCTGGGCGTGCTGCTGCCGCTTATCTTGCGGCCCGGGGCTCTGTGGGGGCTTCTCCTTGCCGCGGCCGGGGCCATGGGGGGCTACGCCCTGCCCGACTTCTGGCTGAGGGGGAAGGCTCAGGCCCGGCAGGCAGTGCTGCGGGGGCAGGTGCCCGGGTTCGCGGAGCTCCTGGCGGTGGCGTGCGACGCGGGCCTGGACCTTTTGGGCGCTGTGGAGGCGGTGTCCTCGCGCTACCGCGGGCTGCTTGGAGACGAGTTCGCCCGCACGAGGGCGGAGATCATGGCCGGGCGGCCGCGGGAGGAGGCGTACCAGGACCTGGCCGAGCGGAACGGGTGCGACGAGCTGACGCTGCTCGTGAACGCCGTGTCGCAGGCCGAGCGCTACGGGACCCCGGTGGCCGAGGCCCTGAAGGCGCAGTCGCGGAGCCTGCGGGATCTCGCGCGGTCGAGGTTGCAGGAGCGGGCGCAGGCGCTCACGGTGAAGATCATCTTCCCCGTTATTGTCTTCGTGTTCCTGCCGCTCGTGGTCATCATCCTGGGGCCGCTCCTCGTGAACATGATGATCCTGTTCAGGCAGTAGGCCGGGGTGATGTCCCGTGGCGGAGGTGCCGTTTCCCGCCGGCCGGGTGGTCCCGGTCGGCTCCTTTTTCGGAAGGCTGCGGGGTTTGATCGGCCGCCCTCCTCCCCGGCCCGGGGAGTGCTGGGTGCTGTGGCCGGCCCGGAGCGTGCACACGCTCTTCATGGCGTACGCCGTGGCCGCCTGTTTGCTCGACCGCTCGGGCCGGGTCCTGTGGGTCCGCGACCCCATGCCTCCCTGGCGGCTGGCGCCGGTTCTTCGCGGCGCCTTCTTCCTGCTCGAAGCGGCCCCCGGGTCGTTCTCGGGGCTTTCGCCCGGCGATGTGGTTGTTCTGCCGGAGGTGCTGCTCTGTGTTGCTCGCGGTTCTTCTGCTCCTTGGGGCCGTGGCCGTGCACGAGGGGGGCCACGGCCTGTGCGCCCTGGCCCTGGGGGTTCCCGTGCGGGAGCTGGGCCTGGGCGTGGGCCCTCCGCTGGCGAGGGTGAAGGTGCGCCGCCTGGTCCTGTCGCTCCGCGCCTTCCCGGTGGGGGCGCTGGTGGATCTCGATGACGGGGCGTACTACCGGCTGTCCGCGGGTCGCCGGGTTCTCCTGGCGCTGGCCGGGCCGGGCGCCAACGCGGCTGCGGCCTTCCTGGCCCTGTTCGGCCTGGGCTTGTGGTGGGGACGCGATGCCGGGCTGAGGGCGCCCGCAGTCGCCGCGGGTTTCGCCTGGGGGGTGCTGGCAGGGGTGGTCCGGCTTTCCCTCCGGTCGGGGAGTGCGGAGCTGGTGGGGCCGGTGGGGTTTGTGGCCGCGGTGCGGGATCTCGGGCCCGTCGGGGCCGCGGAGGGCGTGCTCCTCTTTTCGCTGCTTTCGCTGGGCCTCGGCGCGGTCAATCTCCTGCCCGTTTTCCCCCTGGACGGGGGCAGGGCCCTGGTTGAGGCGTTTTCCGGGCGGCTGCGGCCGTCCTGGAGGCGCGGGCTGGAGAGGTTCGGGTGGGCGGCGGTGGCGGTGCTGGGCCTGCTGGTGCTTGCCGCCGACCTCTGCCGCCTTTAGGGGGGTGGTGATGCCGGGAGCGCGGCCCGGAGTTTGGAAGCCGGCAAGGGAGGAGGTGAACGGCTGTGAGCGGCGTGCTCTCCGTGCTGAGGGCCGGCGTGCGGCGGCTGGCCTCGCGGTTTGTCCGGGACGAGCGCGGGCAGACCCTGATCGAGTACATGATGATCGGCCTGCTCGTATTCGTGTTCGTGCTCGTCTCCGTGATGGCCCTGCGCGGTCAGCTCAACACCGTCATCCAGAAGATCACGAACGCGCTGTCGAGCACTTAAGCGGTGCGGCGGGGGAGGGTCCACCACCTCCCCCGCGCTTTTTGTGGGGGTGGTGCAGCGTGCTTAGGTTGCTGAGGTGCGAAAGGGGCCAGGCGCTGATGGAGTTCGTGGCGGTGCTGCCGCTTTTGCTCCTGATCCTGCTCGGGACGCTGGTGCTGGGCCTCGGGGTGAACGCCAAGCTGGTGGTTTCCTCGGCGGCGCGGGAGGGGGCGCGGTATGCGGCCATCGTGTGGGAGAGCCAGGGCTGGGGTGCTCTGCCCGGGGTGAGGCAGAAGGTGCGGGATGCCCTGGCTGCCGGCGGGCTGAACGTGTCCGATCCCTCGTACTTCAACCCCGGGCAGGACGTGCAGGTGGCCGACCTGGGGGACTACGTGCAGGTGACGGTGAGCTACCGGCAGCCGACTTTCGTGCGGACGCTGGGGCAGCCGTCGGGCCTTGACCTCGGCTCGCGGCTTCAGCTCCGCTCCTCCAGCATCTTCCGGAAGGAGCGGTCGGGGCCTTGAGGGAGTCGGGCCAGGTCGGGATCGCGCTGGCGGTGTGGATCTTTGTGTTGCTCCTGGTCATGGCCCTGGCGCTGGATGCCGGGAGGGCGGTGATGCTGAGGTCGCGGGTGTCGGACGCGGCAGACGCGGCGGCCCTCGCGGGGGCGTCCACGGGAGTGACGGTTTACGAGGTGGACGCCTTCGGGACTGTTTACTCGAAATCGGTGTCCCTGGACCCCGACCTGGCCCGGCGGGCCGCGCTCGAGTGCCTGAGCCGGAATATGGCGCGGGTTCCGGACGCCGAGCTGCTGGAGGCTTCGGTGGAGGTGGACCCGGCCCAGCGGACGGTGCTCGTGCGGGCGCGGGCGCGGGTGGGCACGCACCTGCTTGGGGTCCTGGGCCCTTCGTGGAGGTGGCTCCAGACATGGGTGGTTTCCGCGGCCGAGGCCCTGCCCCGCTAGGGGAGAAGGGCCAGACGCTGATCGTGCTGGCGGTGTGGCTGGTGGTCCTCCTGCTCGTGGCCGGCCTGGTCCTGGACATGGCCAGGGTGCAGGTGCTGAGGCACGAGCTGCGCAACGCCTGCGAGGCGGGGGCGCTGGCCGCCGCGCTGTGCGCGGAGAGGCAGGAGGAGGGCCACTGGGAGCCCATTTACGAGTGGGTTCCCGATCCGGAAACCGGCGAGCTCAAGAGGGTGAAGGTGGGGGAGGAGTGGGTGGTCGACCGCGAGTGGGCGGAGATCACGGACCCGGACCGGGCGCGGGATGAGGGGTACCGGGCGGCCATGGTCAATGCCCTGAACCTGTTCCCCTACGCCCGGGTGGAGCGGCTGGACCTGGAGGGGCTTTCGGGGGAGAACCCCGAGGTCAGCGTGTCCATCACCGCCAGGTGCGCCACGCTGCTCCTCGGCCCTGTGCTCGGGGGAGCCAGGGACGTGGTGGTGAGGGTTTCCGCCTCGTCCAAGGCGGCGCTGGCCGGGAGGAGGTAAGGCTGTGAGGGTGCTGCTCTTGCTTCTGGTCGTTGGGGCCGTGTGCCTGCTGTATCTGGGCGGGGCCGGGCTGCCGGGCGTCGGCAGGCTCGATTTCCCGCCGGAGTTTCCGGCTGGAGCGGTGCCGGTCCTCGCGGCGGTGCCGGGCGGCTTGCCGGTGGTGCTGGCGGCGGCGCCCGCTCTGGCCTTCGGGCCGCTGCCCGCGCCGGGGTCCGCGCCGGTGCGGGTGGAGGGGCAGGCGGGGGCCGGTGCGCCCGGCGGAGGTGGAGTTCCGTCGCCGGGGCCTTCGGAGCGCGGCGAGCTCGAGTACGTGCGGGGAGGTGCGGAGCGGTGAGGGCGGTGGCCTTTGCGGTTTTCCTTGCCGTGCTCTGCGCCTCCCCGTGCCTTGCTGCCTGGGGCCTGGTGGGCTGCCTGCCGCCCGCTCCGGGTGAGGGCGCCGCGCTTGCGTCGAGCCGCGCCCTGCTCGGTCTGTGCCTGGCGGAGCCCGGCCGGTACCTGGATGGGGTGGAGCGCTGCCTGGCCGCTGCACGGGGAGGGGAGGCGTCCTGGCGGGATTTCGGCCTGTCCCTGCCCGACCGGGAGCGGGCTTACCTCAACGCCCTGGTCGTGCCCGGGCTTTCCGCCTGGCGGCGCGGGGAGGCCAGGCTGGTCTCCTGCTCGGGCCTGGGGTGGGAGTCGGCGCTGGTCGTGCGGGCGCTCGCAGGTGGTTCCAGGTGATTGAGTCGGTTGCTTCGGTCGGTCCGGGGACGCCGGGGGTGGGGATGGAAGGCAGTTGGCGGGAGTTGCGGGGCAGGAGGGGTTGGGGTTGGATGCCTTGCAGCTGATGCGGCTTGTGGCGGACGCTCGTGTTGTTCTGATTGCCGGGCATGAGGCCAGCGGCAGGACTGCGGTGTTGGCTTCCCTGCTTGGGGGCATGGTGGACGTGCCGGTCGTGGTGGTGTCGTATTGGAACGAGTTTGCGGGGTTTGCAAGGTATGACTTGTGGGAGTGGGCGGTTGGGGAGCGGACAGCGGGAGATTTGATTTCTCTTGTGCCCCGCGGGGGGTTGGTCGCAGTCGACCATGTGGATTGTCCGGCTGTGGGAGCTCTCGTCGCTCAGCTGGTGGCGCATGGGCTCAGGGTTTGGTGTTGCGCTTGCAGCCTCCTGGTGGGGTCGGCAGAGGAAGCGGCGGATCTCTTGCGTTCTCTTTGCCGGGTTGCGGGGTTTGGCCTTCCCGTGGATGTGCCGGATGGGGTGGTGCTGCTTGGCCGCAGGCGGGCCGGAGAGCCCGTGCGTATCGCGGAGGTGTATCGGGCGGGGCATGGGGTTGTAAGGAGGGGGACCGTCTTTAATCCCATCAGGTAAGCGGCATAGATTCGGTGACTTCCGTCGTTCACGAAGTAACGCCGGCTTCCCAGGCGTACTGCAGGGATTGGCATGAGTGGGGCTCCGGTGAAGCGCGTGTGGTGGGGGTCTGGTCACCATGAGAACCACTGTTGACCCTGTGGCCGATGTTGGCGGCCTTTCGCAACCGGTCGAGTCTGAGAGTTGAAGGGGGGATGTGAGTTGCAGATCGGCGTTGATGTCGGCTACGGCTTCGTGAAGGCCGTTTCGTCGGAGGGCGGCAGGGTGTCGTTCCCGTCCGTGGTTGCTCCGCTCTTCGGAGAGCGGAGGCTGGAGCTGCCCGGGGTTGCGGGTGCTGAGCCGGCCTACGAGGTGGAGGTTGGCGTTGGCAGTGACAGGCCCCAGCGGTTTGCGGTGGGTGACTACGCCCTGCACTGCGAGGGTGCGGTGAGGGCGTGGAGGCTAGATGGCCAGGCCGCCCACGAGAACACAAAGGTGTTGCTCCTCGCCGCCTGTGCCCTGCTGGGGTGCGGTGCTGGGACGGAGCTTGGCCTGGGGATTCCCCTGGAGCTCTATGTGGGGGACCGGGCGGCCGAGTGGGAGGGGGCGTTCTCCGGGGTTTCGGCCCGGGTGAGGGTGGGTTCCGGCCCTGCGCGGGAGGTGTCGTTCTCCCGGGTGCTGGTGTTCCCGCAGGCGATGGGGGCGCTCTTTGCGGAGGCCTTCAGGCGGGACGGGCGCGGCCCGGAGCTCTTGCGGAAGGACGTGGGGGTGGTGGACGTCGGGTACCGGACGACCGACCTCTTGCTGATGCGGTCCCTCCCCGGCGTGGCTCTCTCGCGGCCCGACCCCGGGCGCTCCACGACCATCGACCGCGGCGTGAGCTGGGTGTACGAGCAGGTCTGGCTGGCGGTGCAGAGCCGTCTGAAGCGCCCGGTCGACTTCCTCCTGGTGGAGCAGGGGTTCCTGCACCGGGGCGGCCTCCTGCGCCTGGGGGAGGCGGTGTTCGACCTGGAGGGCGAGGCGGAGCAGTACCGGGAGCGGCTGGCCCGCGAGATCGGCGACGAGGTCCGCAGGTACTGGAGCGCCTATCTGGACCGCCTGGACGCCATCCTGGTGGCGGGCGGGGGAGGGCAGTACCTGTACGGGCACCTGAGCGATGCTCTGCCGGGCTGCCACCTGGCAAAGGACGCCGCCTTCTCGAACGCCGCTGGCTACCTGGCCATGTTGATGCGGTAGGGTAGGGGTGGGACAGCATTGCCTGAAAATGTGGCCCAGATGTCTGGGCCGCAATGGTTTCAGGCTGTCCCACCCCGCGGAGCCTTGTGCCGCAAGCGTTTTGCTAAGCGGGCCGTTGCGCAAGATTGGTGCTGTCCCACCCTGAGGCAAAAAGTGGGGCAAAATCGTTGGGCCTCAAGGTTTCGAGGCTGTCCCAGCGCATGGGGGTGGTGGCTGTGGGGGGAAGGAGCGGCAGGCCCAGGTTCAGGCTTGCCCCTGATTTGGCGGCCAGGATAGAGGCTCTGGCTCCCCTGTATGGCGGCCGGGACGGAGTTGTGGGAAGGGCCCTGGACCTGCTTGAAGGGGAAGGGGTTGTGTCCCGCTTGCAAGCTGCCTGCCGTGAGCTTGCGCAGGTCGTTTCGGATCTCCGCGCGTTGGCGGGGGATCTGGGCGGGGCCGCGGAGGCGGTGGGCGAGCTGAAGGCTGTGGTCAGGCGTCTCGAGGACCTGGCGGCCCGTCTTGGCGAGGCTCCGCCCCGGGATGTGGCTTTGCAGCCGGTGCCGGACGAGGCCGAGATCAAGGACTACTACCTGCGGGTGCTGGAGGAATTCAGGGGAGCCCGGCTCAAGGGCGAGGCCCTTAGCGGCGGCGGGTTCTAGACTTGTGGGATTTGAACGCGGTGGCCGTGAGAGTGGTGGGGTGCCAAGTTGTCTTGTATGTTGAGTTTTGGGAGGTGGCCTGCTGGTGGCGAGAACGGTTGATCCCGACGTGGCCCTGCACCGGGCAGGGGCCGCGGTGGTGGAGGCGCTGAGGTGGTTGGGGGAAGCCGCCGATGCGCTGGACGCGGACAGGTGCCGGGAGCTCGTTTACCTGGGCCAGTTCGGGCGCGAGGGGGCGGCGTCGGGCTTTTTTGCCGGGCCGCCCAGGGTTCTGGCTTTCCGGCTTCCCGGCGTGCTGCCGCGCTACCGGATATTCCGCTCCCCGGAGGCGGCTACGCACTACCGGGTCCTACGCGTGTCCGCGCAGGTGTCGCTCAGGAGAGCCCTCGAGCGCGGCTTCTCCTCGGGCGCGGTGCCCCGGGGGCTGAAGCCTTTCGGGCCAGGGTCGCTCCTGTTCGTGGAGTACGCCGTATCCCCCGAAGGGGGGCCGCTTGACGCCGACAACGTGTGGGTCAAGGTCATCTCGGACAGCCTCCAGGCCCTGGGGTATATCCCTGACGACCGCTACCTCAACCTCTACGTGGGGCACCGGTCTGTGGCGGCGGGCGAGGCCGGCGCCGTGGTGGCCCTGGTGGACCCTCTGGGCGATGGTGACCCGCTGGCGCCGGTGCGGCGGTGGGTGGACCTGGCCCTGAGTGCAGATAAGAATTCGCATAACGGTTCGCGGTAGCATTCGCATAAGCCCTTGAACCAAATCCTAGTCGAACCCGAAAACCGTTGGGGCTGTAGCAAATTCGCCAACCGAGGTTGTGCACAAATTCTGGGCAACCTGGCACGCATAAGACTTCGCATAGTTCCCGGCCCCCGGGGCCCCGGACTTATTGCCCTGTCTGGTTTTTCGGCCCTCCCGGGGGTCTTTCAAAACCCGCCCCCGGTTGCGCGTCCGGGGGGTGGGAAGTGGCACTTTGGAAGTTGCGCACAGGGCATCGCGTTCACAACGCCCTCATTATCCGGGCCGCTGGGGAACGCGGTCCCTGGGCAGTTGCCTGGGGGTTGCAGGCAAAAGAGCCGTCGGGAAACGCGCTTCCCGAAGCAGTAGCCCGGGGTTTCCGGGCGGAAAGAAGCCGTTGGGAAACGCGGCCATTGAGCAGCTGCTTGGAGTTCCCGGGCAGAAAAAAGCCGCCGGGGAACGCGGTCCCTGAGCAGCAGGCGGCCGTTTTCGGGCGATGAGGAAGCCGTTGGGGAACGCGGTCCCGGGTTGCGGCTTGCGGCTTCAAAGCAGAGGGAAGCCGCTGGGGAACGCAATCCCTGGGCGCTTGCCTGGGGTTCCCGGGAAAAGAGAAACCGTTAAGCAATCCGGCTCCTGGGCGGCTGTCGAGTCGCTGCATGGTCAGGGCTTGGGCTGGTCGCCTTTCCCTTTCTCTCTTGCGGCGTGAGGCGGCGCCTGGCGCGGCGGGTGACCTGGGGTGCGCCTGCCCGGGCTTCTGGCGCACCCTGATGTACATAGCATTGCCGCTGAAAGGAGGTGTTCCTATGTCCGGTGTGGCGCTGGAGGATCTGGAGATCGGCTCTTCCGACCTTGCGCTGGTCCATGAGGTATACCGCATGCGCCTGGTCTCTTCGGAGCTTCTGTACCACCTGCTCGGGGCATCGCGCATCCGGACTGGTCCTTACCGCCGGGTCTCCCGCCTGCTTGCCCAGGGGTACCTGGAGACCTTTGTGCCTCCGCGTGGTGTTGTCGTCCCGCGGTCCTGCCGCCAGCTTCTCAGGGTTGGCCCCGTCGGCCTCGGGGTGCTGGTCCGGGCGGGCCTGGCTTTCCGCGCCGACCGTCCGCCCTATGTGAGGGCGGGCGAGTTCCCCTCGCGTCTGCAGGCCGTTGAGTGGTATGTGCGTGCGCGTGCCTGCGGGGTGCCTGCGGATGCTCTGTTTTTCCGGGACGAGTACCGTTCCCGGTTTCGCTGGGGTCCGCATGCCCCGGGTGACCTTGCCCTCGTGCCCCGTGAGGGCTCGTCCGCCCTGGTGTTGGTGCGCTTCGCGGACCTAGGGGAGAGGCCCTTGAGTGCGCTTGTGAGGTTGCTGGATGCCTGGGGTTCCCGTTGCGCGCTGGCGGTGGTGGTTCCCGACGAAGGTCACGCAGGGCTTTCTGCCGACCTGGCCGATGGTATGGGCGAGCCCCCGGTGCCGCTCATACCCTCGTCGGACGTCGGGACCTGGCTTCACGCGCGGTGGGCCGGGGCGGAGGACGTGCTTTCCCTGGCGCTGGTCGTGGTGGAGGAGCGCCTGGGTCAGGTGGAGGCGGGTTCCGCCCTGTCGGAGTACCCGTCCTTCGTAGCCTCCTTCACCTACAGGGGCCGGCTGTTCGGGCTGGCCTCGCTTCTTGACCCGGCGGTTGAGCCCGAGCGGGTGCTTTCGGACCTGCGCCTTTTCCGGCCTTCCGACCTTCCCGGGCGGTACCGCGGGGTGGTTGTGGTGGTGCGGACGCCGGAGCAGGCGGTGTGGCTGGCCAAGCGGGTGCCGGGTGGTCCTGGGGTGTGGGTGGTTCCCGCCAGCCATCCCCGGGTGTGGTACCGCCTGCGTGGCGGGAGCCTGCGGCCTGCTCTTCCGCCGGGGGGTGAGGTCCGTGGCTGACCTGGCTGCCGAGGTGCTGGACTTCATGTCCCGTTGCCCGGTGGTGACGCGCTGGCACGTGCGGGAGCTCTGGGGTGCCGACGGCGTTTCTGTCCTGGAGTCCCTGGAGCGTTCCGGGAAGCTGGTGCGGCCGCCCTGCCTGGCTCCCAGCGGAGAGGAGGTGGAGTCGGGGCGGTACTTTGTGAAGAAGGGTGTGAAGCTGCCGCCGGCGCGGGTGTCCGCGCTTTCCCTGCTGGGCTGCGCCGTGGTTGAGGCCGCGCGTTCGGGGCTGGAGATGCGGCTAGTTCCTGCTTCCTGGCGGGGTTTTGCCCCGGTGGGGGTGCTGGAGTACGGGGGGACGCGCTGCGGCGCCTGGGTCCTGCCTCCCTGGCGGGCTCTCGGTTCGGACGACGCGGACCGGGTGGCCGCGTTTCTGGAGGAGCGCGGGCGGGAGTGCGGGCTGTGGGCGCTTCTGGTTGAGAAGCCGTACTGGGGCTCTGCGCGTTCCCTGCTGCTTGACCGCCGGGTTCGTGTTCCCCTGTGGGTCCTTCCCCATTCCGGTTCCGGCTGGTTTCTCTACGACCTGCTGGTTTTCCCGCAGAGGAGGGGCTGGTGGATGGCGCGTGAGCTGTCGCGGTTCTACGGCGCTGAGGTTAGGGCGGAGGAGGACCCGTCGGTCGTCGGGGGAGTGGTGGGCGTGCTCCCGGGCGGCAGGCGGGTTGTGCTGGCGGACGGTGTTTACGACGTCTCCCTGCCCGCGCGCCTGCGGCTGCTCCACGACCCCCGCGGGAGGGCGCGGGGGGTTTACGTGCACTCCGGTGACCCCGGCTGGGGCCGTGTGCTGCTTGAGCAGCTTGGCTTTCCGCCCTGGGCGCGAGTTCTGGCGGAGGGCCGTGTCTGGGCGTTCCGCGACGGGAATCTGGTGAGGCTGGGGGGTGAGGCGGCGTGAAGCGGTTGTCCGGGCGCGTTTCGGGCGTTGTGCTGTGGGGTTCGGGCGGCTTTGTCCTTGTGCTGGTCCTGGTCGGCCTGGTGTTGGCGCGGCCGCTGGTGGCCGCGGGCGCTGTGCTGGGCCTCCTCCAGGCCGTGTTGTCCCTCGTTGTCCCGAGCCGCGCCCGTGTCCTGGGCGTGGCCGGGTTTCTGTGCTGGCCGCTTTCCCTCTGGGCTTCCGTGTCGCGCCGCCTGGCCGTGTCGTGGTCCGCTCTGGCCGCTTCCGGCGGTTTCCCGCCTCCCGGCGGCCCGGGTGCGTTGTTTCTGGCGCTGTTCTTGCCCGCTGCGGTTCTGGCTGGCGGTCTCCTGTATCTTGCGTTGTGGCAGCCTGGTGGCGGGCGGAGCTCCGGCTGTTCGGTGGTTCTGTGCCGGACGCTGTGGGGCTGGCCGGTTGTCGTTTCCGAGCCCGACCGCTACCTGCACGTGATGGTGGTGGGCCCGACGGGCTGCGGCAAGTCGACCCATGCCATCCTGCCCATGGTGTGCCAGGACATCGACCGCATCGCGCGCGGGGAGCGGCTGGGCGTTACGGTCGTGGAGCCCAAGGGGGACGTGGTGCGCGAGGTGGAGGCTTACGCGAGGTCCAGGGGCGTGCCGGTGGTCGTCATCGACCCCGGTGACCCGAACACGCCGCGGTTCAACCCCCTGCAGGGTGACCCGCTGATCGTGGCCGAGGTCACGCGGACGGTGTTGAAGTCGATGTTCGGCCGCCAGGAGGCGTTCTTCTCGCACGTCCAGGAGACTTCGGCCCACAATACGGTGCTGTTGCTGAAGTACCTCGAGGCGCACGACCGGGAGGTGGCGCTTGCTGAGGGTCGCGAACCCCCTTGCTTGACCATGCAGGACCTGGTGCGGGTTCTCCGGAACCCCGAGCAGCTCAAGGCGCGGGTGGATGCGCTCAGGCGGCTTGATCCCCAGTCGGACATCGTGGAGTACTTCGACCGGGAGGCTCTGGGCCCGACCGGGGCGAAGCTGCACGAGTTCGCCATGGGTCTCAGGATGCAGCTTGAGGACATCGCGGGCTCGCCCCAGCTGCGGCACGTGTTCGGGGGGCCGTCCGACGTGGACCTGGATGCCCATCTCCGGGGCGGCGGCGTCCTGTGCGTGAACACCTGCATGGGGCTGTTGGGCCGCAAGGGCGACCTGTTCGGCCAGTTCTTCATCATGCACTTCCAGCAGGCCGTGTTCCGGCGTCCCGTGGGCGACCGGCCGCCTCACTTCTTGTACCTTGACGAATTCGCCCGCTATTTGAACCCGGACTTCGAGCGCATGGTGGCTATGGCGCGGTCGTACCGGTGCGGCCTGGTGCTGGCCCTGCAGGTGACGGACCAGCTTCTTCTGGCTGAAGCTCCTGCCTTCCGGGAGGTTATGGTCCAGAACTGCCGGAACCGGCTCGTGTTCGGCGGGCTGTCGGCTTCTGACGCGCAGCGTTTTGCGCGGGAGTTCGGGGAGGTCCTGGTGAGGCAGAGGGAGCACACGTTCCGGCGTCACGGGACCGTGATGGGCTGGTGGCCCGACATGTACCGGGAGTCCGAGCGGAGCCGCCCGCTTTTTGACTACACGCGGCTGATCCACCTGCCCCGGTGGCACGTGGTGTACCAGGTGGTTCGGGACGGTGTGGTGCAGGTTCCGCGGCAGGGTGTGTCGCTGCCGCCGCCGCGGCACCGTCCGGCCCGGCCTGCTCCCGCGGCGCCCGCCGCTTCCGGTGCCGCTGCGGCGCCGGCAGGTGGGGTCCCGGCCGCTACCTCTGCTGCCCGGTCCGAGCCCTCGCCCGCCCCTGCGCCTGCTGCTTCCGCGGACGACGACTTCTTCTAGGGCTTTCCCGGGGGTTCCCGGGAGGCGTTGGTCGGCGGCCTGCGTTTGCGTGTCGGGAGGCCTGTGTTTCCGTGGCTGGCGGTCTTTCTTCCGGGCGGGGCTCTGCGGGGCCCCGCCCTACATACGAGGGGGGGATTTGTGTGATCGATACTTTGTCCGTCCGGCACCTTGCCGAGGACGCTGTTTCGGGCTGGCTTACCGCTTCGGAGGTTGCGGAGCGGGTTGAGTCGGTTGCCTGGGATGCTCACCTTTCGGGTGCGGCGCACATGGCGCGTGCCTGGCTCGCGTCTCTTCCCGTGTCCCAGTTCATCCGCCGCGTGGTGGCCTGGTACGTGTCGCTGTGGTCGGGCTACCGGGTGCTGCCTTTTCGGCGGGAGAGTGGTTTCGACGCGGCGGTTGACCAGTGGGACCCGTCCGGGGAGTTCATGGAGCGGCTGAGGCGGCGGTACGGGGAGGTGCGGCGCGAGGGTGCGTCGTGCCGCGGTTCGCTGCTTGCCGTGTACGTGGTGCTGAAGCCGCATGACTCGAGGAAGCTCGCCGATGTGGTGCGGCGCGTGCGCGGTGCGGTGGGTTCTGACGGCCGCGGCGGCGTGTGGTTCATGTCCTTCCCGCTTCCTCCCGAGTGCGAGCTGGGCGAATTTGATGTCTGATCCGGGTGGTGTAGCCCGGGTGGAAGGAGGGGTGTCCGGTGGTCGAGATGTTCCCGTATGACGACTTTGCCCAGGAGGCTGTCTCCGGGCGCGTGGCCGTGGCTGACGTGGCCCGGAAGGTGCGGTCTCTTGTGTCGGATGCTCTGGTTTCCGGCGCCGCCCGGATGGCGCGTGCTTTTCTGGACGTGCTGCCGGGCTCGCAGTACATCCGGCGTGTTGTTGCGTGGTATGTCTCGCGGAAGTGTCCTGACTTCCGGGTGCTTCCGTTCCGTCTGGGGGACCGGTTTGACGCGGCTGTGGACTGCTGGGACGTATCGGACGACCGGTTCCGGGCCGAGCGGGAGCGGAGCGAGGCGGTGGTGCGGGAGGGCTCGCGGGCTCGGGGGGCCTTGCTTGTGCTATATGCGGTAGTGGGCCCTCATGGGCCTGAGGACCTGGAGCGTGCCGTGTCTGCTGCCGCCCGTGCTCTGGCTGCCGAGGTGAAGGGGCGGGGTGACGTGCACTACGTCTCTCTGCCGCTCCCTCCGGATGAGGAGCTGGGCGAGTTCGATGTCTAGGGGGGATCCGCCGTGGGCGCCTATGAGTTGCGCTGGGTGCGTTCCGCGCCCGGTTCGGAGGACGGCCATTCCGGGCTGTCGTTCTCGGTGCTTGACGAGGCGGAGTCCGGCGGTTGCCGCCTTGCTCTGGTGCGGCTGATTTCGCCGGGTGGGGTCCGGCATTTCGTGGTGCATGCGTCGTGTTCCTCTCCGGCCGTGGCGGACCCCGGGCTTTTCTTCGGGCTGCTGGGCTTCCGGGAGTTTGCCGGCTGCCCGGTGCTGGGCTTCTGTTTCTGGCGGGTCCTGGGGTCGTGCGGTGAGGACGCTGCCGGGTGGCTGGAGTCCCGGGCGGGTGACTGGTTCCGCCGCTTTGCGGCTGTCCTGGCCCCGGCGTTGGGGGAGTGGGCCCGGGCGCTGGTCTCGTGGCGTTCCCTGGCTTCCTGCCTTCGCTCTGCCGGGGTCTGCCTGCCTGCTTTCGAGCAGCTGGCGGGCGGGGTCGGGGCGGCGCTGGACGTGGCGGGCGGGTCCGCCTGACCGGGCTGTCGGGTTTGGCGCGGCGCTTTCCGGGGCGGCTTTCCCCCCTGGCCGTTCCGGGCGCCGCTGCCTGTTTTGCGGGGGCCGGTTTTCGGGGGGTGGTGCGGTGTCCTCTTGCATCCGCCGGGTTGCCGTGCCCGGCGTGGTTGTTCCTGCGGGTCCGTCTCCCGGGGGACCCTCGAGCTCGAGGTGCATCCCGGTTTTCCGGACGTGCTGTCCGCGTGTGGTTGGGTGGAGGGCCTGGGCTCCGAGCCCGGGCTGGCCGCCCTGGTGCGCTTTCTGGGCGGCTGGTACGTCGTGCTGTACGACACGTTAGAGAGGGAGGTGGTGGCGGGCTCCGAACTGGTTTGGTATACGAAAAACTTCGTGTTGGAGTGCGCGCCGGCCCCGTCCTTCCGCCTGCCGTATGCCGTGCGGTCGCTGACCCGGGCTTACGGCTGGCGGGAGGGCGTGTGGGAGGACCTGCTGCGCGTTGACCCCGGTCTGGGGGTCTACCTGGTCCGTTATCGCCGGCTTTCGCCGGGGGTGGTTGGGGGTGGCCCGGCAAAAGTGTGCGGCCGTATGCCGTCCTGCCGGGGATCACGTTCTCCGGCCGCTGGTGGTCCTTTGAGGGCTGTTCCGGCGTGCTGCGGCGGTACTTTGCCGGGTCGGAGTCGTGGCCGGAGCGGTTCCGCGGGCGCGGCGACGTTGTGGGGATAAACCCCTTCCGCTCGCTCGTGCTCTTGCGGGACGGCTCCGTGCGTCCGTGGCGGGTTCTGGGAGCCGCTGCTTGAAGGTGCTGGACTGTTTTGCCGGGGTTTTGTGCCCTGGTGGAGTGGAATCTGACTGCTTGGCTGGAGGTGTTGACCAGGTGTCTGTGCCTGCTGTGGTTTCCGACGTTTCGGAACGGAAGTATCGCTGGCCGTTTCCTGCTGCCGAGGGCTTCCGGCCCCGGCGGCTCCCTTCTGACCCTGAGTTCCTGTGGGAGTCCAAGAGGTTCCGGTACGTGCTTCAGGCCCCTGCGGTTGCCTGTTCCGATGGGGTGCTGGAGCTTGACCTGGGGAGCGTGCGCGGCCGGGTGTCTCTTGAGGAGTCGGGCTGTGCTGATGAGCGCGAGCTGTCGCGGCTTGTGGGCCAGCACGTGGCGTGTGTTGTGCTACGGGTTGACCGTGATGTTGCGGAGTGCTCCCGCCGGCGTGCCCTGGAGGTGATGGCCCGGAGGTCGTGGGAGCGGTTCCTGAAGCCCGGCCGTGACGTGTGGGCCGTGGTGCGGGGGTACGCTCCGGGTGGCGTGGTGGTTGATGCCGGCGGCGTGCGTGCCGTGGTGCCGTTCCGGGAGCTGTCTCCGGGCTGGGTGTTTGACGCCCGCCAGGAGTTTCCGGTGGGTCAGGAGCTGAGGTTGCGGGTGGTTTCCGCGGACCGGGAGAAGGGGGAGCTCGTGCTTTCCGGCCGGCCGCACTTCCGCGACCCCTGGGAGGGTGTGGATGCGCGCTATCGTGAGGGCGGGGTGTATGCGGGTGTGGTGGTGAACGAGCACCGGGGGCTGCTGTTCGTGCAGCTTGAGCCGGGGCTTGATGCGTGCTGTCCTCGCCCGGCCTTCCAGGATGCCGGCCGGGGTGCCCGCGTGGTGCTGCAGCTTGACGTGGTGGACCCCGGGCAGAAGAGGCTGCGCGGGCACGTCCTGCAGGTTTTGGTTCCGCCGTCGAAGCTGCCGTACTGAGCTCTGGTTTGCCGCCTCCCCGTGCGCGTGGGAAGGCCTGCCCGCCCCCGCCTGCCGTGCGGGGAGGCGGCTTCTTGGTTCCGGGTGCGGGTAGCCTGCACTGTGCGGAGCCGCTTCTGTGGAGGTGGGGGAGGTGGCTGTGTTTTCGGCCGGGTTGCCCTGGGTGCTGTCCCTTCCTGCGTGTGTGGCGGCGGTGGTGTTTTGTGCGGGGATGCCGGAGGGCTCCTGGCGGCTTGTTGCGGTCGGGGTGGCTGCCGTGTTGGGCTTTGCCCTTGACGTGTGGGCTGGCCGGTGGGCGGTGCGCCGCCGTGCGTGACTTGTGAGGGGTTTGCGCGCCGCTGGGATGCCATGTCGTCCCGGGGGAGCGATGTGTGGGTTGCGGAGGCCGTGCTGGGCTGCCGGGCCGCTTGCGTGCGGGCGCTCGGGGGCTGCTGCGTGCTGGATGCGGGCCGGGCGGAGCTGGCGCCTGTCCTGGCCGAGGTGCCGTGCCTGGAGGAGCACGGTGCGGCGGCCTCTCTGGCCTGCCTGCCGGATGCGGTCCCGCGCTGCGCCGCGGAGGTCGGTGCTGCCCGGAGAGTCGTGGAGCACCTGCGCCGGCGGTTCGGCGCGGTGTCCATCGAGGTCGGCGGCGCTCCCGAGGAGCCTTCCTGCCGGGTGGCCGTGGGCGGCTGCGTGGCTGAGGGGAAAGCGGTGCCCGAGGCGGTTGCTAGGGCGGCGCTTCTTGCGGCCTGTGTGGGGGACGTGCGGGACGGTTAGCTGTGTCCATCCCTGCTGGAGCCTGGTTTGCCCGGGGTCTGGAGGTGGTGTGGTCCGGCGGTGGTTTGAGGAACGTGTGGGTGGAGCCGCGGTTTTGGTTGCGGCTCCGCGGCCTGGGGCGGTTGAGTGTGGAGCCCGGGGGCCGCGGGGGCGTGTGGCGGGAGTGCGGTTGAGGTCTCTGGCTTCAGCCGGGTTCTTGGTGACGTCCCGCAGGCGGGGGTGGGGCTGGCTGAGAAGCCGCGGGATCTTCTTGACGCGCGTGTCGCGGCTGTGTGGCTACCGGCCAAAGTGAAGCTGGTCCTGTGCCTGCATGGCGGTCGGTTTGTGCCCGGGTTGCCGGGCGAGCAGGAGCGGAGGCCGTAGCGGTTCGTTTTTACTGACTGGAGAAGGAGGGGAGCTTGTTTGTGCTGGCATTACGGTGGAGACCCCGGCCTGCTGTTCTTTGTCCTGCCGGCGCTTGCCTTTTCACTGTACGCCCGGGCCCGGGTCAGCGTTGCCGTCCGGCGCTATTCCCGGGTGATGTCCTCCGCGGGGAGGACCGGGGCCCAGGTGGTTGCGGAGCTCTTGAGGCGGGCTGGTGTGTTGGGCGTGCGGGTGTCGCGGACGCCGGGGAAGCTGAGCGACCGCTACGACCCGCGGCGGCGTGTGGTGCGCCTGTCGCCTGCCGTCCACGATGGCTTTTCCGTCGCTGCCCTGGGGGTGGCGGCCCACGAGGTGGGGCATGCCATCCAGCGCGCGGTGGGCTACGGTCCCCTTGTCCTGCGGAACGGCCTGGCCCCGGCGGTGGGCTTCGGGTCCCAGCTTGCGGTTCCGCTGTTCTTCCTGGGGCTGGTTTTCAGTTGGGACCCGCTGCTCAACCTGGGGCTGCTCCTGATGCTGGGCGTGGTGGCCTTTGCGGTTGTCACGCTGCCGGTGGAGTATGACGCGAGCGGCCGTGCCCTGGCCGAGCTGGAGGCGGGCGGCTACCTGCGGACGGAGGAAGAGGTCAGGGCCGTCCGTGCCGTCCTCAGTGCGGCTGCTCTCACCTACGTAGCGGCGCTGGCGGTGGCGCTGGCGCAGCTTTTGCGCATGCTCCTGCTGGCGCGGAGCCGGAGAGACTGAGGCGTACGCGGTTTGCCGCCTCCCCGGGTGCGGGGACAGAACTGCCCGCTCCCGCCCGCTGCCCGGGGAGGCGGTTGATTTGGAAAGGGAGGGGTGGTGGTGCGTTCTTTTTGGCGGTGCGAGGCGGGTCAGGCGGTTTGCGTTGATCTGCCGCAGGTGCTGGCCTGTATGGCTGGGGCCTTCGCGTATGCTGCCGGCAGGGTTGCCGGTCTGGAGGGCTGGAGGCTTTGGATGCTGGTGTCCGGGGCGGCCCTGGCGGGGCCGGCGGCGGGGTTGTTCTTGCTGGTGCGTTTGAACCGCGGGGCTGTGCGGACTGGGGCTGGTGCGGCGGTCCGGTCGGAATCTGGGGCTGCGCTCGAATGCCTGATGGCCGTGCTCATGGTGCTTGTTGGGGTGGTGACAGCGGTGGCGGGGGTGCTCGGGCGTGTGCCTGCCGGGACCCTGGGTTGCCTTGATGCCCTGGCCGCTCGGGCGGAACCGGTCATGCGCGTCTTGGTGATTGTGTGTGGTGCGCTCGCCGGCTTGTTTTTCCTGGCGCTGTTCGGGGTTGCGTTTGTGGGGGACCGGCGGGCGCGGTGCGGCGTGGCCCGGGTGGGTTCGGTTCTTCGTACTGATGCTGGGGATGTTGCTGGGGTGCGAAGCTGGCCGGTTTTCCGCTCCGGTTGCCCGTATTGTCCGCGTGGGGCTGTTCCTGGGCGACCTTCCGAAGGTATTTCCGGGGTGTTTTGAAGCTGTCGGCCGGGATGGCTGTTTTGCTGTTACGTTTTTGGCAAGGAGGGATCGCGTAGTGGTTGTCTGCCGGTTAATTGGTTGCCTTTGTGCGGTGGCACGGTCCGAACGCGGGACCGTGACGGAGCAGTCGATGAAGGTAGCGGCATTGGTCACGGCGGCGGTGCTGGGGATGAGGCTGGCGGTTGCGTGCGTGCGTCCCGAAGCTCTGGGCCGCTTTGACGCTGCTGTTGTGCGATGGCAGCTGATCCTGGCTGCCGCGTGTTTGCTGTACGTGGTGGTAGTGTGCGCCGTTGTGGCTGTGTGGGACCGCTGGGAGCGGCATGGTGGTCGTTGACCTGCTTTGGTGGTCCGGTGTGGCCTGAGTTCCTCGGGTGGGGAGGGGGTGGTCTGCGGTGAGGGCTGGCTGGGCTGTGTGCATGGGTCGTGCCGGGTGTCTGCTGCGGTCGGAGCGCGGCTGCCTGGACGGGTACATGGGCCCGGTGTACTTTGTCGCGGTGCTATTGCTCCTGGCCCTGTGGGCTTTCTGGCGTGTCGTGCTCGCCCCGGTCCGGGACTGGCTGACGGCCTTCCCGGAGTGTGCCGGGGAGCCTGGGCCTGTCGAGCTGGGGATGGCAGTTGCCGCCTGCGCGCTGCTCGGGCTGTATTACTTGGCCCTTGCCTGGGCGTGGGTGGAGGAGGTCTGGGGCCGCCGTCGGGCGCGGGGCGTCCGACGGCCTGATCCGTCTTCTTCGTGATGCTCTATGGTGCCGGAGACGAGGCGGTGCGAGTGCGGTGTCGCCAGGAACGGTTGCTGTGGATTTTGCGCTGCTGAAGCTTGCTCCAGCGCTTGGGCTCAGGTGTTTGCTGGTAGCGTTTGGCTGAGTCTGATATGGATCGACGCGAATGCCTTATCTATACGCTTGATTGGGAATGCATCCATAAGCGCGTGCACCGTTGTCACTATGGTCCATGGTGACCAAGGACCGTGTGTGGCGATGAATTGTGCGATTTCCTCGGGAGTCCAGGGTACGAAGTGCAGGCGTTGCGACTCCCACTTGTCTTTTGGGACTCCTATAGCGCGTAGATGTTCGAGATCCTTCCTGGTGGCGTTGGTGTAAGCGATGCCGCACAAGGCGTACTCGCAGAGCACCGCGTTGGCGCCGAAGGAAATGAAAGTGATGTCCTCGGGTGCGAGTTCCAGGCCCAGTTCTTCTGCCGCGCCCCGGATTGCTGTTCTGTATGGGTCAGGGCCGCCCCCCGGTCCTGCGTCCACAGGTCGGGATGAGCCCTCGGCCACAGAAGGAAAGAAGACGAACGGGTCCACTGCCGTTACAGATCTCTCGGAAAAGCATGTGTACTGATCGCTGGTTACCACCATCAGACTTACTCCGAAGTGGGTGGCAAGTTCTGGGACGGGCCGGAGGCTGAGGTCAACGGCCTGGCAATACAGTTTGCGTAGGGTGGTAGGTTGCACCCCGTTCACGATGATTGGCGTGTCCAGGCTGGCGTCTGTGGCCAGCATGGTGAAGTAGTCGGTGGGTCTGAACCGGAGGACGAGTCCCGGGAGTTCGTCGGGCCCGTGTCTTTTTCCTACGAAAAAACTTTCCAGCTTGTATCCGAGGC